>Ga0208449_1000744_pt1 | contig 20112 bp, 11 predicted proteins | sample MalvireepMed_s17_FD_184247 | JGI IMG/M metagenome (GOLD analysis project Ga0208449, IMG submission 184247) | Marine viral communities from the Global Malaspina Expedition - Malaspina viral metaG DeepMed_s17 (SPAdes) (version 2) | ecosystem: Environmental > Aquatic > Marine > Oceanic | place...
ATGAATGATGGTTTCCTTCTGTGGTCTGCGTACCTTTTTAAAGTCGGCAAACATATCATCTTGTGCTCTATAGCCTACCGGTAACACCAATGCAGAAGCCAGATTGTGTTTTTTCAGCTCAAGAATTTCGTCAAATTTTTCGGGCTCAAAACCTTCCATAGGGCAGGCATCGATTTCCTCTAAGGCACATACGGTCAATAAATTCCCCAAAGTCAGATAAGCCTGACGTATCGCCCATTCACGAGTATCTGATTTTGGCTGATTGTCAAACTTCTGCTCCAGCATCTCTCTAAAAGGCTTTAAGATCGCATCTGGAGTTTCACGAATCTCTTTTACGCGGTCAAAATAATTGGTTACAAAAGGAGCTTCTACCTTGCGTTCTACACAGATGATCAACACATGAGAAGCATCAAGCACCTGACTTTGGTTCATTGCAGCTTCTTTAAGACGCTGTTGCAAGGCTTTATCAGAAACCACTACCATACGTACCGGTTGTAGTCCGTAAGAAGTTGCAGTGAGATTGAAGGCTTCCTTTAAAATATCTAGTTTTTCTTCGGTAAGCAATTTATCTGCATCAAATTTTTTGGTCGCATAGCGCCATTTAAGGCTTGAGATCACATCCATGGTCGTTCTAATTTTGGGCAAAGATAGTTGGTTAATACTACCTATGATTTATAGAAAGCTAAGGAATTCTTATATAATCATTACCAAAGCATATGGTAAGACGTTCACAATTATTTTCAACTAAAGTTACACGTTATGCGGTATAGATTACGTTTGCATTAAAACAAATGATAAGTTTACACGACTAATGATGCACTGACTTTGATTTATGCGGTTTAACAAATTACTTGCTTTACGTATTGTACGCTACCTTATTTTACTGGGGTTGTTGGGTTTATTGCTTACCACCTACCTCGCCTATCACATCAATAAGGAAACCGAAGCTTACATTTATGACCGTGTAGAGGAGCTGCCCTCAACCTATACCGCGCTGGTACTGGGTGCAAGTGTACGGCGCAATGGCGAGCTTTCTACGATGTTAAGAGACCGGGTAGAATCGGCCCTGTTGCTGTATAACAAAGGTAAGATCAAACGCTTTTTGGTTTCTGGTGATAATCGTACGACCAATTATAACGAGCCCGTTGCAATGAAAAAATACCTTTTGGAGCGTGGTGTCCCTGAAGAAGATATTTTTATGGATTTTGCCGGTTTTGATACCTATGACTCTGTATATCGTGCCTCGTATATTTTTGAAGTAGACAGTGCTATTGTCGTTTCGCAGCGTTTTCATCTCCCACGTGCCATTTATATCGCACGCTCGATGGGCTTAAATTTTTACGGGTATAACGGTGATCGTCGGGAATATGAGCTGGAATCCCGTAACCGTTTTAGAGAAGTTGCTGCAAATGTAAAAGCCTGGATCGAACTTTTGATCGACAAAGAGCCTCATTTTAAAGGAGATAAAATTCCGATTACAGGAAAAAATAATTAAGCTGAAAATTCCTTAAAAAAGTGTGTTGTCAATCTAAAAAAACTTTCTATATTTGCACCCGCAATCAGCAAATAGCTGATGAGACACTCAAGGAGAAATGGCAGAGTGGTCGAATGCGGCGGTCTTGAAAACCGTTGAGGGTCACACCTCCGGGGGTTCGAATCCCTCTTTCTCCGCTAGGGATTAACTAAATTCCACCAAATGCCTGTAAACTAAATGTTTACAGGCATTTTTACTTTTCATTGAAATCAATTAAAATGGTTTAAAAGCAAATAAAAAGGGCTGCTATCGGTGCTGTTTTTACAACTTCAAAAGCAGCACCGAATTAGTCAAAAGATATTGTTTTACAGATTGTTACAATAATTTATTGCTTTTATTTGATTAACTTTATTGAGAACTTTAAAGCAGCACCAATGCAAACTACATTCTCAATATTATTTTATCCCAAAGGTAGCAATACGAATAAGCAAGGTTTAGTGCCTATTTACGCACGCATTACAGTCAATGGTAAGCGAAGCGAATTTAGTACCAAACGGAGGATCAATATCTCTAAATGGAATTCGGAAGCAGGTAAAATGAAAGGAACCACTAATGACGTACGAGACTTTAATCGATACCTGAACTCTATTCGAGCAAAAATAAATAGTCATTATAATAGACTTCTTGAACTTGAAGAAACCATTACTTCTGAAAAACTTAAATATTTGTATTTAGGAAAAAGTATTACTCCTAAAATGCTTCTCGCCATTTTTCAAGACCATAACCATAAGATTGAGCAACTAGAGGGTAAAGAGTATGCTTCTGGCACTATAGAGCGTTATAAGACCGCTAAAAAGCATATCCAAGAGTATATAAAGTTGGAATATAACGTCTCAGACATCCCCGTAAAAGATGTAGACCATGAATTTATCACCGGATTTGAGCATTATTTGAAAACAGAACGCAATTGCGCTCATAATACCGCTATAAAATACATCACCAATTTTAAAAAAATCATTCGCATTGCATTTGCCAATGACTGGATTTCAAAAGACCCCTTTATCAATTGGAAAGGGAAATTAAAAATTGTTGAGCGGGAATTTCTTACAGAGGATGAAATTCAGCGAATCATTGAAAAAGAATTACATACGCCTCGCTTAGATCAAGTTAAAGACATATTCCTCTTTTCTTGTTTTACCGGACTTGCCTATGCAGATGTTAAGAAGCTCAGCCAAAATGACAAGATTATTGGTGTAGACGGAACATTATGGATTAAAATCAATCGCTCAAAAACCGATACGCGAAGTAGTATCCCTCTTCTTCCAACAGCACTCAAAATTTTGGAAAAATATGAGGATCACACAGAAGTTTTGAAAACGGACCGATTATTACCCGTTCTGAGTAATCAAAAGATGAATGCTTACATTAAAGAAATAGCAGACCTTTGTAAAATAGATAAAAACCTCACCTTTCACCTAGCTCGACATACCTTCGCGACCACCATAACACTTTCCAACGGTGTTCCTATTGAGTCTGTAAGTAAAATGCTTGGTCATAAAAACTTAAGAACAACCCAACATTATGCTAAGATTTTAGATCAAAAAGTAAGTGAAGATATGATGGCTCTAAAAAATAAGATGCAGTTTAAAACGGCTTATCAGTAGGACTAGAGTTAAAACAATAATAACTTCTTAATATCCTCCCTTTCAATTAAATGAAAACAGGCCAACCCCCTACAGTCAGCCTGCTTACAAACTAAATCCTACATTTAGCTTTACTCTAGTACTGAAGATTTATACTATGCATCCTAATTTAAGGCAGACGTATACTTTAAATTTTCTTAAAACCTAAGCAATTTTAGATTTTACTTGCTGGCACAAAATAAGCTCACAGTTTTCTTTGAATCAAGCTTATGTAGTCGTGATTTATAAATTTAGACTCATTGGCTCAAGCCAGACCTGCTATAGTATAAGAAGAATCGGTTAGTACAAAGACATAGTAATCGTCATAAATGCCTTAAAATTAGAATAGTGTGAATAACTGTGCCCAAATTGTAGTTTTTCTATTTTAGAATTAAGCCTACATTTCATTTATAGGTCACTCGACAATCTTTTAGTGTAAATACAGGTATTAAGCGTTATAAACTCTAGAAGTAGCAGTAAATAACCGATAACCTGCCCCTACTATAGTGTAAACTTACAGTAGCTTTAGTATACCGGTACCTGCTTTTTACTATGCTCTATCCTCGAGTGAACCACGGGTCAACCTCGGGTAAACTTTTAACTAGTAGTAGTGAGTAATTTATTTAGGGTAGCTTTTAGGATGGCGGGTTTCTAAAGTACAAAAAAATTCTTTTCCTTTTGAAGTTTAGTTATTTATACTTTGGCTTAGTTTTCTAAGCCACCAGTCACAGACTAACAGGATCGGTGGCTTGTGCCACGGCTACCATTATTCACAACAGATTTATTGATTAATTTCTTTTGCTTTTTCTATAAATTCATTCAGAAAATTTTCCATATCTCCGTCTTCATTTTTGTCCATATTCGCTATTTTATTTGTTGAATGTTGCCACAAGTCTTTGTCGATTTTTTCAGATATTTTTTTAATTGTTTCATCCAAATCAGAAATCAGATTGTCAGTAATTTTTGGTTTTAACCATTCTTTTAAATCTAAGGGCATATCTCCGAAATGATCCGTTGCATCACTAATATAATTGTCAATTATATTTATCCTTTCTTTAATGTTATGCTTACCACTTAATTCATAGGCTAAAATCGGAAAGACTTCTGCTAAATCGTCAATTACAGAATCTATATTTTCCTCAAGTAAATTTATTTTGTTGTTGCCGCCTAAATTATTTTTTATAATTCGTTCAACAATTGGCTTCGCTATTTCAATTTCAGATTTTGTATTTTCTCCAAATTCCGATTTTAATTTTTCTTCTGCACGCTCATAAAATTCTTTTATCTCTTTTTGAGCATTAAATTCTTTAATGAAAAGAAACCTCAATTCAAGTAAGTAAAATAGAAGTCTTTTAAGTTTCCTTTTGTCTTGTCGTTTATCAGACCAAATTTTTGCTCTTTCTGAAAGGCCAAAACCTAAAATTACTCCTAGTAAAGGTGCTATAATTTTAATCCATTCCATCTGTCTTCTTAACTTATTGCCAAAGGTTAGTATATAAAAAGTAGGCAATCTCGAAGCATTTCGATTAAGCACAAACTTTGATATAAGCCAAAAGCTTTATAATTAGTACTGTTTTGCTTATTTTATACATATAAATGCCAGCGGCTGTTGTTTTACGTTACTTTTATTTTTCAAAATTGTCATTAGCCAAGTCCAATAAGTTTGTTCCATTTTCTTTTAGCGCAGGAAAAGAAATAATCGGCAAGGGAATTGCACCTGCTTTTATGTATGTAATTGGAATTACTTCTGAAGTCAGCATAAATGATGCAACCTTTGGTTCCTTGTCAATTTTTAAGAAAGCACATAATTTATCTTTGTTAGAGTTAAGCCAATTATGTCTCTCAACGTGCTTTTGAATCATTCCTTTTTGTCCTTCACGTCCAAGATAATTATCCATTTCCTTTTTCATTTCGTGAATATTCTTTGCTTTATTTGTGTCTTTACACTCAAGGCTATATAGCGTATTACTTTTTCTGTTATGCACTAAAACATCAATGTCGCCATAGTTTTTATCTGCAATAAGATGTCCATTAGTGTCAATTTTTACTTCATAGTCAATTACAGTTAAGTCAGGATTTGTTTTGAGCCAATCTTTGACTTTGTTACGGTATAGTTTCCCTTTTCTCTCTCGAAAAGTCCCTAGTAGTTTTTCAATTCTCTTACCACCATTGTTTAGTTTTCCTTCAAACAACAAATTATCTAACTGTTTTTTTGCAGAAATAGCATTTCTAAAGCCCCAAGTCAAAATCGTCTCGCCTTTATCGTTTTCATATTTTACGATAAATCTTCTTGTAAAACTAAATTCACGATTGTATTTCCAAGGAAAGACTTCGCTGGCATTAAAGCCTTTTGGTGCTTTCAAATATTCATCTCTTTGAGTAATTGAAAATCGCTCAATACCTGCAATTATCTCTTTTTCGCCAATTTTAGTTTTATCTTTAATTAATTCGATAAATTCAGGCTCACTCATTGAGCAGGTGGAACTCTGTTTTTCAATACAAATGATAAAACTGCTATAGCAGAATTTGTAAATATTTAAGTAACCAATACCCCAATCTTCTAAAAAAGCGGAATCAATTTCATCAAATTCTTTATCGTCTTCTTTTTCTATTTCTTCTTGCGAATAATCTGCAATTTCAAATCTATTGTCAAAGTTCTCTATGTATCTATTGACTTCTTCTTTAGTGTTTGCTTCGGCAAATAGTTTAAGTTTTTCGTCAAAAAACTCTCGTGAAATACCTATTCTCCCTGAATCTAATTTGCCTACTGTGGGGTTTGCTAGTTTAAAATGAATAGCATCGCTTAAAAATCCATAATTCACAATTTCATGCATCAATACTAAAAGTCTATCGATGTCGTCAAAACTTGCTTTTACACTACCTTTTCTTGGTTTAAATGCTAGGTATTCTATTAAGCATCTTGTTGCTATAGAGGTTTTAACTAGCCTATTGTCTTTATCTAAAATTTCTTTTAGTTCACCTTCTAAGTTTCCAAAACATAGAATTTGTGCAGGAATCATCGTTTTGTTATGTTCTCTTTTCCAAACTAATGTTTCATGCAATTCTAAAAGAACGTGCAATAAATAATCAAATTCAAAATTTTGAATTTCCTTGTTAAGTGTCTCCAACAGCAAATTAGTTGCTGTGTTAAAAAGTTTTTTCTTGTCTTCTTCGCTGTCAATATTTTTAGGAATTTCCATTTTTTGTTCAATTAACAATGGAATTTCATCTAACAATATATCAACTTCTGAATCGCTAATGTAAAAAGGTTTTACAAGCCATCTATTGTCAACTAAAGGGTCTTTCTGGCTATCAGATAGTAATATCATTTTCGCTTGACCCAATGGTATGCACTTATTAATAAATGATGCTATGTCTTGTTCTGAAAAACTAATACCCTTAACCAAGTTAAAAGCATTTAAAATCGCTTTCATCATTTCTCGCTCACCAAAATTATTACTACCTGTAAAGGTTTTCATTTTGGAAAATGGGATTGAAAACTCCAGAATGTTTTCATTTAATGAGAAATGGTAATTGTCATAGTCTTCGCTTTCAACAATATCTTTTGTTTGCGTATCTCCAAAAAGTTTTTGGTCAAGAATGATATTTATTTCAAAGAAGTTTGAAATAGTTCGATTTAAAACATCAAAAATTTCGGGTTTAAGTTTGTGTAACCAAAAACCGATTGCTTCCGCAAAATTTCGTACTTGTATTGTCATTGATTTGTTTTTGACTTGACGATTAACAATCCAAATCGGGAAATCAAAAGTTTTTAAACAAATAGCGTAGTAGCCTAAACTGTTTAACGGCTTATATAATGGTGCATAGTTTGCATATTTTGTAGAAGGTATAAAAACATTTTGTCCTTTTATCTGACTTAAAATACCGTGATTGTTTTTTTCAATTTTTGCTTCTTTTATTAAGCGACTTCCGTCTCCCGGAACAACTGTTAGAAAATCAGGGCGGGTTTCATCTCCAAAATAAAAACTTTCGTCTTTAGATTTGTAAATGGAATAAATATCCAAAGTGTCAGTTAATGTTGTTTTTGTTTTTTGAGAAAAACGGTCATAAGACTTTGCAAATTTCCATAAACTTAAATTGTGCCATTTTTCAGAAGAACAAAGAAGTATGAATTGATGCGTTGAGAACGATAAACGAAGTTCGTCTTTTTGAGGTGCACCAAATCCAATAAACATATTACGTCCCATACAATCATAAGTAATTAATGAAAGAAATTTATGGTCTTTCATTGATGAATTTTTCTTTAGCTCTGTAATTACTTCAGTAATTCGCTTGTTTAAGTCTAAATTTTTGCTCGAAAAATATTCTTGGTCCTTATCGTTGTGAACGAAACAAGCGTAGGCAAGCCTGTTTTGCTCAAATTGGAAAACACGTTCTTTTAAAATCGATGGTGTGTTATTTTGAGGGAGTTCTATATCTGTTAATTGCCATCCCATTTTGTCACAAGCTCCCCATTGTTCGTGCCAAAGTTTATCGTGATATAATTCAGTCAATTCATGATTACAATTATACTGGTTGCTTACTCTTATGACAAACTCATTCAGAACGGCTACTTGATTTGAGATTAGGACAAAATAATACTTGTCTTCAAAATTGATAATTGGTTTTTTCAGCAAAGGATTTTTGTCAGGGTTGTTGTTGGTAAACCCTTTGTCATTCGGCTCAACAATAAAATCATTAATTATTCGTGGGTCAATTTTATGTTCTTGACAAATTCGAATTATATCGCTTTGACTAAAAGAAGTGGTTATTTGGTTAGATGAATAGACAAATTTTGTATCGCCATTCGCTCCTTCAATATTTCCTTCAATTTTAAAGTTTGTAGAAATTATTTTTCCTAATTCTAAAATTAATGTAACACCACTATAAACGTGATTTTTGAATTTGTCAGGAAGATTGTTTTTTTGTGTAAAAATTGTCTCAGTTAAGTTTTTGAATGTTTCAATTGCATATCCATAAATACCCGAAAAAACTGTATAATTCCCGCCATAGAAAACGATGTTTTCGCTAAAAAGATTTTCGGGAATGTCTTCCAAATAATTGGACGCAAATTCTGTATCAAGATGTTGCTTGAATAACTTTAAATTTCCATTTGGATTACTGTTTAAATTAGTAACAATGTATGTTGCTAATTCTTCAATTCTCACGTTCTTACCGTGATTATTGGGTTGCATTTGCAAACCAATAATAAAATTCAATAATTGGTGCGAATCAGTGGATCTAATAAACTTATAAGTTTTATTCTCTCTTTTTTTTGGTTTCGGTTGAGTGAATCCAAAATCTTTGTCTGAATTAATACAACACTTTTTATATTTCTTTCCACTTCCACAAGGACACGGATCGTTTCTGCCAATTTTGTTACCCATTATTCTCTAATTTTTAGAAGTTGTCATTGTTGTAGAAGTTTGTTTTACACTTGCGGCTACCGGTAACGTATAAGAATAGTAGCGGATTTTTATGCTCTTACTGTTCGGTTTGTTACCTTCTTTTGATTTATAAATTTCAATTCGTTTTAGCGATTAAACCGCTATTATTTTTATAAACTGTAAGGAGCAGTACTTATTCTGAAATGTAACTACTGAAAATTTCAATCATTTTATTCCGCCAATTTTCTGGAATATCTTCCCAATCATCTCCCCAATTTTGAGTCTGTTCAAAAGCTTTGAATGGCTTTTCGTAATTCGCTTGATATCCTATTTCATCTTCAACATTTTCGTGCATCTCAACTATTCTACCATTTGTTCCAACAGCATCTTTAATGGGTTGATTAAACTTTACAGCTCCCTCGATTCCATTATCTCTATCGTGAACAACAATCGGTTTGATGCCCATAGAGGTCAAATATTTTACTAAACCAATAATAGCAGCTTTTCCTCTGGCTTTCAATATCTCAAAGTTTGAAATAATCCTCAAATACTTTTCTTTAGGTAATCTAGCTAAAGACTCTCTTATTAAGATGTCTTCTGTGTCTCCTTCAATTATAATGACATTATTGGTATAAAATGCTCTGGAAATATAATCATCAATCTTTAGAAGCATTTTTACGTATGACTTATCATCTCCTTGTAGTTCTAAAAACGCATTTGATACTGAAAATGTACTGCATTTAACTGACTTTTTATTTCGGATGAGCCTGTTCAATACCTGCTTTGGTTTTCTTGAAATATCGATTAAAAATGGTGAATGAGTAGATGCCACTATTTGAGAATTTGAACTGCTTAATTCATAAATAGCATCTCTCATTTGATTTGCAGCACTTGGATGTAAATAAATTTCAGGCTCTTCAAAACAAATAATTAGTGAACGATTATGTTCATCTTCTCTGTCAGATAGCCATTTTTGTCTAAAGCGCAACATTCCAAAAACCGCAGCTCGAACCATACCTGTTCCTTGATTTTCGACTGATGTCTTTATATTACTCGACATTTCAATATTAAAGCTTGGCTTCAATGCTTTATTTGGGTCGCTTAAGTCTGTAGTTGCGTGTAATTGAGATTCAGGAAATATTTTTGTAAGAACTGAATTTAAATCAGTCATCATTTTACCAAATTCCGATGTGTCATCTTCTGGGTCTAATTCCTTTGCAAGCTTTTCTAAATGTTCTTGAGCGTTTTTGAAATTATCAGAGTTTTCTCTTACTACTTGAAAAAGTTCATTTAATGTTTTACCTAAAACACCTGACGAATTTCCTTGTATTTCATTCATAGAAGTGTCAACTGGAATTAGTAAAAATCTTGGTAGCATTTTTAAAACATTACCAGGTATTCCGCCTGGATTTTGAAACCAAGTATCTTCGTCAACTATATCCCATATTTCATCAAGTTGCTCTAATTTTTCTAACGCTCCTTTACTCTTACCTATGTTCTTCTCTAATTCTGGAAAAAACTCTGAAATAACTTCCTCAGAAATTCCCTTATCTATGTAATCTTGTGGCTTTTTACAATCTTCATATTCTGCTTTTAGGTTTCGAATTTTTGATTTAAACTCTATAACTACATCTTTACCTAATTCGTAGGTTTTTTTATAAGTAACTGAAAGCCCTGTTTCTGCTTCACTTTCGTATTCAAAGATTCTTCCTTTAAATCCTCTCCAAGTCTTTGATTCTTCGGGTAAGTTTCTAAATTCAGCTTCAAAAATAACTTTGGTCGTTTGAGGTTTTGTCTCTCCAGTTTCTTCATCAACAACAGAGTAGTAATCTGAACTTGGTAATGTTTTGGTAGCGGAAAGCAAAACACCAATAGCTTTCAGTATTGAACTCTTTCCAGCATTATTTTGTCCAATTAAGAACGTGGCATCTTGAAGATAAATTTCTATATCTTCAAGTCGCTTAAATCCTTGTATTTTAAACCTATACAGTTTCATTCGTATTGCTTCTAGTTTGTTACATCAACACTAAAAAATACATACCCTCTTAAAATACAAAGGATATCAACCCTTTAGCGATTCGTTTATAAAAATAGACCTTTGTCTTAGAAGTGGATTACAGAATCCTGTAATCCACTTATTTAAAACTAAAAAAAGGGATAAATCCCCATAAAATAACCTTTGATTTGAATCTATTTCCAGTTTCGTTCGGTTTTTTTTTTGAGAAACACCCCCTTTTTCCGAAGCCCTCTCGAAGTATACCCGAACGAGACTCGAAGCAATCTCTACAGGCTTAAAGCTATTTTCCTTTTTAAATGAGAATTACACTAATGGGGCACCAGTCATAGACTGGAGGGAGCGGGGGAATTGATTTCAGAAAGTTATAAATAGTTTGGGTTAACTATTTATAATGAGTATTTTAGTTAATAAATTAATATTTAATCAATGGCAAAGCAAGATCGTCCGAGTAACCCATCTCCTAGTAGACCCCAAACTCCTCCAAAAACTAATCCCAATACCAATAGACCTAATCCTGGCACTAGAAATAATCCTCCAGGGAAAGGGGTAGAGAGACCTCCTAAAAGATAAGGAAAACTAGTAAGAGAGCTAATAAACCAACAATCATAAGTATCATACTGGTATTATTAGTATATCTCGTTAGTTTTGTGAATTTTTCAGCTTTTTTATCGTGAGCTTTAATAGACGCTTTTATTTCCGGGGTCTTTTTTTTAAGAACTCCTTCTAATTCGCAGTCTGTCATTAACCAATCCTCCCTATTTGACTTATGTCCAAAATATTGGGAGATAAAATTTGCAATTATTGAGAATAAAAGTAAAATACCAGCAGCTTTGATCAACACAGTAGACTTACAAAGCAGTAGAGGATAATCCTGAAGATATTTTAAGACTTCTAGAGCAGCATAAATTCCTCCTCCGGAAATGGTGATGATAAGAAGATCCATCCTTTGAGTGCTATAGAACATCCCCTCCCAAGATAGTTTTTGCCGTTCTTTGAGGTTATTATACTTGAGTTGTTTTTTTGGATTCATTTTACACTCTCTTTCATTTAAATCAGAAAAATAAAATTTAAAAATGTAATTCGATGAATTATAATCAGAGAGTTTTTAAATTATACCTAATATAGACTAAAAAACTACGGTTTGAGCCAAGTGAAAGGGAATAAAACATCCTCAAAAACAGGGTCTCAATAGAACGTGTCCAGTTACGCGCACACAAGTGGAAAACAAGACCTCAAAAGCAACCAACGGGTTCAAGTGCAGACCTCAAATAACCCACCCCAAAAGCAAACTAATCCCCATAGGAGGCTGACCGACAGAGAACCGGTTCAGTCAACACGGCGTTCATGCTAGGTCGTACCGACCGCACGAACGCTCCTATGTTTGTCAATTATTAAATTAGATGAATTAAGTAAAGGAGGTAGGAGTCAATTCACGAACGAAAATAGCCCTTAGGTATATTGAAACTAAGAATCTACCCTGTCTCCTTTTTCTCTTTGAGTTTGAACAGAATGTAAAGCGTCTATTGTAGACAGCTTGAATATCCATCAGGGGACAAAACGGCGAGAGATTACACTTTTTATTGACTAATATCTATAAATCTATGAAGAAACTAAAGCAAACTGTCGGTATTGATGTAGCACAAAATGAATTGGTATGTGCTTTTGGATATCTACTGGAAGATTTAAATATCGGATTCAAGTCCTCCATGACTTTTAAAAATTCATTAATTGGTTTTAAAAAATTAAAAAAGTGGGCTGATAAATTGGCTGATGATGAAAATCCTTTCTTTGTATTGGAAGCTACCGGTGTTTACCATCAGAAATTGGCCAATTGGCTATACGCCAATTCCTGCAAGATATCCATTGTACTTCCCAACAAGATCAGTAATTACTGCAAAACCCTTGAAATTAAAACTGTTACGGATAAAACCGCATCACAGGCAATTACTCGTTTTGGTTTGGAAAGAAAACTGGAAAAGTGGGCACCAGCTAAGCCTATTTTTAGAAAAATGAAACAACTTACCCGCGAACGAGACCAAATCATTGCTGAAAAGACTACAATTAAAAACCAGATCCATGCGGAAAAAACCGAAGCATTTCCCAACCCTAATTCTTTGAAAAGGCTAAAAGCACGGAAAAAACTCCTAGATAGCCAAGAACTGGCTGTAAAAAATGATATTGAACAATTGGTTGAGCAGGACATCGAAATCCGTGAAAGAATATCCAATATGACCTCGATTCCCGGTGTAGGCATATTGACTGCAGCAATTGTACTGGGCGAGACCAATGGTTTTGAGCTTATTAGAAATAAAAGACAGCTTACCAGTTATGCTGGGCTTGATGTCCAGGAAAAGCTCTCAGGAACATCTGTAAAAGGCAAGCCTAGGATATCTAAAAAAGGGAACAGGCATCTTAGAAAGGCCGTCCATTTCCCCGCTCTATCAGCAAAAAGATTCTGCTCAAGATACAATGGAAGTTTTGAAAGATTGGTTGCAATACACGGAATCAAGATGAAAGCCCTAGTCGCGATACAAAGAAAACTTTTAGAGTTGATGTATACCCTTTATAAAAACAAAACAAACTTTGATCCAGATTTTGGAAGCTCCCTTGATCAATAAAGGTTAAATAAAATTAATGTGATTTCTTCAGCAATAAATCGAAATTCTTTGGAGGTTAACACAGAATCTTAGTTATTGCAGTAGTTTTCCAAATTTAACGCAAATTTGCTTAAAAATTACATTTTATTGCTTAATTTCGGGTTATGTTATTAGAGTTTAAAATAAAAAACTTCAGGTCAATCAAGGATTGGCAAAGTTTTTCAATGTTAGCAGAAAATAAAGTCAAAGAATTAGAAAATTCTGTTTTAGATTATAAAGACTTTAAAGTTCTGAATTCAGCAATTGTTTATGGTAGAAATGCTTCTGGAAAAAGTAATCTATTAAAATCATTTAAGGCTATTCAGTATATGGTAATCTATTCTGCTGATCATAAGGTTGATGATAAAATTGCTCCTTATGAACCTTATAAACTAGATAAAGGATTTCGAAATCAACCTGTTGAATTTTTAATTGATTTTATTGGAAGCAATGGAATTAGATATCAGTATTCTGTTGGATACGATGAAAAGAAGATTGTTTATGAAAGATTAAGGTATTATCCCAAAAGTCAACCAGCTTGGTTATTTAGAAGGGAAATAGGGAAAAAAATAAATTACGGAGAATCTCTAACAGGTAAGAAAAGAGATATTGAAGATTTATTGTATGATAATCAGCTTTTCTTGTCTAAAATAGGTACAGAAAAAAATGAACAGTTAGCAATTCCTTATTCTTTTTTCTCAGAAGGGTTATTCGTTTCAAATATCCATGATACGGAGTACGATAATGTTCTAATACAATTATTTACCAATAAAATGGGAAATGATGATATTCCATTTTTTAAAGAGAATATTAATAAATTAATGTGTGTTGCTGACACAGGAATACATTCCATTGACATACAAGAATCTGAAATAGATAGAGAAAGTTTGCCAGAAGAAATGACTGATGAAGACAAGGATGAAATTATTGAAAGATATAAGTATAAAATTAGAACATCACATAAAGAGTTTGAAAATGGAGAAGAGGTAGGAAAGATTGATTTTAATTTAGCTGATGAATCTACAGGGACTTTGAAGCTACTAGCTGTTGGAGGTTTAATTTTAGAAGCACTAGCAGATGGTCAAATATTAGTGATTGACGAACTTGATAAAAGTTTACATCCAAAATTGACAAGAATGTTAATTAATATCTTCCGAACACCAAAATTAAACCCTAATAGAGCACAGCTTATTTTTGCCACACATGATGTTTCATTATTGGATAATGAATTGTTTAGACGTGACCAAGTTTGGTTTGCAGAAAAAGAGTTTGAAGGATATAGCCATTATTATTCAATTTCAGATATTCCTGGAGTTAGAGTTAATGTTCCTTATGAAAAATGGTATATGAGCGGTCGATTTGGAGCAACACCAGTAATAAATGAAAATGAACTTGATTTTCAATATTAATGTTTGATGAAAAGAGGATATAGAAAATCAAGGAAAAAGATAAGTTTTAATAAAAGAGGCTTAATTTTATGTGAAGGAGAAACTGAAGAAAATTATTTTAAGGGTTTAATTAGTCAAGATAAGTACAGACGTAAATTTTCTTCGATTGATGTTAAAATCTTTAAACCAAAAGATCATTCTCCTTTAGGACTCGTAAATTATGCAAAAGCAAAAATTAAAGAAGCTAAACGAGAAAAAAATGCATATGATTTTGTTTGGGTGATTTTTGACAAGGATGGCCACGCAAAAATTTCAGAAGCCTTTGAAGAAGCAAGGGTATCAAGCCCAAAAATAAATATTGCATTTACTATACCTTGCTTTGAATACTTTGTTTTATTACATTTTGAGAAGACTACAAAACCATTCAAGAAGTGCAATTCAGTAATCAGTCAAATAAAGAAAAAGTGGCTTCCTGATTACGAAAAGGCAACAAACATTTTTGAAGTTCTATTACCTAATAAAGAAATAGGAATTAAAAATAGTGAATGGGTAATTGAACAATTTAATGATGAATTAGAAGCGGGAAAAAGAGTTTATGAGTTATCGGCTTATTCAAATATCCATGTTTTAGTTGAATATTTATACTCTTTAGTTTAATTACTGCTAACTCGTTATATCAGGATAAATATACTTATTATCCCTTTATAAGTTTCGGGATAACAGGAACTTTTATTCCTGTTTATCAAAAGATTAGATCAAGTTACACTTTTCACAATAAATCAGTTTACAGAATCCCGTAACCTATAAAATCTTAAGGTATTTTGGATTTGAGTATAAGGTTGTATACCTACTTCAAAACGGGTCAAACAAGCGTAGCATCCCCCATTCAAAGGCCATAATAGAGTATTAAGAGTTTGTGAAAATTAAGTAATAATAGAAGTAGAAATAAAATGAAAATTATATAGTATAAAACTACATTTCACTTTTATATTTTTCTATATCAAATTCAAAATCAAGTAATTCTTTGGGGTGAACCTCTAATGCCTGCGCAAATTTTAGAAAAGTTTTGAAGGTCATATTTATTTTTCCTTGTTCATATTTACTAACCTCTGAAGTCTCTAATCCAGTTTTAAAACTAATATCAGATTGCTTATGTCCCTTTTCTTCTCTTATGAAAATAATTCTTCTACCTATTTCTTTAAGAAAATCACTCTTAATATTCATAATTGCTCATTTCAAAGCAATTTCCCTGAAATCATAAAGAATGTTATTGGGATATAACCCAACTTATGGAAGTTTTTATTATATTTACCTCATAATTATATATTTGCGAAACTTCTTTAAGTAACATATTAGAAGCATTCGCTTTGAATCTCGACTTGAAAACTGGTAATTTTTGTACACGAGAGGATAAGCAGGGATGCTCGTGACCTAGGCGCGGGCTCTCAGTTATCGTGTACAGGTATACCAGTACCACAAGTCGATAAGTTGAGACTCGCCCTTTTTTGTATTCTGGGTTTCACAAAATCTTCAACTTACTTCTTCAAAGTCGTGTACTTCTCTTTATAAAGCTTCGCACCCCTATTCCCCCTAAACTTCAACAAGACCATAATGGTTGCCAGCCCTAGCGGGTTGTAGTGTTTCATTTTTTAATGTGATTTTGTGCCTATGAGTTACACGAGATAATGTTTTTTATTTCTTGAGTTAGCGAAAGAATTGGTTTGTTCTAATGATGATTTTAGGTTCTATAGTGCTTTATGTTCATTTTCTTTACTCGTCTAAAGAAAACGAACCAAAAGAAACGACGCCTTTTGGATAGGTATTTTTTGCTACCGCAAAAACCGCAAGTGCATCCCTAAATTTCTTCCAAGGCTTCAGAAATTCTTAACGGGATACCCACGCTATACTGACCAAAAGGAATCTAAACCCTTCAGGTATGAGAGCAAAGAATTTAGATTGTAAAATCTATAAAGTAAAACTGTAATACTAATTAAAAAACAAAAAGCATATGACAAACGTGCGAACGGGAGCACACCATCCTGCTAAAGCACCCGTGGGTTACCGGTCATTCCCTAAGAATACTTGGTAATTGGGTTGGGGTTGCATGCATTGCATGCGGCAAGGGCTTATACAGTTTTTGTATTAGCACAGGTGCATTAGCAGTAGTTTTTATAGGATGTTTTTCTGATTTTCTTTAGCACGCGAATTTCCTTAATTCAGATAGTCGTTTAAGGAAAGTCTTCGGGTATGAGAAAGTATAGGTTCTATAGCAAGTTCTGTTCATTTTCTTTACTCGTCTAAAGAAAACGAACCAAAAGAAACGACGCCTTTTGGATAGGTATTTTTTGCTACCGCAAAAACCGCAAGTGCATCCCTAAATTTCCTCCAAGGCTTCAGAAATTTTTAACGGGATACCCTTGCTATACTGACCAAAAGGAAGCTTAACCCTTCGGGTTTGGATAGTTTGTAGTTAAGGTTCACGTTAAGTTATCCTTAAGTTCCCCTCCGACCTTGGTAAAAGAGTTAAAGGAGATGATTAAAGACGAGGACAACGAGAATGCTATACTGAAGAAAAAGAAGCCTTAAAACCAAATTTTAAAACTTTCTATAAAACACTTGAATTAGCCATAAAAAAATGACTATGAGAAAATAAAAAACACGCGTTAATACGGGTGTTAAGCAAAAGAGCCTTCCCCAAGAGTAGAGTCAGCGGGGAAGGCGTGAGCTTAAATAAAACTATTGTTTCATCTAATAACACGACGAAGTTATGAAAATTTTGACTACGCGCCTTACGGGGGCTGCGTGGATACTTGTTATCCTATTTTGGACAACAGGAAATCTACTTTGGGCTACTACGCCCCAACAAACCGTATCCGGTACCATTAGCGATACACAAGAAAATCCAATTCCCGGTGTAAGCATTCGCCTGTTGAACAGCAACACGGGTACGCAAACCGATCTAGACGGGGCTTTCGGCATTCAAGCACAACCTAGCGATACTTTAAGTATCAGCTATCTGGGGTTTAAAACGCTACGCCTACCGGTAGGGAATCAAACCACATTTACCATCACCCTACAACAGGACATCACCGATCTGGGCGAAGTGACCATCAACGCCGGGTATTACAACACCACCCGCCGTGAACAAACTGGAAGTATCGCCCGGGTAACTGCCGAGGAGATCGAGGGTCAACCCGTGACCAATCCCCTAGCCGCTTTGCAAGGCCGAATGGCCGGGGTCAACATTACACAAACTACCGGAGTGCCCGGAGGTGGATTTAATATTCAGATACGGGGAACTAACAGCATCGGTGAGGGCAATGACCCGCTGTATATCGTAGATGGGGTTCCGTTTTCATCAACTTCCTTAGGTAATGAAACATTGAGCTATATCTACCCCGGTACTAACTCTCCACTAAACAGCATCAATCCTGCCGATATCGCCAGTATTGAAATTTTAAAAGATGCAGATGCTACCGCTATTTATGGTTCACGTGGAGCTAATGGAGTGGTTTTGATCACAACCAAAAAAGGGAAGGCCGGTAAAACTCAACTCTCACTTGATTTGTATTCAGGAATTGGGGAAGTTGCTCACTTCACACCCTTGATGAATACTGAGCAATATCTTGAGATGCGTAGAGAGGCTTATACTAATGACGGGGTAACTACCCTCCCTTTTAATGCCTATGATGTCAATGGGACTTGGGACACTACTCGCAACGCCAATTGGCAGGAACTTCTTGCAGGAGATCAGGCTCGGCAGCAACAACTAAACCTGCGTTTTAGTGGCGGCACCAATCAAACCAGATATCTACTAGGAGGCACGCTGCGAGACGAGACCACCGTATTTCCGGGAGCTAACGGCTATCATAAAGCCAGCGTTTTGGCAAGCCTGCAACATAAGGATACCGAAGAGCGCTTTGCGCTTAACCTGTCGGTTAATTATGTGATCGACCGCAACGATCAACCGGGATCTGACTTATTTAGTTATACCCGTACTCTGGTACCTAATGCCCCTGAACTTTATACTGAAGATGGCGAACTGAATTGGGAAAACAGTACTTGGGCAAACCCATTAGCCACTTACCTGAATGAACGGTATGAGAGTAAAACGTATAACCTGATAGCCAATGCCAATTTATCTTATAAACTGCTTGATCAGCTGCAACTCAAACTTAATCTGGGCTATACAACATTAGAACTGGACGAAACACGCATCCTCCCTTCTACCCGATATAATCCTGCTTTCAATCTCGACAGTAGCCTCTCTAGCGTCTATGACAACAATGGGACACGTAAATCTTGGATTGCCGAACCGCAGCTCATGTATGAGCACGAAATTGGCTTATTAGAAATCAATGCGCTTGTGGGTGCTTCCTTTCAGGAAGACGATACAAAAATGCGCACCTTCTATGCTCAAAATTTTCCCAGCAACGCCCTGCTTGATGATCTGGCTGCAGCATCAGTTTTACAACTTGTGAAAAGCGAGGACGAGACCTATCGCTATCAGGCTGTTTTTGGACGCATCAACCTCAATTGGGATCGTAAATACTTGCTTAACATTACAGGCCGTAGGGACGGGAGCAGCCGCTTTGGAAACTCAAACCGATTCGCCAATTTTGGAGCGGTAGGTTTGGCTTGGATATTTACCGAAGAAGCTTTATTTAAAAACCAAAGTTTACTGAGCTTTGGAAAGCTACGGGCCAGTTATGGTATTACGGGAAATGACCAGATTGGAAACTATGAGTACCTCGACACTTATAGCTTGTCTAATACCAATTACGATGGGCTTATTGGGCTGGCTCCTACCCAATTGTTTAATCCTAATTTCAGTTGGGAAACCAATACCAAACAGGAACTGGCTTTAGAACTGGGCTTTTTTAAAGACCATCTTTTTCTGAATACGACTTACTTTAAAAACCGCTCCGGCAATCAACTGGTAGGCATCCCTTTACCAACCACCACCGGATTTAACACGTTACGCGCTAATCTGGATGCGACGGTTGAAAACCGCGGATTAGAGTTTGAATTGCGCAGTGTTAACTTGAATACAACCAACTGGAAGTGGACCACGAGTTTTAACCTCTCGATTCCAAAAAATGAACTAGTCTCCTACCCAGGTTTGGCAGGTTCGCCTTATGCCAACCAACTCGTAATTGGAGAATCGCTTACTATTCAAAAACGCTACGAGATCTCCGGCGTAAACCCAGATACGGGGATCTATGAATTTCGGGATTTTGATGGGGATGGCAATATCACGGCTACTGGTGATAAAGAGTTCATTGCCAGGGTTGATCCCCGGTATTTTGGTGGTTTGGGGAATGAACTATCCTATAAGAATTGGGATTTAAATTTCTTTTTTCAGTTTGTAGCTAAGGACAATACAGGTATCTATTCCGGCATACCGGGAGGTATGGTCAACCAGCCTGTAGCGGTAACTGACCGCTGGCAAGAACCGGGGGATGTCGCTACTTTTCAACAGTACAGCATAGGAAGAAATCGTGCTGTTGCTGATGCCTATCGTCGTT
>Ga0208449_1000747_pt1 | contig 20043 bp, 14 predicted proteins | sample MalvireepMed_s17_FD_184247 | JGI IMG/M metagenome (GOLD analysis project Ga0208449, IMG submission 184247) | Marine viral communities from the Global Malaspina Expedition - Malaspina viral metaG DeepMed_s17 (SPAdes) (version 2) | ecosystem: Environmental > Aquatic > Marine > Oceanic | place...
ATTACAAATTTAAAACGAAGCCATATGCGCATCAATTAAAAGCGCTTGAAATGTCCTGGAATCGGGAAGTATTTGCTTATTTCATGGAAATGGGTACCGGTAAATCTAAAGTGTTACTGGACAATATCGCTATGCTTTATGATCGAGGCAAAATCAATGGTGCCTTGATCATTGCTCCAAAGGGCGTTTATAAAAATTGGTTTGACTCTGAAATACCCATTCATATGGTGGATCATATCCAAAAAAAGATGGTTCTGTGGCAATCTAATATTAATCAAAAACAACAGTTAAAACTTGATACTTTATTTAAGCCAGAAGTTGATCTTCATATTTTGATTATGAATGTTGAAGCATTATCCACTAGGAAAGGTGTTAGTTTTGTAGAAAGATTTTTGCTGAGCCATAATACTTTAATGGCTGTTGATGAATCTACTACCATTAAAAATCCAGATGCTAAAAGAACCAAAGCTATTGTGAAATTAAGTACAGGAGCTAAATACAGGAGAATTTTAACGGGTTCTCCGGTCACTAAATCTCCGTTAGACTTGTATAAGCAATGCGAGTTCCTTGATCCGTGGTTACTGGACCATCAGTCCTACTATACGTTTCGTACCCGATATGCCGTTATGAAAACCATGAATTTTAATGGCCGTTCGGTTAATATTGTCGTTGGCTACCGGAACCTTGCAGAATTGTCTGAAAAATTAAAGTCTTTCTCTTATCGAATTTTAAAAGATGACTGTCTGGATCTGCCACCTAAGACCTTTATGAAACGAGTGATTCAATTGACTCCTGAACAGAACAAAGTTTATCAGCAAATGAAATCTATGGCACTTGCCGAGTTGAATGGTAAAATGGTCACAACGGTTAATGTCATTACTCAGCTGATGCGCCTGCAGCAAATTACTTGTGGTCATTTCAAAGCGGATGATGGCTCTATGCAAGAAATTAAAAATAATCGTATTACCGAACTCATGGACCTTTTAGAAGAAGTAGAAGGAAAAGCCATTATTTGGGCTCATTGGCGCCATGATATTGCCACGATTGTAAAAGAGATTGAAAAGGAATACCCAGGATCTGTGATGACCTACTATGGAGATACAACCAGCGACGATCGACAGAAAGCAATAAAAGAAATACAGGATCCAGAAAGTAAAGTAAGATTCCTAGTAGGAACACCACAGACCGGTGGGTATGGAATCACCTTAACAGGTGCCTCCACCATGATTTATTATTCCAATGGTTATGATTTAGAAAAGCGTAAGCAGTCCGAAGCACGAATTGATCGTATTGGTCAGGAAAAACCCATGACCTACATTGATATTCTTGCGGAGGATACGATTGACGAAAAAATCGTCAAGGCTCTCCGCAAGAAAGTGAACATCGCCACTGAAATTATGGGCGAAGAACTGAAAGCGTGGATATGAAAAAGAAATGCAGAGTATGCGGAGAAGTAAAGATTCTCCATAAAGATTTTTATGCAAACGGAGGTTATAAACTTGGTTATGAAAAGAAGTGTAAAGAATGTTCAATAAAGATAAGAAAAGAACATATGAGCAATCCAGAAACAAAGGAAAAAGCACGACAGCAGGCTAGAAAATACCATTCAACCACACACGGTTTTTTAAAACGGACCTTTCATAATATCAGTTATCGGTTCACTACGACAGGACAATTAAAACATAAATGTTTTTTTAACCTTCAAGAACTAAAAGAAGCATTTGACAGGCACAAGGCTGAGTGGGGGATGCGCAGTGCCTGGGAGCCAGATCATCTACCCATTACCACGATTGTCCAGGACAATAATTCAAACTCGAAAGGTGCACGTCTAAGCAATACATCCAGCAATTTAAGCGTGGACAGACTTGATCCTGAACGACCTTATACTATACAGAATATAATATTCATTCGTGGTGATGAGAACAGCAGAAAAAAAGACACCACTTACGAAGACTGTAAAGCTCAAATTAAACTCCACGAAGAACGGTTTATGAAAGATAAAAAAAGCACTTCCGGGGACATTACATCCCCGAAAATGTAGGACATACGCGCAACGCGCGGTAAAATTTTTAAATCCTTATTTTACAGTTATAGTTTTTGGCTTTTTGCCTTCAGGAACAATCTTCATTAAAGATACTTTAAGTAATCCATCTTTTAACTCAGCACCTTCGATTTTAACATCGTCAGCGATGGTAAAAGATTTTGAGAAGTATCTTTTTGCAATACCTTTATGAATTACTCCTTTTTTATCTTCCGATTTTTCTTCCTTGATAGACTTAATATTTAAGACACCATCTGCATACTCCACAGATATCTCCTTTTTATTGTAACCTGCTAACGCAACTTCAATGTCATAAGTATACGTTCCAGTCTTAACAATATTGTAAGGTGGATAGTTGATTAGTGGAAAACGAAAGCCATCATCGTCATCAAACATTTTTTCAAAATGATCGAAGATGCTGTCGAATCCTACCGATACGGGTCTTAATTGATTAAATATGGATAATGCTTTATTGGTCATGTTAACCTCCTTGTTAGACAGTTAATAAAGTGGGCCTTTCCAAAGCACCCACGACTAATATAGTTTATTTTATGTAAATTGCAACAAGAATAACAAGTAAAATTATTAATTCGTAACGTTTTATGTTGCGCTTAAAAAATGTTTTAATTTTTTCCATGCTGCCCCCTTTGTATTATAATGATGTTGTTATTAAAGCGATAACAATAGCTCCAAGTCCACCGAGTAACCAGTAAAGAAACCGGTCCATTTTACCATGCAGCTTATCAATATCTTTATGCATGTGCTCTAGATGATTTTTCTTGATGGAAAATATTTCTCGTTTTAAACCCTTTATGTGTCCGTATAAAGCGATGATGTGTTCGCTAACTGTGTTGGGTTCCTTGGCCATTACAGTAAATCGACGATTCCTCCTGAACCATATTGTTTTCTGATGAGTCCGCCTTTCGCTCTACCCCAAGGATTTCTACCTGCACCTGTTGAAACGCTTCCTGATGGCTGATCGCCTCTGCCTCCTCCGGCGCCAGGATCTGTATGTCGGCTTACAGCTTGCGCTGCGGCTGCTCTTGATGCTGCTGCCTGAGCTTCGGCTTGGGCTGCTGCTCTATTTTCTGCTGCTATTCTTTCAGCAATTTGAGCACTTCCTGTATCTGGATCTTGTACAATAGGAGTAGTTACAGCAGGTTCTGTTATTGTTTGTTCTATAACGTCTTCAATATTATCTCCTGTTACTCCTGTTTTTGTATTATGGTATATTGTAATACCGGGTCTAGGTTCTATTATTTCTATGTTCCTATATATATCTTCGGTTTTCTCTGCGTAAGTTTTAGGTGCTATAGTTTCTTCAATTTCTTCCGGTGATAATCTACTAGGAGGTAAGATGCCGGTTACAGCGTCTCTTTCATCCCAGGCATCAACTAGTGCGTTGTAATCTTTTTGTTTTTGTTGTGCTAAAGGAGTGGTATACTCTTTGTCGCCGTATTTTTCGACGTATTCTCTAACACCTTCTTCATAAGTATTGCCAAGTATACCGAGTGTATCTGCACCGGTAATAATGTTCTTGCCATATTTATCTTTGCCAACATTGTTGGGATCTATTAAATTTGATGTATCTAGTTGATTGTATAATTGTTTTTGATCTGTAGAAAGTCCTGCGATGGGATACGAGGCATCCTGTACAGCTCTTTCCTGTTCAATTCTCATAAGGTTAGGATCCATAATACGATCCGTATAAATATCAGGTCTTGCTTCTGGTAATATTGTTTCTGGTGTAAAAGGTGTTATGCCGGGAGCTTCTAAAGAAAAGAAAGGATCAAATCCTTCTGGTAAAAGGTCATCGGGTCTTCTTTCTGGAAGTATTACATCTGGTCCAATACCACTGAGTGCTTGAGTCTTTGCATCTTCAAAAGCAAATTGTTGATTAAAAGCATCTTGTCTATCTTGAGCTGCGATTGCTTCTGCAACGGCTGCATCTCCTGCCATTGGATCTTGTATGGTAGGTTGAAGATAATCCATTGGACCCCAAACGCCACCTTCCATTCCGCCTGCTGGTACTGTCGGCATACTACCCGGCATTCCAGAAATAGTATCGGTTGGAGTAACGCTCATAATTCCAGCGTCCGGTCCACCTCCGACACCAATATTCGTTGTCGTGCCTGTTACAGCGGGTGTCGTGTAAGCTTCATCGGTCGTCATGGCTTGTTGTGCCCAGGATGGAACATTTCCCCAGCCTGAATAGTATTGTGCGGTACCTGTGTCTCCTGCAATATCTTGAAGATAGTTTTCTCCGAAAGCTATCTTTCTCATTTGATGCAGTTCGGGATTCTGTTCCGCGACTAATTGCGGGGTTAAATTTAAAACGTCTGTTATAGCCATTATGCTGACATTCCTCTTTGTCTTAATCTGATTGACTTCTCTTCGTTGGATAATAAAGCTTGCTCAGTCTGTGTCAAGCCTGTTTGCATTAAATTCGTATTGACCATGGGATCTTTCATGGCTTCTGGATTTACGGGCGGAGTTGGAGGTAGGTGTTTTGCTTGAGTACTAGGTCTACCTGCTGTTTCTTTTCTAATTTTTTGCATCCATATGCCACTTGCGTAGTATTTTTCAAAGTCATAACCAAAAGATTGTTTTACGGGTTCAGGTTCCGTGATCCAGACTCCGGCTGCCAGGTCTCTGTCTCCGCCAGGTTCCCCGCCAGGTTCTCCACCATCCTGCATACCGACACGACCGCCTTTGGCCATGCCTTCCGCACCCAGTTGAGCAAATTGTACATTTTCATCGAATAAATTAATTCTTCTATTTCTATCCATAATGTTGAAGATTGAAGGCAATGCAACTGAATAGGGATTAGGTACGTTCCTTCCTTCTTTTTGATTGAGATCACGATTAATTTCGTTCATTCTTTCGACGAAGAAACTACTTGGTCTTTTAGGGGTATAGGTTCCCAGCATTAAATCTCGGGCAACATCTTTACTTAATCCTCTTCTTTTCTCTAACTCTTTTTTGATTTTATAATCAGGCATTCCCAAGTGTCTCATCGCTTCAATATCTTTAGCCATTTGTTTTAATTCATGAAATCTTCTAGCTTCTGAATATTGATATCTTGATAAGATATCCTCTGGAGAAACCCTTCCACCTTTCAATAACGGTGAAGTAAATAAGTTTTCTGCTTTTTTTAAATTAAAAGCAAAATCAGTTGTTCTATATATCAGCGATCTTTCCGGATTAGATTGTACGGATCTAAAGCCCCACAATCCGGGAAGCTCATCTCTTAGGCTAAACTCTTCTCCTAATTTTCCTGTTTTTCCTCTAGCTGCTTTTTCTAATCTACCAAGTTGTCGAAAAGTTGATTCCATAGGAATCATTGTTCCTCCTATATGAGCAATACCTTTAGCTATTTTAACAAATGGTTCATCGGCCTCAGACCATACTTTTTTACCATCTCTTCCTCTACCGTCTCTAATAACAGAATCAATTAAGGCTTCTGTAAAAATAGATTCCGAAGCAAAAGGTTCTAGTATTTCTCGTGCACCTTGTTGTAGTCCAGAACCTAAAGATGCTTTTAAAGAAATTGCATCATTTTTTCCTTCTGCGATGGCATTCCACACAGCCTGAACAGGTCTAATCAAAGTATCGTAAGCATTAGAATAACTGAAATCTACGTATTTTAAATAACCATTTTTATCTCGGCCTGTTGGAATCAAGGTTGAATTTTTAGACCATTCGGGAACCACTCTTCGTAAAGCGTCCATTTCTTCATTGCTAACGTTGTGCATTGCTTTAAATGCTTCTCGAGTTACTTGTGGAACGGCTCCTACAGTTAACGCAAAACTCGCAAATCTTTTTTTACCTAGAGCTGCAATTTCTGGAATTTTACTTGTCATCTCTCTAATAGACTGATCAATGATATTGGATCCTGTCCTCATAATTTCTAACGGAAAGGCAATGAAATTTCCAAAAGGGGATAAACGCAAAGCTCGTCCAGTTCTTCCAACATAAGCATAGTTAGGAACATTATTACGAGTTATTTTTCCTCCAACTTCATCTAAAAATAATTCATAGTTTCCATTAAATGTTTTTGTTGATTTGTCATAAAATCTTTCAACTGAGTCGTTTAAAAAATTTTGCACATCTCTAGAAACACGTTTTCCGTTTCTTAAAACACCCGTTCCGTTTAAAGCGCCTTTAAAATTAGTTGCATCAATACCTAACTTTTCAAAAGTTGTTTCAAATCGATTACGTTCCAAGAACCAATTTGCGTTTTTCCAAAAATTGTCTTCTTCTACGTACATATCCTCACCTATTTTGTACCATTTTTTTAAACGTTCGTTCACTTCCAAAAGAGCTCTATTAGTTTTTGATTCTGCGAGAGCGGGGCTAGTATATATTTCTTTCAAAATATCTTGTCTAGTTCTTCCATACTCCCCTACTTGAACTTGGGTTCCACCACTTACTCCAACTCTTGTTCCTCTTTGAGTCCAATCCATTGTATGCGGATCCATTTTACCTTTTAATCTTTGTAGACTCATTCTTCCAGCTCTTCCAAATACTCCTAGTCCTCCTGAACTTTTAGGAAGTATTGCGTTTAGGTCTCCACCTGTTGGAATAATGGCACCATTAGCTGACACAAAAGCACCTGCACTTAGGAAATTTCTCACGTGAGTAAGAGCATTTAAAACGGTTTTAGAAATTTGAGATATGGTTTTAGGAACGAGAATTGCGTATTTGTATAACATTCCCATTTTACTTGTATTTAACCATTGATTCGTTGTATCAAATAAAGCTTCATACATAGGAGCTTTGATCCATTTACCATCTAAAGCAGACAGTCCGTCAACGCCCGTTGATTTAACCTTTTTAAATTGTTTTGAGTCTTTAAGCATAATTGTTGCCTCGTTTAGATTTGCAGCTTTACCTGCATCAACTAAAGCCTGTGCCCCACTTGCCGTTTGACCTGGTGCGTCGCCTTTACCAAAAATAAACTGCGCTCTATCAAATTCACTTTTTAATAGTTCTTCAGTTTCCTGTTGTGCAATGGCTCGTGTTTGTTCCGGCGTATAATAAACACCTTCATTATTATAAAATTTTTCTTTTATTCTTCCTTTACTTATATTGTCTTTTGTCAACTCACCAATGTTGATTTCTTCACCTATTGAATTGAAAAATTTATCAACTCCATTAACATTTCTTACCATTCCACCTTTTTTGCTTCCCGCTCTAACAATATTATCCATGTAATCTATTGTGGAGTTAAGTGTAGCCATTTTATTAACACTGTTTAGAAAAGTATGTCTGGGATCTTTAATTCTTCCTAATAATATTTCTTGCCACTCGTCTAATTTTTTTCTTTTAATAACAGATGTCTGTACAGTAATAGCATCGGATTCAATTCTTGCAGTTTTCTTGTCTACAGCTTTTCCAGTCGTTTCTTCTATAACATCTGTATTGATTGGATCTATTTCATCAATGTTTTTTGCTTTTAAAGTTCGTTCTATTTTTGCTTCACCGTCAAGCACTGCTTGTTGTTCATATCGTGCTGGAACCTCTATTGAACTAAGGGGTTTTCCTGTTCTAGCATGCTCTTGTGCTCGATAAGCATTTTTTGCTTGCTCCACGTAAGACGTTAAGGCTTTTTCTTTTAACTTAGCAGTATTTCTACTAACCCTGAAAAAAGGAATGGCATGTTGATTAAATTGTAGATAGTCCGCGGTTAAATAATTTCCTAGTTCAGCGTGAAGTTTTCTGGATAAATTTATTTTTAAATTCTTTTGTGAGATTTTTCCTGTTAAATTATCAACCGTTGCTCTCATATTTTTTAGGATAGTTTCAAATTCATCCGCTGCTGCTGTTCCACTTTCTTTTCTTATTTTTTCCAGAAATTTATAAGCTTTACCATCTTTAGTTATTGTATAATCAGTGATGTCAAAAAATCCTTTTAGTCCTCGTTCTCCAATTATTTTTTTACCTCTTAGTCCTCGTTCTCCAATTGTTTTTTCAGGTGTAATTAATCTTCTAGTTGGATCTGTACCAACAGAAGAAACAGTATATTTTTTTAAATTTTCAGGTTTTGCTTCAATTAAATCGTTTAAAAATTCTTCTTTAGTTTTATCTCTTCCTAATTTATTGACGGGATCAAAAGATAGTTTTTTATAATTTTCATATTGTCTTTCACCAAGTTTATTTAATTTTAAATCTGGATATTCATATTTCCATTTATCTCTGGCAATGTTTTGAATCCCTGATTTTTGCTCAATCAATTTAGATAATTCTTCAAGAGGCATTGTATCAATTTTTTTACCGGGAAAGGGTTGAAGAATGTCTTGAACTTCTTTTAAAACAGCTTCTTTTGATAAATCTAAAGAAGAGTCTAGTGTTGGAACTATTTTTTCAGTTGCTCTATTAAGTTTATGAACCTGGTTTTTTGCTTCTATTTTAGTAGCTTGAATTGCGTCGAGCATTGTACGCTTGGATTCAAACATAGCCTGTGTTCCAGGGCCTGCTGGTTTTAAACCATAAAGAAAATATCTTTCTATTTCCTCCATAAAGCCACCTTCTGCCCATCTGTCTAGTCCATAGGTTGAAGGTGTTCTTAATTTTTTAACTCCCTTTGCGGCACCTGCTATTCCTAAATTAAATAAGGCACCTTCTGCTCCAAATTTTAAACGGTTGGTTAGTCTACGAAAGGCATCGGCTCTTCCTTCTTTATCCTCGGTATTCATCATCGTGATAGCAAAAGGTTCTAAAGAAGTACCTTTTAACATATCCCCTAGAGTTCCTATGTCTTCGTCTGTAACTAAAGCCTCTCCAATACCACTACCAATAACTCCACCTGCTAAAGGAGTCGTTAATAGGTCTTCTCCTTTATGAATAATTCTTCCAAAATTTGATAATTTTACAGCTTTACCTGCTTGCTTTGCAGCTAATGCTCTTCTCGCTAATGCTGTGGCGCGCAACTTGTTAGCTGCTTGTATACCCAAAGAAGCCCCCTTAACAGCGACAGGACCTATCATCGCTAAGGCTTCGGTAATTTTACCGATAGTTCTTGTTTCTGCTACATCGTCAAAAGGATTGAGATCATCGAACCAGTCTTCAAAATCAGATGCTAGTTCTGTACCTAGTCCAAGATCAACGAGTTCTGCTCCTAGGGAAACAAAACCTGCAGGAATTTTAATAAGACCAGACGCTACTCCTGCCGCGGCTGCGGAAAAGAAATTTGTTTCATCTGATTTTTTCTTTTTAGCTACTGCAGTAGCTCCGTAGGCTTGTTCAAGACTTACTGGCATGATTTACCCCCCTACTTTTTTTTCTTCCACTTACCTTCAAATCCCTTATCGCCAGGTTCTAAAAGAGGTGGCTCACGATTTGGATCATATCTAAGAATGTTACCCTCTTTGTTAATATAGTATTCACCTGGTGTAGCATCATCTTCTAAATCATCAAGGTCAGGTAATCTTTCAGTTGTTATTCCAAGTTTAGAAACTAATTTTGGATGTTTTTCTTTAAGGTCCTCCATACTTTCTAAGAAACCTGCTGCGTTGACTCTTAATTCTTTAGCTGTTTCTCTATATGCTTTTGTGTCTGCAGCTCTAGATGCACGATCACCTGATACCCATCTATCAACGATAGCAAAGGCAGCTTTCTTACCTTCAGGGCCTTTAAGATCTAATAAGTTTTGAACATCTTTAACTTTTCTAGCAATCTCGCCAGGTTTTGTTACATCTAATGCACCTTGAAGAGCAAGTAATTTAGCTTGTGTTTTCTTGTCTTCCATTTTTTCTTGAAGTTTTGCTAAATCATCTAATGGTATTTTAGCGGCTCTACCAATTGCACCAATCAAGTCACCACCGGGTTCAGCTGCTAATCCAGCGCCAAATTTAGCTAGAGCTAGCCACTGTGATTTAGTACTTGGTCTACCCGCTAATGCTTTTTCTATAACCGGTAAACGTTCTTCATATGCTCTCATCAAATCTGATTCTATATCGTCTGTTGTTTCAAAGTCTGCATCTGATTTTGTTATAGGTGGTTCAAGTTCTTCAGGTTTTTTCTTTAGACCGAATGCTTTTCTTAATCCTAAAGGTAGATCTTGCATACCACCTCCAGGTAAAGCACTTGCAAAGGCTTTTTCTATATCCCCTCTCCAACCTGTCATTCCGTATTCTTTCTCTTCTTCCGTTGGTTTTATCATACTAGCTTTAAGGGCTAAAGCTGAAATAGGCGCAGCAATTGGTACACCAAATTTAGGAAATCTTTGTGCGAATCCTGATGCAATACCGGCACCTTTGCCTGCTATTTTTTTACCTGCTTCCACGAGTCCTTTTTCGCTTAACCATGGCCAACGCATACTAGCTGCTGTTTGTCCACCTGATACAGGTACTCCCCATGCATATGGATTAACCGCACCCGAGGTTGCAGCTCTGATTCCTGCTCCTCTTCCAATACTGGAATATAAACCTTTAAGTTTATTTAACCAACTTCCATCAGCATAACCCACTCTAGGCGCATAACTACCTTGAGCATAGCCTCTTCGATCTAGTCCAGACATGATGCCCGTCTCCTGAGACAGACCACCTTTCCTGAACATCGGTCTTTTTAGGATGTATGCCATTATCCAAACATTCCCCTAAATGCACTTCCGATAGGCGCGAATGGATTCTTGCCTGTCAGTCCACCGTAAAGTCCCGCGAGTCCTGTGCCTATACCAAGTGCCGTTTGTAGTGGACTTGCTGAAGGCGTGGATGCCTGGCCGTATTGCGCTGGGTATCCTGAAATTAAAGAGGACACACCGGCACCGTACGTTCCAAGTCTTTGATACGGTTCGTAAGCCGCGGTTTGTGTTGCTTGTCTTTGTGCATCCAGAACTGCTTGAGACTGTGCTTGTTGGCCTGCGCCTAACGTTCCGAGTCCTGCAATTTGTTGTTGTGCTAAATTCTGTGCACCGCCGCCAAGTGTCGATTGAAATCGGCCGATGCCGAGTTGATTTGCTAAATCCTGTTGTCTTAAAGAGGCCGCCTGCTGATAGCCCTGTTGTAATAAATTCGCTTGCAATGCGGCACGGTTCCTGTCGCTTTGCGTTTGGTATTCAGCTTCGGCAATTCCATGACGTCCGCCACCAAATGCTCCGGCGCCAACGGCTTGTGTGCCGATGCCCGTTAAACCTTTTTGTGCTTGAATATCGAATTCTCCCAGAGCCGCGCTGATAACATCCGTTTGATACGGGCTCATGTACTGCTGAAGTTGAGCCGAGGTCATTGGTCCTGTTAAAGCGGTTGCGGCTGTTGCCGCTTCTCCTGCTTTCGTTAAATAAGGTGCGTACGCTCCCAGACCCGCTGTTGGATCCGTAGCTTGTGCATAAGCCGCCGCTTGATAGGGATCTTGTGCCGCTACTTGTGGTGCAAACGCCGCCGTTGAAACGGGTAATTGGGTTAACGCCGCAAGTTGTTTGGCATAGTCTTGTCCAATATCTTCAATAAATTGTGCGGGTAGTGTTCGTGTTACTGTTTCTGGCATTAGGCTATCCTATTTTCTAATCGTTTCATGGTATCATACATTCTTTGGGCTCCTTTTTCAACGCTTCCTCCGCCCGCGCCTTTGACGGCGTCTGCGGTCATGACGAATTCATTTTTAGATAACATTGCTGGAACGTCATCTGCTTTTTCCTTAACTCCCATTGGCACGTAGCCTCCTTCTTGTCTATAATCTAATTCTCTAATTCCACCGGCGTTCACTCTTGGCATTCCCGTTGGTATTCTTGGCATACCGACTCCGATGCCTCCACCAAATCTTCCGATTCTTCCGCCTTTTGCGTATAATTCATTATATCTTTGTAATCCAAGATCAGCTATTGCTTCTTGTTCACTTGCGTATCCACCTGGATTTGCTGCAGATACATTAGGATTAGCAAAATATCCTGGGTCCGTAGCAAACTCGTTAGACATTGGTGGCATTAAGCCTATTGGCATTGGAGTTATTGGAGTTACTGCTGCTGGAGTTACTGCTGCTGGAGTTACTGCTGCTGGACTCACAGTACCTATTGGTAAATCTGGCTCGCCTGGCCAGTTATAGTCACTTCTTACGCCAATACCTTCACTTGGGCCTAATGGTCTCATTAAATCTGCCATACTATTAACTGGATAATCTCTTTCAGGATTAAAACCTATGTCTCTAAAATACTCTGCCATTGATTGATCTTTCATTACATTTCCTTTTGGATCCATCATGACATTAAAAGCTCTCTTTGTAGGTAATCTTTGTCTACCGGTTTCTAAAATAGCTTGATTTCTTATTTGTTGGGCTTGATTTGCTGCAATATTTTGTTTAAGTGTTTGTCCCATGCTTACACTTGCAGGAGCTTCTGGAGTTGCTGCACGATTTCTTGCTTCCATTATTATTGCTCCAAGTCCTCTTGGAGCTTGTCCTCCAGAAGGACTTTCTGGAGCTACTTGACTTACAGCTGGTCTTATTCGTGATCCAAGGCTTCCTCCTTTTATCGGATAAAGATTCTTAAGCTGGTCATAATCGCTACCAACCGAAGTATATTCTCCTGTATCTGGATCATAAAATTCATAATGACCTTCTGGAGATTTATAAAGTTTGTTTTTTCCTATATCTAAATCAGGTGTAGAAATAAAACCTCCTCCTGGCCAATTAGGTTCACCACTACCAGAACCAGATCCAGGATCAATTTGAGCTCCTTCTTGATACCCAATCCTTCCGCCTTGAGCTTTGCCTTTGGTATATTTCTTTTTCTTAGGTGATCCTTCAATGCTTGTTGTCGTGTCGCTAAATAGCGTTGGATATAATTCTTTTAATACTTCTTTATCTGTTTTTTTATGTGGTCCGGGTGCCTTGCTTTCTGTTTTTTTCTTCTTTTTCTTTTGCGTTCCCGCGTATAAACCTACTCTTCCGCCTTGAGCTCCAAGGTAAGTTTGTGGTGTTAAGAAATGATAACCTTTGTCATATGCTTGAGATGCACTTAAAGCTCCCGATCGATATTTTTGCATATCGGCTCTAATTTGATCCATGCCTAAACCTTTGCCTCGATACACGTCTTGTGCCAATTCCTTTGCTTCTTCTTCCGTTGCACCTTTCTGTACAAAATAGCCAAGTAAACTTGCACTACTAATCATTCCTAAAGCGGTTGGTATCATAGAGCCTCCGCCTTTTGTTAAACCTAATTTTCCTAAAATTCCTTGAGTAAATGGAGTAACTCCTTTTTGTAAATAAGAAAAAGGACCTGCAGATGTTCCTGCAGCAGTTCCAAATAACTTAGGTCCCATTCCTCTAAAAAATTGTCCAATACCCGATCCACCTATTCTAGCTCCAATTCCACTAAGACCAGATAGTGGTCCCATACCCATAAGACCTGCTCCACCTAATCCTATTAGTGCCGCTCTACCGACGGGACTTTTTACAATCTGTTTTCCAACATCTAAAACTTTGCCTACAGCTTTTCCAACCGCTTTAAAAGGATTAAAATATCCAGTTCTACTTCCCATTGGGGTTCCTTGAATTATTCCACCGCCAATGCCTCCTGAAATATATCCTTGTCTGGGAACGGCATTCATAATGCCACCGTTTCTACGTAATTGTCTGCGCATTTGTGCTCTTGTTATCGCCATAATAATGTTTCTGGTTGTGTTAAAAAGGCAGGAATTTCACCTGAGTTTATATGTCTATTCGTTTTTCACAAGTAAAGCAAGACTATGTTACTTCTCTTGGCTTAATTTCTAAAGCCGAAAGAACAACATGCAGCCGGTTGGCTGTTGCAGCCGTTACCTTAATCACTTCGCTTTCCTCAGCGACTAAAGGTTGACTGAGTAGTTCTGAGGTTCCTTTTGCGGATATTGCCTTCGTCACAAAAAGGTTAAAAACAGCGGCATCTGTATCAGTTATTGTCACCGTAATGGTATCTGCGTTATTCGAATCTTCCGATACGAGTATAGATTTTATCACAGCCGTTGTCTGACTGGGTACAGTGTACAACGTTGTTGCATCGGTACTCGTTAAATCTGCTTTTTTATTGACGAATGCGTTTGCCATTATGCGATAAATATACCTTCTGCTTCAGCTTCGTCTTTTAAGTCCTGTTGAAATGTGCTGTTGAGTTTATGGATTAAACTATCCACTTCCCGAACGAATGCTTGCTGGGTAAGCTGATCGTATTTATCTCCAGGTTGTGTGAGTGATTGTACAATTCTTGCCATTATCTTCTTCCATCCGGTTGTATATCTAACTTAAACGTTCCCAGTTTCCAGTGCGTTCCCGTACCGGAATTTGAAATCTTTAACGAAGCCGCTCGTCCCCTCGCGCGCGTATCTATTTTCGTTGTACTGGTGCTCGAGGTAAAAGGTCCAAGCGACGAACCACTAGACGACTGGTTAGCAAAATCTCTTAAATTCAAAGTCACGATTGCATCTCCTGTTTGTTGTAAAAAGTCAGGAATAATTCTTCTAATCTTTAGCATAAATTCTCCGTCTCCTGCAAGTCCGCGTTGGTCTAAATCAAAATCTCCACTTTCAATGTTTGCAGCGATAGCCGTTGTCGTTCCCGCTTTCACCTGATTGAATCCTGTTTCGTGTTCAAAATAAGTTGTCACGCCATCGGTATTGCCTACCGTCGAGTCGCTTGTTGCATCGGCATCATACTCCGTTCCATGCGGCTTGCCGAATACCGCTGAATCTTGCCAGGCTGTTCTTGCTAAAGAACTTGTCGTCCATACCGGTCTCTCTGCGGTAGAATCCATATAATTATAAGTCACCGCTCGATTAATCGAGCTTGCTGAAGAAGAGGGATAAAACCAAGTGACTTCTCCAAAAAGGTTATTCAGTCCTGCGTTAATATGCTGTTTGGGCACAGTATTCAAATCATCAAAAACATAATCTTCAACGAGACACGCTAAAGATTCCAGTTTACCAGTATATCTAAAAAAACCATTGTCAGACATCCAGTAAGCCGAGCCATCGACTTCCACCGCTGCATTCTTGCCGATCAGTCCACAACCCGTTCCCACCTGTTGGAAGGAAAAAGTAAAAGGAGCGCCAACAAATCTCATGATGAATAATGCGTTATCCGTCCAGACATAAATAGCGTCACGGCCACGAATCGCTCCAACAATTCTTGTACCATCGGCAATTCTTTGCGTGCCGGCAGTATTCGTTGCTGTCGGCGTATAAGTATTAATATCTTCCTGATCCGACCATCTGATGTACATGTCATCCTGTGTAGATGTCGTTCCAATCGTGGTTTCTGTTCCAAAATAAACCAAGTGTCGATCGGGTGTCGATACCAGAGAAAGTCTTGAAGCGGTTGGTGCACTGGTAATAAGCGTTGCCCGAGTCGAAGTTGATCCATCGGAATCCCATTCAAAGCTTGCGCCATCTGCAATGGTTGCAATGAGCTTGTTGCCAAAATTATCCAGGTGCCATATTCCTGGAGCGTCGATAACGTCTCCTGTTTGCGATGCACCCCATTTTGTATAATCCGTTGCATTGGTGACCGTTGCCCCATCCGAGTGGGATGCGGCTGTACTATTGTCCGCTCCTCGAGTAATACCTGAAATCGTATTCGAGGCATTGCTCGTATAGGACAATCGTTCACTGTCTATTAAAAGGGTTCCTTCAGATGGAAAGGCGTCCGAGCTGGCAAGCGTCAAGCTGGTAGCAGAAGAGTTGATAGCACCATCTAACGTAGAAGTTACTTCTCCTGAAACGGTACCACCCCACTGACCAAGTCCAAAACCGGCTGCCGTTGCCTGAAGGGCAAGGCCAACCGTATAGTAGTGATAAACTTTTATGCCTCCGGAAGTTGTTGCTCCCGAGCCGCTTTCATTCGAGCCCATCTCGATGGTAAGTGTTGTGGTGGATGGGACGGTAGCGACCATAAAAACTTCATCGTCAAAATCGCCAGAACTAAAATCAGAATTGGTAATAGCAGTAAAACTATCACACTTAATAATATCATACTGAGATATACCATGAGCACTCGCAAACGTAATCGTGACTGTAGCATCGCCATTGGTTGTTGTAAAAGCACTCGTTAAGGTTGTTGTGCTTTTGAGAGGATGTATATCATAAAAGATACCTCCAGAATAGACATAAAGAATCCGGTTTGTACCCAGAGCCGCATACTTAATGCCGCTGGCATTAACGAAATGGTGTAAAGCCGTCGTTCTTCCTGTTAAAGTAATATCTCCAAGTTGAGACCAGCCTCCTATTTTTTCAGGGGTGCCATAACGAAAGCGAACATAGTCGCCACCTTGCCACTGGTTTTCTCCGCCAGTCGGTGTGACTTGCTTGTTGAATCCGGGTGCAAATTTTACTTTTTGTAGCATAATTATCTCGCGTTACAAGGTACTCCATTTGAATTGACGAAAGGTGCTTCTGCGAAAGCGGCATAGATGTAAGTTCCGCCACTTGTATTAAGTCCAGTACCAGTAGTTCGTATCTTAAATCCATTACTTAATATTTCAAGTCTACCTGTATCAGTATTTTCTATGTTAGTTTCATTAGCCACAAGTTTATAAGTTGCATCATTATATCCAGCTCTTTTATTATCCATTATTTCCCAATCAGCAGCTCCATTAGTTTTTTTAAACATAGCCCAAGCTGGTCGAAATCCTGTGTAAACAAATGGTCCATCAGCATTTCCGTTTCCTGTGTATGATCCAAACTTGCTGAAGCCTTGTACGTCTGCAAAAACATAAGCTATATAAGTTCGACCTGAATTATTCGTTTGTCCACCACCACCTAGACTAAAAACACTAGATGTTGGATCTGTATCATTCCAATTATCGGTATCTTCTACAGCGGCAGTAGTATTTAATTTCAGAAAATTAGTATTTCCTGTACCAACGTGATAAATTGCCCAGTTTGTTGCGTGACTATATTCTTTAACAAATATCATTTTTGGTACAGCTGAAAGATTATGTGCTGTTGTTCCTGCACTTGCATCTCCTGTATAACCAATTATATCAAGCCCAGAAGTCGCAGATTCTTTCCAGTTCCAAGAGACATAATCTTCTGCATTGGTATTAACTTTAACATCGGCATCCACTTGAAAACCATCGCTTGTAAAAGAATCTAGTGTGTCGGTATCTGTTGTTTCTGCCCCATCTTCCCCAGTTAAAAGTTTAGTAGCACCTCTGACAGAATCAAAAATACAATGATCGTCAGAGGCATCTCTATTTTTTATCCAAACCAAATCTGGTTGCATATCCGTATCACCACCTAAAGTGATTGCATGATTAGCACTTCCATTTCCTGTGTAGAGTTGAACCTGAAAATATGCTTCAGGATCGTCTATTGTTGTATAAGCTGCCATTTAACCTCCGTATGCTCCTAAGTTTTTTGTACATAACGCATAACCTGATTTAGTTGCATATTCAAAATCACCATAGCCATCTGGATCGGATTGAGAAGATGAGTTAGCATAAGTTGGACTACCAAAATTTACGTGTATATAATTAGGAGAAGCAGTGTATGCATTTACAGCAAAAACTGGAAAATACGTGTTATCTACTCTGTCGCTTTCTTCTGCTGTTTGTAAAGCTGTTGAATAAGTATGAACTAAAGAATCGTTTAAATATATTTTGACAACACCAGAACTACTCACACTAAAGGCAACTATATCACCAGCACTACAAGCGGCAATCGTTACACTTTGACTGGTGCCTTTATATCGAACATTATTGGCGTTGGCTGGTTGGTACATATAATCAAAAGCAGTTGATCCACCTTCGGTTTCTTCTCCTGTGATTACATCTCCTCTAGCTTCATTAGCACTTTTTCTTGATAGTCCTACAACATTCGGAATAGCAGTTACAATTTTTACTTCCCAGTAAGCCGCAAAACCATATTTAAAACCCATCGTTGCGTAACAACCTCTATAACCAGCAGTAGTTGTCCGAAGTTCTGTATTACCTTCTGCTACCGTTACACTTGCATTTGTACTTAACTCTACAGAATTTAAAGTACAAAAATTATTCGTTGGTGTATCGGTTGCTTGATCTGTTGCGGCTAGATTAGCTTCTGTTAAATCTGTTCCACCATTGGCATCGTTGCCTAAATTTGCTGAATCTTTAAAGTCTAAATAAAATCCGTTAGTACCAAAAGTTAATCCTGAAACATCTTTCGGTTTCCATATTGTAGGAGAATCTGAATCAAATTCTCCAAAGGAATCTGCATCTAATTGTGCATTATCAATAAGGCATACTTCAGCCATATAACCATCAAAATGATACCCACCATCGTGATCACTACCTAGAGTAAAAGTACCACCATTATCATTTACCAAAGTATCAGCATTTTGAGCTGGATAAGTGTCTCTCGAAAAAGAAGTTACTTGCGTTCCATTGATCCACCATTTTACTCGGTTCGTATCTGTTGCTTGACCAGTATCAACAGCAAGCACGATATGATACCAAGCAGAAACATCTCGGAGCATATTACTAGGTTCAACAATAATATTATTTGAACCAGCTAAAACACCTGAACAATAAATTTGATTATCACTTTCTATTCTAATATGAAAATAATTACTGCCATCTGTTTCTGCTCTAAAAACATATTGTTCTCCTAAAACTCCTCTTTTAATCCAAGCACTAAATGTCCATTTATCTTGATTGCCATCGCCTTGAGTTTTGTGCATTCGTGGACTATCACCATCATTAAACCGACAGGAATTGTCTACTGAATATGCTGTAACTGCTGCTGAATTTGCTGGTATAATGATAGCCACTAAACCGCCTCTGGAAATTCACCTAAAGGTCTTTCCATCACTGGTTCTTCTTCTGTGCCTGTGTTGACGTATTCGTATAAAGCCGCAAGTTCATCAACTGTACTACAAGCATCTATTAAGACTTCCATATCATTTGATGCTGTTCTTACGTTTGCTCGATAAGTTGTGATTGCACTTGGTACTGAATAACTTTCTACATCGGTTGCTTTTATGACATACCAGTCTGTCGGAGTTAATAATCCACTTGCTTGTTGTTTTATAATTTCTTTATGTTTGGTTTTTAATCCTGGAATAACATTATCATCTTCATCTGTTATGTCTGCCAATGCTTTAGCAGTCGCACTTCCATAGGAAGCGGTGACTACTCCATCGGCAAAGGCAAAGGATTGATTGGTGTTGTTATAATACGCTTCATCTTTTTTATTGGTGTTATCCCAAACTACTTCATAAATGCCAATTGCTTCTCTTTCAGCAGCTGACCATAGAGTGAATATAGCTCTTGGATATTGAATATCTCCAAGCGTAATCCCACGATTGCCGCTTAATGTTTTTGTTATTGATCCATCTTCTACTAATGCAAACATATATCTCCTATGATAGTGTTAGGTTAAGATTTCTTCCAACCTCTAACCATTTTGTTCCGTTATATCTAAAATTAAACATATCTCCTTTTGCTGCAGTCGTTGTAGCTGTTGGAGCAGAATCCCCAGTGAACTCGAATACTCCGTTCCAGGCAATCGTTCTACTTCCTGTGCCATCCTGAATACAAACAATAGAAATAAATTGTCCTGTTGTTGGATTGGATGGTGCGTCAAAGGTCGTATTAGCTGTTAATGTGACTTTTGCAACTGGAGAGGCTCTTACATCCCAGTCTTGAGTAGCATCAAATGTTAATGTCGCTTCTTCGATATAAATTCCACCTGATATTTTTGTTAAATTATTAGCATCTGCTGATAATACTTTTGATGCTGCACTTGTTCCTAAGGTTGTAAGATCGCTATAGTTCAGTTCTGTTGCTGTTGAAGTTACATTAGTTCCAGCAAGTGAGAAAGTTCCGCTGATATCACAAGTTCCATTAATATCGATTGCTGTGGCTGTTAAATCAATTTCACCACCACCTGCAATACTTAATGTAGATCCATCAGAAGAAATATGTTCACCGCCAGCTGCATCGTATAAGTATAATTTAGCGGCACCTCCTAAGACTAAATCATCTGTTGATGCGTCCCATAACATAAAAGCACTTGCTGCATCTCCAAAAAACTTTACATCATGTCCTGCATCATCAA
>Ga0208449_1000755_pt1 | contig 19810 bp, 20 predicted proteins | sample MalvireepMed_s17_FD_184247 | JGI IMG/M metagenome (GOLD analysis project Ga0208449, IMG submission 184247) | Marine viral communities from the Global Malaspina Expedition - Malaspina viral metaG DeepMed_s17 (SPAdes) (version 2) | ecosystem: Environmental > Aquatic > Marine > Oceanic | place...
CAGCAGCATGGTGGGCGATAACCCCATTTCACCAATCGCCTGAGCGAGCTTCATGGGTACCTGGGTAAAGCCCATGGCTGAGGTTAAAAACGACGCCCCGGCAATAATAAAGGCGATCATGCAGGCCGTGCGTACCGCAGCAAACAGCGAATCGGTAAAAATCGCCCGATTAAAGTGGCCGTTGAACCGAGCAATGATCATCGACAGCACCACGCCAACCGCTGCCGCTTCCGTCGGCGATGCCAGCCCGCCGTAAATCGACACGATAATCCCGCCGATTAGCAGCAAAATAGGCACCAACGACCAGGTATTACGCAGCTTTTCGGCAAAGCTCATATCGGATTCGTCAGCACCTGTCAGGCCGTCACGGTTGCCTTTGAGCAGCGCCCAGAGCACCAAATAGGCCATGAACAGCGCCAAGATCATCAAGCCTGGGCCAATGCCCGCCATAAACAGCCGCGAGATGGATTGCTCCGTAACCACCCCGTAGACGATCAGCACGATTGAGGGTGGAATCAACAGCCCCAGCGTAGACGCACTGGCCAAAGTGCCAATGGCCATATTGCTGTCGTAGCCCCGGCGCTCCAGTTCCGGCAGGGTCATTTTGCCCACCGTGGCACAGGTAGCCGCCGACGAGCCACACACCGCCGCGAACATGCCACTGCCAATGATATTGGTATGCAGCAAGCGGCCCGGCAGACGGTTCAACCAGGGTGAAAGTCCACGGAACATATTGTCCGCCAGCCCCGAGCGAAACAGAATCTCGCCCATCCAGATAAACATCGGCAGCGCGGTTAAATCCCAGCCGTAGCTTGCGCCCCAAAAATCGGAGGCCAGAATCGGGCCAGGGTCAAAAGGGCTGAAAAACTGCAGCGCAATCCACGCTGTGCCTATCAAGGCAAAGGCAATCCACACCCCGCTGCCCAGCAGCAGCACCAGGGTAAAAATAGTCGCTAAACTTAGTAGTAGCACGAGGGTATCTCCCGAGTAGCCGCTTAATGCGCTTCGTTATCGTCGATGGAAGTGGCTTCGCGGAAGCTTGACGGGTCGCGTATGGCAATGCGCCCGGCCATCCACAGCGCTTCTAACAGCGCCAGGGCCAGCAGCCCTACCCCAACGGCCAGCACCACCTGGGGGATCCACAGGGGAATCGACAAAAAGCCCGACGAAACATCGTTGTACTCTAGGCTTTCCCTCGCTAAACCAACCAGGCCATAGGCCAGTAGTACGCTGATAACCAGCGCAATAATCAGCCCAAACACCTCAAACCACACGCGCACCGCAGAAGGCAGGCGTGAAATCAGTAAGGTCACACGGATATGGGCGTGGTGAACAAAGGTATAGGCCAACCCAAGAAAGGTGGCGCCTACCAATAAATAGGAGGCCATTTCCGAGACGCCGGTAATGCTGACACCGAGCCGCTCCTGGCCGACCAAAACCAACAGCGCATCTACTAAACGGAAAGTGACCTGAAGCGCGATCAGCGCACAAATCGCCACCATGCATGCTGCTGCGCCCCAGGCACCTAGGCGGTAGAGTTTGTCGAATTTAAACGTCATGTTCGCAGTCTCACAGAGCGCGTAGGGAAAGGGGCAGCCCTCGGGCTGCCCCAGGCGTTACCGTAGCAACGAAGGGTTAGTTGCCACGCTGGGCGCGGTAGGCTTCCAGTGCCGCTTTGGCTTCGTCATCGGCGCGGGACTGCCAATCGGTGAACAGCTCGTCACCTGCGGCTTGCAGCGCGGCGGCAACGTCAGCATTAGGCTCGGACACGCTGATGCCGTTCTCTTGCAGCGCCGCGAGGCTCTCGTCATTGTTCTCACGGCTCATCTGCCAGCCGCGCTCTTCGGCACGGGCCGCCGCTTCCATCAGCGCTTCTTGAGTCGCTTCGTCAAGACGATCGAAGCTGCGCTGGCTGATGAAAACGATGTTCTTCGGCAGCCACAGGTTGGCATCGGTGTAGTCGGTGACGTAGTCCCAAGCAGCCATGGAGTTGCCGGTAGAGCTCGACGTAATCATCGCGTCGACGCGGCCGGTGCTAAAGGCCGTAGGGACATCCGACTCTTCGGTTTCGGTGGGGCTACCGCCTAGGTTATCAACGAAGCGCTGGGTGTTGATGTTTGGTGCGCGTACGCGCAGCCCATCAAACTGGGCTGGGTCAGTCAGCGGCTCGGCAGTATAAATGCCCTGAGCAGGCCATGCGACGGCGTAGAGCGGAATCAGCCCCTCATAGGCGAATAGCTCAGTAATCATCGGCTTAGTGGCTTCCCACAGCGCATAGGCATCATCGTAGCTACCGGCCACACCGGGCAGCGTATCGACTTCAAAAATCGGGTCGTCGTTAGAGAGGATCGACAGGAACACTTCACCGGCATCGATGGTGCCACGACGCACGGAGGGCTTGATCTCCCCGTGGGATACTAGCGAGCCACCGCTGTGAACGGTAATGGTGAGCTCGCCGTCCGTGGCTTCCGCCACATCTTCCGCGAACTGCTTGGTGTTTTGGGTGTGGAAGCTGGCATCCCCGTAGGGCGTGGCCATGGTCCACTCGGCGGCCTGAACCGTGGCGGCGGCAAGGCTGCACGCCGTGGCAAGAAGCAGGGGGGTCGCAATGCGAGTACGCATAGGTAAAGTCCTCTTATTCATAGGGATGGAGGTGCTGCACAGGGGTGGAGGAGGCGGCGCTAGGGGTCACCCAACGCCCGGTAAAACACGTGTTAGTAATCTCGGTATGCTTTTCAGCGGCATACTCTAGCGCGCACTCCTGCGCCAGGCGGCCAACACCACGGCAGAAGCGTGGATGATTTGCACTGCGCCAAATAACATCATAGTGCATGGCCGGTAACGGCGTGGGGAGCGCTAAACGATACAACTCCCCACGCCGCCACTCATCCAGCACGGTGGCTACTGGTAGCGCGCCGATACCCAGCCCTTCCGTGGTTAAACGCACAATCGTCATCAGCGTGCTCACACTATGAATACGCGGCTGTTGAACACCTTGGTCGGCTAAATAACGCACTAACTCTTCATACGGACGCGCTAGCTTGCCAAAGGAGATAAACGGCAGCGTTGAATGCCAAGCATCGGGGCGTTTGCTTAACATCTGGGCGTGTCGAGGTGAAACAAACATCCCCATTTCATAGGGGCTGAGCGTCTCATGGTCAATTTGCTCTGAAGGCAGGTAGCCGTTCATGGCTAGCAGAATATCCAGCTCATTGCTGTTCAGCCGCTCGTTCAGCGCCGGGGAGTAATCCACGGTGAGCTCAATAATCAACCGCGGGTAGCGCTCGGTGAGCCGCTGCATAAACGTGGGGAACCAACTGTGAGCAATGGTTTCAATCGTGCCCAGGCGCAGCGGGGCGGAAAAGTCTTCTTCACTATCGAAAAGTTTAAGGGCTTCATCGCGCTGGGCCAGCATACGTTCGGCATGCAGGAAGAACTCCCTACCACGCATAGTAGGCTGAATAGGCCGCGCCGAGCGCTCAAGCAGTAGCTCGCCCACCGTGCTCTCTAAACGCGAGATACGCTCAGATATCGACGGTTGCGTAATGTGTAAACGCACCGCCGCTTTACGAAAAGAGCCAAGTTTCACCGCCCAAACAAAGGCGTCGAGTTCCTTAAAATCCAGCATCGTGCTTAACCAGCCTGTAATGAAGCATTCACGGGAAGCACAGCGTCAAGCGCCTCCACCACGCCACACACCATGGTCTCCCATCGTGAGGCATTGATATGCAAATGTAAGTGAAACATGTCGTGTTGGGCACGGACATGCTGTCGCGGGGCTGGCAACCGCATGTGGTACTCCTCGAAATCACCCTTTCATTGCCATTTTTATTGGTGGCGCAACGGCGCTACATCAGGCGGATAAGGGCATCTCTTTTGTAATCTTTTTTGAGTCGCTTTATTTAGTTGATAATCGTATAGCGCCCTAGCGTCAACTATTTTTCCACTAAATAACAGCATGATAGGAAGCACCGATACTTAATATCGCTAAAAACGATTGGCACTTGTGACGCAGGCTCCATATATTATTTTTGCGCTAACAACACCATAAATAGGCTCATTAATACGTCATCACTATGAGCAAATAGACTGTCTCATTTGGCTAATGAATAGCGATATCAATTACTAACAACACACAACCCGGCAGGAGACGTTATGGCGATTCCGCTGCTTAACTGCGATATGGGCGAAAGTTTCGGTAACTGGTCGACTGGCTTGGACGCTGAGGTCATGCCCCACGTTGACTGTGCCAACATTGCCTGCGGCTACCACGCCTCAGACCCCCATGTGATGCGTAAAACGGTGGCGCTTGCCGTCCAGCACGGCGTCAAGATCGGCGCGCACCCCGGCTACCCCGACTTGATGGGCTTTGGCCGCCGCTCCATGGCCTGCTCTCCTGCCGAAGTGGAAGACATGATGCTCTACCAAATCGGCGCGCTGGCAGGCATTTGCCAAGCGGAAGGCACCGCGCTGAGCTACGTCAAACCCCACGGGGCGATGTACAACGACATGGCCGCCAATCTGGAATTGCTGGAAGGTGCCATGCGGGCCGTGAAGGCATTCGATGCCCGCCTGCCGCTCATGGTGATGGCCACCGCCAACCCAGAGCCGCATCGTCAATTAGCGGAAAAAATGGGCGTGACGCTGTGGTTTGAAACCTTCGCTGACCGCGCTTATGAGGCCACTGGGCATCTCGCCTCTCGCCGCCTGCCGGGGGCTGTGCATCACGACCAAGCCACTATCGTCGCCCAAGCCGTTGCCCTGGCCAAAGGCGAAGCGCTGACCGCCCGGGATGGCAGCGCCTTACAGCTCCCCTGCGACACGCTCTGTGTGCATGGCGATAACCCCGAATCCGTGGCCGCCGTGCGCGCCATTCGTGAGGCCTTTACGGCGCTGGAGTCCGCGTGAAACTGCGCTTAGAAACGGCGGCGATGGACGCCCTGACGGTGCGCCTGTTCGATGCCATTGATGAAAGCAATATGGCGTGGATCATGGCCGCTGACGAGGCGCTGCGGCGCGCCTTTGATCACGCGCTGATTGATCTCATCCCGTCATACACCACCCTGCTGGTGCATTACGACTGCCAGAAGCTCACTTTTGCCCAGGCCACGACGCTGGTGCGTAGCGCACTGCGCAATCTCACGCCCGCCGATGCTCAACAGGGCCAGCTCCACGAAATCCCCGTATGGTACGACGAGCGCGTTGGACCGGAGCTGCCCACCGTTGCCAAGCGCGCCGGGCTCAGCGTCGAGGCGTTGATTGAGCGCCACTGCAGTCACGACTATTGCGTGTTTGCACTGGGCTTTGCCCCTGGCTACGGCTTTATGGGCCTGGTAGATGAGGCCATTGCCACGCCGCGTTTAAAAACGCCCCGCCGCCGCGTCGCGGCCGGAAGCGTGGGCATTGCCGACCGGCAAACCGCCATTTACCCCCTGCTTTCGCCGGGCGGCTGGAACATTCTTGGCAGAACGGCCGTGCCGCTTTTCGAGCACGCCAAACGTGGCGAGCCGCTGCTGCGCCCGGGCGATAAAGTGCGCTTTAAGGCGATATCCCAATCAGAATTTGAAGCGGCTGGGGGCGATACCACCCCGCTGGAGGAGCGGTCATGAGCCACCCCATGTTGACCGTAAAGCAAGCCGGACCGCTGGCACTGGTCCAGGACGCGGGCCGCTTCGGCGTCGGCCACTTAGGCGTGACTCAAGGCGGTGCCGCCGACTGGATCGCCTTCCGCTGGGCCAACTGGCTGCTGGGCAACCCGCTTGAGAGCGCCGCGCTGGAAATCGTGATGGGCGGCAATCTCACCCTGGTGGCCAATAGCGACGTGCGCCTTGCACTTACCGGGGCCGACCTTGCCGCTACGCTGGAGGGCCAACCGCTGGCGCCCAACGACAGCTTTATGATGCAAGCGGGCCAAACGCTGGTCTTTCGCCAGCCGAAGAAGGGCCTGCGAGCCTACCTCGCCTTCCCTGGCGGGCTGGATGCGCCAGAGGTGCTAGGCAGCCAAGCCTGCACGGCAAGAGAGCACATCGGCGGCCTGCACGAAGATGGCAAACCGCTTAAAACCGGCGACCAGCTCACCTGGAAAGGCAGCAGCGCCACGCCGCGACAGTTGCCTCAAGGCACCCAGCTTCCCCTGCCCGACTCAGAAGAAACCGTGCTGGACATGGTGTTAGGCTCTCAGGCCGCGCACTTTGCCGGGCGCAGCCTGTTCGATGCCTTCAACCAGCCCTGGACCGTGGACCAACGCGCCGACCGCATGGGCATTCGACTGACCGGCAAAGCGCTGAACAGCCGCCTGGGCGGTATCGTCTCCGAGGGCATTCCGTTAGGGGCCGTGCAGATTCCTCCCGATGGCCAACCGATCATCCTGATGAACGACCGCCAAACCATTGGCGGCTACCCGCGCCTGGGTGCTTTAACCCCCATGGCCTGCGCCCGCCTCGCCCAGTGCTTGCCGGGCACCAAGGTGCGCTTGCAGCCCATCAGTGCGACGCAGGCGCAGGCGGCCTACAGAGCGCAGTTATTGAAGTGGCAGTAAGCTGACAAGCCCCTCATCAGGGGCTTTTATCGATAGGGTGCCTAATGAGCCGCTTGCTTCTTCGCCGGGTCATTGGCAGTGCGACGCTGTGTACCCAACTCTTCCGCGATGGCGGCAAAGAAAGCATCGGTAGAGTCTTGATGAGGCTTGGTCACAAGACTAACGCCAACAAACAGCACACTCGCGACCACAATGCCCCATACACCGGCAGGCAGGCCCAGCAACGAGTTACCGGTGGCATACATCAGCAGCACAAAGGCGCTGGTACCCACCACGCTGGTCAGTGCACCGGCAGCCGTGCCGCGCTTCCAATAGAAAGCACCGATCAGCGCAGGCACCATAGCCACCAAGCCCGATGAGGCGGCCACCGACAGCACCGCAATCAGGTCAAGCTGCAGCTCTGCGAAGGCCAGCGCCATCAGTGCAATCACCGGCACTACACACTTACCCACCAGCAGTTGTCGCTTTTCACTGACGTTCAGCTTGAGGTTGGCATAGACGTCGCGGGAGACCATGGACGCCAGCGTCAGCATGATTGAATCGATCGTGGAAACAGCGGCGGCCATAATGCCGATCATCACAATCACGCCTAATACGGGCGGCACAAACTCTGAGGCCAGTAGCGTGGGCGTGGCTAAATCGGCGCGCTCTAAGCTAGGGAAAGCAGCCAAAGCCGAGAACCCCCAAAGCACCGAAACGAGGGTGTAAATAAAACCGAACACCAAAAAGCCAATCAGCATGTGGCGCATCGAGCGCAGCGACGAGGGCATGAAAAGACGCTGGCTGACCTGCGGATTTGAAAGGCTAAAGAAGAACCAGGGAATGGTGAGCCCCAAGAAGGTGACAAAGCTGAATAGTCCTGGGCCAGGTACCGTCAGGGACTGCGGGTGCTCCGTTGCCAGCGTATCGAAGAGCGCACCAAAACCGCCCAGACTTTGAATCACCAGAAAGGCTACCAGGGTAGAGGCCACAATCATCATGATGGCCTGGAGCGAGTCGGTCCACATGACCGAACGAATCCCCGCGATATAGGAGAAGAAAATGGCGATCACCGTGGCTAGCACGACCCCGGTGGTAAAGGTAATGGCGCCATCAGTAATACCCTGCAACAGGTAGCCGACACCAGCGAGCTGAACGGCGGAATAAGGGATCAGGAAGATACAGCTGGCAATCGACACGGCCATGGCCACCTGCTTGCTATGGTAGCGGTGGCTCAGCATCTCGCTGGGCGTCACGTAGCCCAACTTTTTGCCAACTGCCCAGAATTTAGGGCCGAACACCGCCACCAGCGAGACACCGGCAAAATAGATGATTTCAAAACCGAAGGCACCCACGCCGCCCGCATAAGTCAGGCCAGCCAGGCCCACCATCATAAAGGCGCTATACGTCGTGGCACTGTAGCTCAGCGCCGAGACAAACCCGTTCATTTGGCGGTTACCCAAAAAGTAGCCGGACATGCTTTCTGAACCGCCTTTCGCCGGGCGTTGGCGCGACAGAATAGCAATGCCTATGGCCACTAATAAGTAGATAGCAATGGACCACCAAATGAGCGACTCAGTCATCGCTATGCTCCTTAAAATCTGTTGTAATAAACACGTTCAGAGCAATGATGGCCACCCCGGCCACGGCCCAAAACAAAAAGCTGCCGTACCATCGCGACACGTCGCTTAACAGCGTGTAAGGCACTAAATAACTTAACAAGACAACGGCCCATACTAGCCATATCCATTTACTGCGTTTCATCGTCGATCTCGTATTGTTACGTCGGTGGAAAAGCACGCGCTACTGTAGCAAAGCTGACGGACCAGCAGTGCCTAGGCACGCATACAAAAAAGGCACCCGCTAGGGGTGCCTTAGATAGTACGACGAACCGTTGCTGACTTACGACGCGACGTCGAAACGGTCGGCGTTCATCACTTTGGTCCAGGCGGCGACGAAGTCTTTAACGAACTTCTCGCCGTTATCGTCCTGGGCGTACACTTCTGCGTAAGAGCGCAGCAGCGAGTTGGAACCAAATACCAGATCCACCCGCGAGGCGGTCCACTTCACGGCACCGGTCTTGCGGTCGCGGATTTCGTAGGCGTTGTTACCTACCGGCTTCCAGCTGTTCCCCATATCGGTCAGGTTCACAAAGAAGTCGTTGGTCAACTGGCCTTCACGATCGGTGAATACGCCGTGTTTGGTGCCACCATAGTTGGTGCCCAGTACGCGCATACCGCCCAGCAGCACGGTCATTTCCGGGCCGGTTAAGCCCATCAGCTGCGCACGATCCAGCAGCATCTCTTCCGGCTTCACCACATACTCTTTCTTCTGCCAGTTGCGGAAGCCATCGGCCAGCGGCTCCAGCGGTGCGAAGGAGTCTGCGTCGGTCATCTCAGCGGTCGCATCGCCACGGCCTTTCAGGAAGGGAACGCGTACCTCGTAACCTGCTGCTTTCGCGGCTTTCTCGATGCCTACGCTACCAGCCAGAACGATCACGTCCGCGATGCTAGCGCCGGTGTCGGCGGAGATCTGCTCGTAGACGCTGAGCACTTTCGCCAGGCGCTCAGGCTCGTTGCCCTGCCACTCGTTCTGTGGGGCCAAGCGAATGCGGGCACCGTTAGCACCGCCGCGCATGTCGGAACCGCGATAAGTACGGGCACTGTCCCAAGCGGTGGAGACCATCTCACTAATGCTCAGGCCACTTTGTGCAATTTTCTGTTTGACCACTTCTTCGCAGTAGTCGGTGTTACCTGCCGGAATCGGGTCTTGCCAAATCAGGTCTTCTGCCGGCACTTCCGGGCCGATGTAACGTGATTTCGGGCCCAGGTCACGGTGCGTCAGCTTGAACCAAGCTTTCGCGAAAGTTTTCTTGAAGTACTCCGGATCGGCCATGAATTTTTCGCAGATAGCGCGATAGGTCGGATCTACCTTCATCGCCATATCCGCATCGGTCATGATCGGGTTGTGGCGAATAGAGGGGTCGCTGGCGTCAACCGGCTTGTCTTCCTCTTTGATGTCAATCGGTTCCCACTGGTGGGCACCGGCAGGACTCTTTCTCAGTTCCCACTCGTAGCCGAACAGCAGGTCAAAATAGCCCATATCGAATTTCGTGGGGTTGGTGGTCCACGCACCTTCAATGCCCGAGGTCACGGCGTTGCTCGCCTTGCCCTGCATGTTGGGGTTGCCCCAACCTAAGCCCTGGTTTTCAACGTCAGAGGCTTCTGGCTCAGGGGCTAACGCAGAGGCATCGCCATTACCGTGACACTTACCGACGGTGTGGCCGCCAGCTGTGAGGGCTGCGGTCTCTTCGTCGTTCATCGCCATACGGGCGAAGGTTTCACGTACCTGCTGTGCGGTTCTCAGCGGATCAGGCTGGCCGTTAACACCTTCCGGGTTCACATAGATCAGACCCATCTGGACAGCCGCCAGCGGGTTTTCCATGGTCTCTGGCTTGTTCACGTCGCCGTAGCGTTCGTCAGAAGGTGCCAGCCACTCTTTTTCGTCACCCCAGTAGATATCTTTTTCGGGTTCCCAAATATCGACGCGGCCGAAAGAGAAGCCGTAAGCAGGTAAGCCCATGGACTCATAAGCCACGGTGCCAGCCAGAATCATCAGGTCTGCCCAGCTGATTTTGTTGCCGTACTTCTTCTTGATCGGCCACAGCAGACGGCGCGCTTTATCCAGGCTGACGTTGTCCGGCCAGGAGTTGAGCGGTGCAAAGCGCTGGCTTCCGGTACCACCGCCCCCACGGCCATCAGCAATACGGTAGGTGCCAGCGGAGTGCCAAGCCATACGGATCATCAAACCGCCGTAGTGCCCCCAGTCAGCGGGCCACCACTCTTGGCTATCGGTCATCAACGCGTGGACATCTTTCTTCAGCGCGTCGAAATCGAGCTTGCGTACTTCTTCACGGTAGTTGAAATCCGGATCCATCGGGTCTGATTTGCGATCTTGCTGATGCAAAATATCCAGGTTCAACCCTTCCGGCCACCAATCTTTGTTGGAAGTACCGGTCGAGGTGTTACCACCGTGCATGACAGGACATTTACCGCTCATAGCTCTCTCCCTTATTGCTCTATGCCTTGGCGATACCAAGGGAACAAATGCTCTGCATCTTTGCTGCAAGCTACTGTGTAGATCGTCAGCGGATGCGTTATTCATGTTTTACAGTTTTAAAGCACCTACTCAATAGTCACAATTTGCATTTAACCAACAAGCTGATAGCTATTAACAATCAAACGTGAAACGGGGCGCTGAGCGCCCCGTTCCTTGTCAGTCTACTGCTTTACTTGATTACTCCACCAGCGGTAGCAGGGCGTTTAAGCTATCGCGGGCATCGCCGTAGAACATTCGCGTGTTCTCCTTGAAGAATAGCGGGTTCTCAATGCCCGAGTAGCCAGTGCCCTGGCCACGCTTGCTGACGAACACCTGCTTCGCTTCCCATACTTTGAGCACCGGCATCCCCGCAATGGGGCTGTTGGGGTCCTCTTCGGCCGCAGGGTTCACGATGTCGTTGGAGCCGATAACGATGACCACGTCGGTACTGGCAAAGTCGTCGTTGATCTCGTCCATTTCCAGCACGATATCGTAAGGCACCTTAGCTTCCGCCAGCAGCACGTTCATATGGCCTGGCAAGCGCCCAGCCACGGGGTGAATCCCGAAGCGGACGGTTTTGCCAGCGGCGCGCAGCTTGCGGACTAAATCACTCACCGCCGTTTGCGCTTGGGCCACCGCCATACCGTAACCCGGCACGATAATGATGCTATCGGCATCGTTAAGCGCCGTGGCAACGCCATTGGCATCAATCGACACCTGCTCGCCTTCAATTTCGGCAGCAGGCCCTTTCGTGCCCCCAAAGCCGCCTAGAATCACGCTGACAAAGTTACGGTTCATTGCCTTACACATAATGTAAGAGAGAATCGCACCGGAAGAGCCCACCAGCGCACCGGTCACAATAAGCAGGTCGTTGGAGAGCGTGAAACCAATCGCCGCCGCCGCCCAGCCGGAGTAGCTGTTCAGCATAGAGACCACCACTGGCATATCCGCCCCGCCGATGCCCATGATCAGGTGGTAGCCGATAAAGAACGCCAGCGCCGCAATCACTAGCAGCGTCCAGAAGCCTGCGCCGTTGAGGTACATAATCGCCAACAGCAGCGACAGCGCCGCCGCACCGGCATTCAACATATGGCCGCCGGGCAGCTGCTTGGGCTTACCGTCCACCTTGCCCGCCAGCTTACCGAAGGCAATCACCGAACCGGTGAATGTTACCGCGCCGATAAAGATGCCCAGCACCACCTCAACTTGCAGAAACATCAGCTCATCGGGGGCTTTGGTTGCCACCAGTGCCGCAAAGGCGGAGAACTGGTCCAGCGATGCTTCAGCGGCGCGGGCAGCCATCACACGGCGGCGTTCTAGGTCTGCGCTCCAAGCCACGAAAACCGCTGCCAAGCCCACAAAGCTGTGCAGCGCGGCCACGAGCTGGGGCATTTCGGTCATCTCAACCTTGCCCGCTACGTAAGCACCAATGGCTGCGCCAATCAGCATCATCGGAATCAGCCACCAGTAGCCACCGATACCGGGGCCAAACGCAGTGAAAAACACCGCTAGCGCCATACCGACAATGCCATACCACACGGCCCGCTTGGCTTTTTCCTGGTTACTCAACCCGCCCAGCGACAGAATAAACAGCACGCTTGCCGCAATCGCTGCGGCAGATACGAATCCTTGCTCTAACATATCGTCTCTCCGCCGCTTAGGATTTTTGGAACATGGCCAGCATCCGGCGTGTTACCAGGAAGCCACCCACGATATTGATTGATGCGATTAACACCGAAATAGCCGCCAGCACGCTAACCACCGCACTGCCCGAGCCAATTTGCAGGATCGCCCCCAAAATAATGATGCCGGAAATGGCGTTAGTGACCGCCATGAGCGGTGTATGCAGCGAGTGGCTCACTTTCCAAATCACCTGGAAGCCGATAAAGCAGGCCAGCACAAACACAATAAAGTGCTGCATAAACGAGGCAGGAGCGACTAACCCCAGTAGCAGCATCAGCGCGCCGCCCACTGCCAACATGGTCACTTGGCTCTTCGTTTGCGCTTTGAAGGTGGCAAGCTCAGCGGCTTTCTTCTCTTCTGGAGTCGGCGCTTTCTCTTTTTTCTTCGGCTTGGCCGCGCCAATGGCTTTCACCTTCGGCGGCGGCGGTGGGAAGGTGATCTCCCCTTGGTGAGTCACCGTGGCCCCACGAATCACGTCGTCATCCATGTTGTGGTGGATAACGCCGTCTTTCTCCGGGGTGAGGTCGGTGAGCATATGGCGAATATTGGTGGCGTAGAGCAGTGAGGCCTGTGTCGCCATGCGCGAAGGGAAATCGGTATAGCCGATCACCACCACGCCGTTATCGCTTACCACCCGCTCGTCGGGCTGGGTGAGGTCGCAGTTACCGCCCTTCTCGGCAGCCAAATCCACGATCACCGAACCGGGTTTCATGGCGGCGACCATGTCTTCCAGCCAGAGCTTGGGCGCGGGCTTGCCGGGAATCAGTGCCGTGGTAATCACGATATCCACGTCCGGCGCCTGTTCGCGGAAGCACGCCAGCTGCTTTTCGCGGAACTCAGGGCTTGAGGGGGCCGCGTAGCCACCGCTCTCGGAGCCGTCCTGGCTCTCGTCGAAATCAAGGAACAGGAACTCAGCGCCCATGGATTCGATCTGCTCAGAAACTTCAGGGCGCACGTCAAAGGCGCGCACTACCGCCCCTAAGCTGGTCGCGGTGCCTATCGCCGCTAAACCTGCCACCCCAGCCCCGATGACCAATACCTTGGCAGGCGGTACTTTGCCTGCGGCGGTCACCTGGCCGGTAAAGAAGCGGCCGAAGTTATTGCCCGCTTCAATCACCGCACGGTAGCCCGCAATGTTGGCCATGGAGGAGAGCGCATCCATCTTCTGCGCCCGGGAAATACGCGGCACCATGTCCATCGCGATCACGGTAGCGCCTTGGGCTTTGCACTTCTCCAGTAACGCTTCGTTTTGCGCGGGCCAGAAGAAGGCAATCAGCGTTTGACCTTCACGCAGCCGCTCGGCCTCTTCATCAGAGGGCTCGCGGACTTTAATGACCACCTCAGCGTCGCGCCAAAGCGCGTCGGCACTCTCCGCCACGGTCACGCCAGCGTCGCGATAAGTGTCGTCATTAAAACCCGCGGCCAGGCCGGCACCTGTTTCGATGAGACATTCATGGCCAAGCTTCTGAAGTTGCTTTGCGCTCTCGGGGGTCAACGCGACTCGCGCTTCTCCTCGAGCAATCTCTTTCGGTGCGCCTATTTTCACACGCTTTCTCCCTTGGTTTGTCCGCGTTCAGCGCCCAATCCCTTGCAGCCGGGTGGTTGCCCCAACGTCTTTGGGCGCTGTCTACTCACTATTATCTACTCACTATTGCCTATTCACTATTGCGCGAAAAAATGCGCCAGATAGCAGTTTAGGATCTAATGCCGAGCCCGCCAGTGACCATTCAACCTTTGATTCAACTATGTTGTTTATCTACAACACAACGACATACACGTCATTTTTCTACCGGCTAGCACTCTGTGCAAACGCGGTCAGCTCGTCATAGAGCCACACGTTTTCAGGGGCATTGGCGTAGAGACTATGCTGGATCAGTGTCATGGTTAAGGCGGGTAGTTCTTCAGGTGGGGCAACCATGCGAACAGGCAGCATCGCGACAAAGCGCTCGGCCATTTGCCGGGGTAAAGTAATAATGGCGTCGGTGAGCGCCACCACCCGCGCGGCGGCGATGTAGTTGAGGTTTTTCGAGATCACCCGGCGGCTCAGTCCATGCTGGGCTAGGCAGCTCTCAATGCGGCTGGGCAGCAGGCCGCTGATATCGGCAAGCTCCACATGGGGCTGGTGGGCAAACTCCTCTAGCGCCAAGGCATCGCCTACATGAGGGTTCTGCTGGGCGGCTAGGCACACCAGCTCTTCATGCATCCAGGGCGTTTGCAACACGCCGCTGGGTAGCGATGATTGGCTATCCAACCCCACCACCATATCCACTTGGCGTTGCTCTAGGGCTTCGCTTAGCACTTCTGGGGTAATCAACTCAATGGAGAAACTAATGCCCGGCGCATAGCCCAGCAGTTGGCTAAGAAACGCTGGGTACATGACTTCTTCAAAGTAGTCGGTAGTCGCCAGGGTAAAGCGCCGGGTGCTGGTCGCTGGGGCAAAGGTGGCAGGCGGCGCGAGGCCTTCCTGAAGCGCGGCTAAGGCTTGCTGCACCACTGGCAGCAGTGTGAGCGCTCTGGGCGTTGGCTGCAGGCCCTGCTCGGTGCGTACCAATAGCGGGTCACCCAACGCTTCACGCAGGCGCTTGAGGGCATGGCTGAGCGCTGGCTGGCTTAAATGGAGCTTCTCAGCGGCGCGGGTCACATGGCGCTCGCGGATCAGCACTTCAAATACCAGCAACAAATTTAGGTCAAAGTGGCGTAGCGAACGCATATCGCCTCACTATTTATATCATGAATGATTTCATTCTAAACATTCATTTCATTCATCGCGAAAAATTCCTTATCGTCGCGCTTCTTCAAGCAGCACCGCTCGCGCTTGCCACCCTTTTCTTACTGCTGCACACCATAGGAGTACACGTTAGGTGCCCCCATCTCAGATCATGCCCAGCCTGTTTGGTGACGTTATCTCCACGTTTATGGGCGTGCCCAAAGCGACTGACCCCAACGCCACCGATGCTGAAGTCGTGGTTAGCGGCGTACCGTTTGATCTAGCGTGCTCTGGCCGTTCTGGCACGCGTATGGGGCCGAACGCGATTCGCCAAAGCACCGCTAACCTGATTTGGGAAGGCAAGCGCTGGCCGTGGGATTTTGCTCTGGAAGATCGCCTGCGGGTGTGCGATGCCGGCAACCTGGATTACGCCTACGGCGAGCCGGAAAGCCTGGTAGACAACCTGGAAACCCACGCTATGCGCTGGTTGAAAGCGGGCAAAAAGATGCTGACGCTGGGCGGTGACCACTACATCAGCCTACCGCTGCTACGCGCTCACGCCCGTGAACATGGCCCGCTGGCACTGATTCACTTTGATGCCCACACCGACACCTACGAGCAAGGCACGCGTTTCGACCACGGCACTATCTTCCACCACGCCTTACAAGAGGGCCTGGTGGTGCCAGAGCATTCGCTGCAAATTGGTATTCGCACTAGCTATGACCGCCACAACCACCCTTATGAGGTACTGGACGCCGACTGGGTGAACGACCACGGCCCCGCCGCCGTGCTGGAGCGCATCCGCGCCAAAGTAGGCCACCACCCGGCGTATGTAACGCTGGATATTGATGGCCTAGACCCAGCCTTCGCACCGGGCACCGGCACGCCGGTATGCGGCGGTATGTCCACCGACCTAATGCTGAAAGTGATGCGCGGCATGGTGGGGATGGAGCTGGTAGGGATGGACCTAGTGGAAGTGAACCCCGCCTACGACCACAGCGACATTACCTCGCTGGCCGCCGCGACGCTGGGGCTGGAGTTTTTGTATGTGCTGGCGGCGTCTAAGAGCGGTTAAACGCGTAAGGCAAGGAAGTTCACCTTGGCGATGATGCCAAGGCGGATCAGCTTATGCAGTAGGCGGAGGAGTACGGGAATGTTCATAGCCGCTAACCTAGGCATTAAGCAAACCGCCTAACGGTATGTTCGTCTACACGTAGATTCCCCTACCTTAAAGCCCACCAACGCGGTGGGCTTTCGCTACACTCCAGAAACCAAGCACCACGCCCACAGCGCAACAGTGTTAGCTACACCTTCGCTTTACCAGCAATTACCGACTGAAACCCAGCTTCCGTAATTGGCTGTTTTTCGGCATCCACCACCTTACCACCGATACGCGCCAGCTCTTTCGCTAGCTTTACCAAACGCACTAGCTGCAGCTTGTTCGGCGTAGCATTCGGTGACGTTTTGATCATTTTCACCGTCACGCCTTTTATCGGAAAATCACCATTATCCTGGTTGAAAGAGGGCAACGTGCCCGGCGGATAAGCATTAGCAATAAGCAGCGGGTTACGCGGTGAATCACCCGCTAGCGTAAACATTCTACTGCTGCTCTCATACACTGCACCGGAGGATGCCAGCACAATACTTAAGCGCTCATTGCTGGCCATAGAAGGGTCATCAAACATCACAAACAGCCCCCAGGCACCGGCATTTTCATCTACTAACACAGGGGTATCAGCAGGCGTGTAGGGGCTGGATGGAGTCTTCGGCAGCGATTTAGAACCCTTGGCAGTACGAAACGTGACGCCTAGTGTATGCCCGCTTAACAGCAAATATAACACCACTATGCCGCAGGTAAGGCAGAGCCAGATCGACAAAATGGCGAGTGTGAGGACTAATTGTGTGGAATCCACCGCCGACTCTCTTCTCATGGGTGTGATAAGCACGGCCTAGGTGTACAACTGGGCCGTGCAGCCAATTTGGGTCTATTAACCCCATAGCATACACCAAACACCCCTAAGTATATTTTAACATAAACTCGATTTACGCGATAAATGTCTTACCTACTTACTCGTACAACAACCCTTTCGTATGCACCCGCTGCTGTTTTATCGCGTCGTCCAAAATCGTCGTAAGCGCCATTAAACCGACCCACTTGCCCTAACCGTATTGAGCCACATTTTTTAAAGCTGGCAGCTCTGCATTCCAGGGCAAGAGAGCTTCCAGCTGTTCGAGGGTAACTGCATCACAAAGCCGTTGTCTTCCCACATCAGACACTTAATCTTGTTGCGCTGCCGGTTGGTGAACGCATAAAGCGCGCCGGAGAACGGGCTGTGCCCCAGTTCCTGTTCAACCAGCAGGGCCAGGCCGTTGGCCTGCTTGCGGAAATCGACAGGCTGTCGATACAGGTATATCTCCGGCAGGTCCCAGGAGGGGCGCAGATAGCGGTGGCGCATTACAGTTGCCTCAGCACGGCACCGAGCAACTCCACATTGCCGGCGTGCAGGCCGGTGATCGAGACGCCGCCGGGCAATGACACCGTTAATCCTTCTGACGACTCCGGACCAGGCACTGCCGATACCTTGGCAAAGCCGGGCGACGACACGGGTTGCTCCGGAAACGACGCCTCCGGTTCGGTCAGCTTTTTGCGCCAGTAAACAAAGCGGCAATAAGTCAGTGATTGCTGCTGGCAGTAGGCCATGCCGGACAAACCGGACGCCTGCCAGTCTTCGATACGTTGCTGCCAGAGCCGTCTGCGTTCGATGTGTGTCATGCTGATTCCTCCTGGTGTTTATGAGGAAATCAGTGTGGGCAATTTCAGGGCGTGGCTGTAGGTGCCGATTTACGGGCGCTTATGCTGGGGTCGTATTGCCACGCCAATCTCCTTATTATCTTACGCTTTGCTTTTTTGCCAGTTTACCTGGGGTACACGTTGACCAACAGCGCAGTAACCACCAAAACAGGTCACAGCTTAGCGTTTAAAACATAAAAAAACGCCACTTACGAGGCGCCTACACCGCGAACAGTTCCTTGCCGTTATCTTGTGATTACCCTCATAACGACGTAAATTCTTAATTAGAAGATGGCTACCCCGCTAAAAGAGGCACCTCACATGATCGCAACCTGCGAATTGAGCGATTTTGGCCCCATTACCTCGTTCAATACCGAGGGCTTTGACAACCTCAACCTTATCATCGGAAAAAATAGCAGCGGTAAAACATGGCTACTGAAACTGCTTTATGCCGTTATCCGCTCACAAGAAGAGCATGGCCGAGGAGATGATAATCGCGAATTTTACGAGGTGCTCAGCGATAAGCTTTACTGGACTTTCCAAACAGACCACCTGGGTGATTTAGTTAAGAAAGGCAAACAGAACCGTCTTAAACTCGCCACCACGATGCAAGATGGCGGCCAACTGACAGTGGAGTTCAGCGCCACCACCAGCAAGCAGGTGAAGCCCAGCCACAACACGCTGTTGCCACGCACCGATAATACGATCTTTTTGCCCCCCAAGGAGGTGCTATCGCTGTGGAACATTATCCTTAAAAGCGCGCTACAAGACCGCACCTTCGGCTACGATGCCACCTATTCAGACCTTGTTCTCGCATTACAAAACCAACCGCAAAAAGGTCGTAATTACGATAGTTTTTCCCAGTCACGCTCCATGCTAGAGGCCATGTTTCAAGGGCGGGTGGTCTTTGAAGACAATCAGTGGATTTACAAACAAGGCCACGCCAAATACTCCATCCATGGCACTGCCGAAGGTATCAAAAAAATCGCCATACTGGACACGTTGCTGGGTAACCGCTTTTTAAGCCCTCACTCAGTGATCTTCATTGATGAGCCGGAATCCGCGTTACACCCGACCGCGATTATCAAGCTACTGGATATTCTGGGCCTATTAGCCAAGCAAGGTATCCAGGTGTTTATGGCCACTCACTCGTATTACGTGGTGAAAAAAATGGTGTTAATGGCCAAGCAAACACAAAAGCGCATTCCATGCTTTATGCCCAATGACGACGGGGTATGGTCAGAAAGTTGCCTATTACGTGATGGCCTGCCCGACAACGACATTATCAACGCCTCGATTCGTCTCTTCGAAGAAGAGTTTGACGGCATTTAATCGCGAGCGACTGGCATGATAAAGATTCAAGAATCAGGCCTAACCTTTGGCCCCTTTATAGATGATGATCTGCTTTATATAGAAAAGCACCCGCCACAGCGCTTAAAGCAGCAGGTAAAACTCTGCGAGTTTGTTTGGTGGAATACCGCCAAACAGCAACTGGTGGCGGTTGAAGCCAAAAGCTCAGTGCCAGACGCCACCAACGACCCAGATGCCTATGCAGCGTTCTGGCGTGACATCAACGAAAAATTCGACAATGCGTTTCAGATGATAACGTTAGCCGCGCATGATCGTCCTCAACACACTACAAGCACACTCCCTGCCTCCTTTCAAACGCTGCCATGGCCTACGATGTCTATTGTGATGTATGTCGTGATACCCAAAGCACCTGATAAATTCCTAGCGATGCTGACCGACAAACTACGCGCAGAAATGAGCGTTAAGCAACGTTTGTGGCAAGCCGAGATGTTTGTAATTAACCGCCAAAAGGCAGCGAAAAAGCAGTTGGTATAGTCAAACTGTTTAAAAAATACCTGAATCCGTGAGACCGGCCCCAGGAAGCACTTCTAACCCACTGACCTGCATGGCAATATAGCCATTATCGCCATTCACCCAGACAGTGCCATGCCCAACATAAAGTTCCGCGCCAGTCGCCGCACCCTCACCAGCCACGCCGGGCTGT
>Ga0208449_1000758_pt1 | contig 19755 bp, 18 predicted proteins | sample MalvireepMed_s17_FD_184247 | JGI IMG/M metagenome (GOLD analysis project Ga0208449, IMG submission 184247) | Marine viral communities from the Global Malaspina Expedition - Malaspina viral metaG DeepMed_s17 (SPAdes) (version 2) | ecosystem: Environmental > Aquatic > Marine > Oceanic | place...
GGGATGGGTTGAATGAGTTATTGGGACTGGGGTTAGTTGATGGGATTTGGTGCTTAGTGGCTGGCTGATGGAGTTTTGTGATTAAATGAATTTTTTAGCTTGATCAAAATTTAATCTTTTAGTTTGGTGCTTAAGTATTTGATGTATCCATTAATTAATTTCAAACAGGTCGAGGTTTGTTTTCTTACTTCCAGAAGCTGTTCTGATGAAATATAATTACAATGACGCGCCTCAATAGTATGGTCTAAAACTTCGGCAACTGAGCCACGAGCAATAATCATAAAGCGAATACTATCTTTCCTATGATGCCGCCCCCAACCTTCTGCTATGTTCGCTGTGGTGGAACGTGCCGCTCTTAAAAGCTGGCTATAGAGTTCAAACTTTTCTATTTTAGGAAGTTGAATTAAAATATCTTTCCGTATATACTCTTTTAATTTAAAGCACTCCTGCCAACATTGTAGTCCTTCAAAATTTCCGTGCTCAGCCACTATGGAAAATATTGTATTATAATTTTTAAAAGTAAAGTGAATTTATACGCTAAATCACGATATAAACTACAACTAGCCTCTAACTACCAACCACTAACCACGAACCCCCATTTACCAATCCCCCGAAAATTAAATAATCATCCCCGCTGCTACCGTTTCATTGGTACTTTCATCGATCAGGATAAAACTTCCGGTACCTTTATTTTGGTTGTATTCGTCTACGAGTAAAGGCTTGGTGGTACGCATTTTTATACGAATGATATCATTCATGCCTACCGTGCCATATTCTTCCTGACGGTGTAAAGTATTGATATCAACTTTATACAGTACTTCTTTGATCATCGCCCGGGCTTCTACACTGGTATGCTTGATCGCATATTTGGCTCGCGGACTCATACTATCATTGTTCATCCAACACAGCATGGCTTCAATATCCTGTTTGGGCTCAGGCTGATTGTGTTCGCGTACGATCATATCTCCTCTGCTGATGTCGATATCATCTTCCAGATTGATGGTGACCGATTGAGGAGGGAAAGCTTCTTCCAGTTCTTCTTCACCCAGTACAATAGACTGGATCTTCGACTTAAATCCGGAGGGCAACACCATCACCTCATCTCCTTTTTTAAAGATCCCACTAATTACCCTACCCGCATAACCGCGGTAATCATGAAATTCATCACTAAAGGGCCTGATGACATTCTGAACCGGAAAACGGCAATCAACCATATTATGATCACTGCTGATGTGTATATTCTCTAAAGTTCCCAATAAAGAATCTCCGGTAAACCACTCCATCTTCTCTGATTTATCTACCACATTATCTCCATTTAAGGCGGAGATCGGAATAAAGCGTACGTCTTTGATTTTCAACTTTGAAGCAAAGCTTTTGTACTCATCTACGATCTCGTTAAAGCGTGCTTCAGAGTAGTCTTCCAAATCCATTTTATTCACACAAACTACGACATGTTGAATCTGCAGCAACGAAGCGATAAACGAGTGACGCTTGGTCTGCTCGATCACCCCCTTACGTGCATCTACCAGGATCAAGGCCAAATTGGCGGTAGACGCTCCTGTGATCATATTTCGGGTATACTGTACATGCCCCGGAGTATCGGCAATAATGAATTTGCGTTTTGGAGTCGCAAAATAGCGATACGCCACATCGATGGTGATCCCTTGCTCGCGTTCGTCTTTCAAACCATCGGTAAGGTGCGCCAGCTCCAGGTGACTGATTCCCTTTTTCTCAGAGATCTTTTGCAGATTATCGATCTGATCCTCATAAATAGACTTGGAGTCAAATAACAGTCTTCCTATTAAGGTACTTTTACCATCATCTACACTTCCTGCAGTCGTAAAACGTAATATCTCTTTTTCTTCGTGTTGTAATCCTTCCATTGTTTTGTACTTTTTTGATTTAGAAATAACCTTCTTTTTTACGGTCTTCCATGGCGGTTTCTGAACGTTTGTCGTCAGAACGATTCCCGCGTTCGGTTTGGCGGGCGATCGCTACCTCTTCCAAAATAAGCTCTAAGGTATCGGCATCTGATTCTGAACCTCCGGTGATGGTAATGTCTCCCAAGGTTCGGAAACGTATTTTTTTGGTCACCACTTCTTCTTTTGGACGTAAGGTGATAAATTCTGAATTTGGGATCCAGGTACCCTGTCTGCGGATCACCTCGCGCTCATGTGCAAAATACAACGAAGGAATAGCGATCTTGTTTAGGGTCAAATACTGCCATACATCCAGCTCGGTCCAGTTGCTTATGGGAAAGACCCTAAAGTTCTCGCCCATATTGAGTTTTCCATTGAGCAGGTTCCACAATTCCGGTCGCTGATTTTTAGGATTCCACTGCCCAAAATCATCCCGATGCGAAAAGAAACGTTCTTTAGCCCGGGCTTTTTCTTCATCTCTACGCCCACCACCGATACAGGCATCAAACTGATTGTCTTCAATAGCTTCTAAAAGCGTAGTGGTTTGCAATTTATTACGGTTGGCATCAATCCCGGTTTCTTCTTTTACCGATCCGCTTTTAATCGAATCCTCTACCAGACCTACGACAAGCTTCACCCCAAGTTGTTCCATCAACTGATCGCGAAACGCGATGGTTTCCGGAAAGTTATGTCCGGTATCCACATGTAAAAAGGTAAACGGGATCTTGGCCGGATAAAAGGCTTTACGCGCCAATTCGGTCACTAAGATCGAATCCTTTCCTCCGGAAAATAATATTGCAGGATTTTCAAACTGTGCGGCTGTTTCCCGAAGGATGTAGATCGCTTCGGCTTCCAGCTCTTGTAAATGTGATAATGCGTACTTTCTCATAATCTACTGGTTAGTTTATTTTTAATTGTATTCCAAATCTGCATGACACATTCGTCAACAGATTGTTCATTCGTTTTAATTTCTACATCCGGATGCACCGGTACTTCAAAAGGCGCAGAGATTCCGGTAAAATTAGGGATCTCTCCTTTTCTTGCCCGGGCATACAAGCCTTTAACATCTCGTGCCTCACAAACTTCCAAAGGGCAATTGACATAGATCTCTATATAATCATCGCCTAAAATTGCTCTGGCCCGTTCTCGGTCCCGTTCTAAGGGGGTGATAAAAGCAGTAAGCACCACGGTACCGGCATCGGTAAAGAGTTTGCCCACCTCTGCGATCCTGCGTATGTTCTCTGAACGATCTGCTGCAGTAAACCCCAGGTCCTTATTGATCCCCATCCTAATGTTATCCCCATCAAGCGTATAGGTATCCATCTGCTTCTGATGCAAGAACAGCTCTAAAGCATCGCTTACCGTAGACTTCCCGCTCCCGGAAAGCCCTACAAACCACAACACCAAAGCATGATGCCCTTTGCGCTGTGAACGCATGGCACGGTTCACATCATAGTCTTGTTTTTTCACATTAGTACTTGCCATAGTTATGCATATATTATATTAAGGTAACCCCAGACCACCACAAGATACAAAAGCGTCAAGGGTGCTCCAATTTTAAAAAAATCATTGAATTTATAGTCCCCCGGTGCCATGACCAGTAAATTGGTTTGATACCCAATAGGCGTCATAAAAGCTGCAGAAGCCGCAAAAGCAACCGCAAGAAACAAGGCTTCCCCGGGTATGCCCGTACTGGCACTTATAGAATAGGCTAGAGGAAACGCAATAGAAACCGCTGCGACATTGGTGATAAATGAAGTCAACAGGGTGGTAAACAGCATCAAGCCCAATACAATGCCGTTAAAACCAAACGGCATGACCACCTGCAGGATCCAGGAAGAAACCATATCGGCAAGTCCTGAAGAAATAAACACCTCTCCCACCAATATCGAGGCCACCAGGATCACATAAAGGTTGAACCGAAACTCATTTTTTATTTCTTCTATGCTGGTAAAGCGCATCAATACCACCCAACTTAAGATCAAGGCCAGCGATAGAAAGAGATTAAGGTTTAAGATCACCGCCCCGGCTATTATTGCCAGCAATCCTGCTATTAATTTGATTTTCTGAGTTTTTGACACCTGCTCCTGACGTATATTAGACAAGATGTAAAAATCAGAGCGTAAGGCTTCGCTAAGATTCACATGCGGCACTACGATCAATAGATCTCCGCTTTTGAGCTGCATCTCACCAATACGCCCGCTGAGGTCTTCGCTGTTGCGGTGTACTGCCAAGATAGTGGCTCCATAACGCTGTCTAAAGTTTGTTTCTCTAACCTTCTTCCCGTCTAAGGAAGAGTTGGTGGGGATAGAAATTTCTATAAACTCTAATTTATTATCCTGTGCCAAACGTTTTTCTGCTATAAATTCGAGTTTGCGCGCCTCCGAATTGATTTCCATCACATCATTAAGACTGCCTGAAAAGATAAGCCGGTCGTGTTCCTGAAGGATCATATTTCGTGAAGCGACCACCTCAAAACTACGATCGCCACGCACCAGTTCGATAAGAGACACGCCTTTAAGGTCCTTCAACCCGCTCTCTGCTATAGAGAGCCCGTTTAGACCGGATTGAGCGCCTATACGAGCCTCAATAAAATACTTACGCACTTCATCCCGCTTTTTCGTAAAGCTTAGCGAGTGTGTTGGCAATAAACGATACCCTAAAGTGATCAGATACAACACGCCCATAAAAACCACACACAAGCCCGGAAGGAGAAAGTCAAAAAAAGTAAATTCCGCTAAGCCTTTGGACTGCATAAGTCCGTTTAAAACCAAATTGGTCGAAGTCCCAATAAGCGTAAGCATCCCCCCAAGTATCGCAGCAAAGGATAAAGGGATCAGGAATTTAGCCGGGGATACGCCATACAATTCGGCTTTTTTCATCACATAAGGAATTAAAATGATCACTACCGGCGTATTATTAAACACCGATGAGATCAAGGCTACCAACACCCCTAAAAGCCCTAAAAATAAAATGGGCGATGTGATCTTACCCAGCAGCTGATCAAAGTAAGTTCCCAGATCGATATGTTTGTTGATGATGGAAGACAATGCCACTACGATAAATATGGTGAGTATACTTTTGGTGATCGCGGCGTTTAAAATATCATCCACACTCAAATAACCAAATAGTACAAATAAAAACACAACGGCTGCAAAAACATAGGCCGGGTTTACTTTTGAACGAATCAACTCGATAACCATAAGACTTAAAATACCTCCGGTTAGGGCAGCTGCATGATCTTCAACAAAAGCTTTCAGTACTTCCAATTAATTAACTCCCTATAGCATAAAATTCAAAACCTATCGCCGTCAAAGCCTCTTTATCCAGCAAGCGTCGCCCGTCAAATAGAAAGGCAGGTTTTAACATGCCTTCATAGATGGCCTCCCAGTCCAGGGTTTTAAATGCATCCCATTCGGTCATCACTGCAACCGCATGAGCAGCTTCGCAAGCCTCCTGAGCTGAATTCACCACGCTGATCAACTTACGATTTTCTTCCTCTGAACGCGTCCCCAGATAATCCAGATCAGCCAGGATTTGCTCTTGAGTCACTTTAGGATCATACACCACGATCTCAGCCTGCTCATTCAGCAGGTAATCGGCCACGTAGATGGCTGCCGACTCCCGGGTATCATTGGTATCTTTTTTAAAGGCCCAGCCCAAAAGCGCGATTTTCTTTCCGGAAACCGTATTGAATAAAGTCTTGACGATCTTGGCAGCAAAACGGCGTTTTTGATGATCGTTCATCAGGATCACCTGCTCCCAATAATCAGCCACTTCATTCAAACCGAAAGATTTGGCGATATACACCAAATTCAGGATATCTTTTTGAAAACAAGAACCTCCAAAACCTACAGAAGCTTTTAAGAATTTAGGACCTATACGGCTATCCATTCCAATAGCTTTAGCCACCTCCTGCACATCAGCTTCCGTCACTTCACAAAGCTCAGACATCGCATTGATGCTGGAAACCCGTTGTGCTAAAAAGGCATTCGCAGTCAATTTAGACAGTTCAGAAGACCACACATTGGTGGTTAAAATATTGTCATCAGAAACCCAATGCCCATACACATCAACCAAAGCCTGAATCGCTTCCCGCCCGGCTTCGGTATCCAGATCTCCTCCTATAAGTACGCGGTCGGGCTTATGCAAGTCGGTTACGGCTGTACCTTCTGCAAGAAATTCCGGATTGGAAAGGATCTGAAAATTCACCCCATTTCCGGTATTGTCTAAAATACGTTTTAGGGCTTCTGCCGTGCGTACCGGCAAGGTAGACTTCTCTACAATGATCTTGTCATTCTTGGCTACGCGTGCGATCTGCCGTGCACACAACTCAATATATTTAAGATCGGCCGCCATGCCTTTCCCAATCCCGTAGGTCTTGGTAGGCGTGTTTACCGAAATAAAGATCATATCTGCCGCATCGATCGCTGCATCCACATCCGTTGAAAAAAACAGGTTACGCCCTCGGGCTTCAGCAACCACTTCAGACAAACCCGGTTCATAGATCGGGATCTTTTCGACATCCGGATCGTTCCAGGCCGCAATACGTTTTGCATTAATATCGACCACCGTCACATTGATCTCCGGTGACTTTTGGGCGATGATCGCCATAGTTGGTCCGCCCACATAGCCGGCTCCAATACAGCAAATATTTTTAATTTGTTTTTTTGATTTCAAGTAAAAAGCAACTTATAGTTTAAAACTTGTAAAACAGGATTCACATATTAAACCGATACGTATATCCCAATCCAACCCCGAGGGTATTTCGGGTACGATCACTCCAATCTACTCCTAGGGTTCCGGTAAACCTACCAAAAGAGGTGCCATATCCCAATTCCCCATAACCATACAGCGCCTGCTCCCGGGGTTGGTAAGGAGTAGCATAGGTTCCTAGATTGGTCACATAGCTCAACTTCCCGCGATACTGCAATTTTCCAAAACTTCCTGTAGCCCCCAGATGCAGCACATAGCTGCGATCGTTTATATTTTCATCGCCATACCCCCCGGGAACAATAAACGGCAAGCCAATAATGCGTTGATCATAGGTCCACCCTGATTGATAAACCCCATTATAAAAATAACGATCCCCTTCTTTTCCAAAAATTCCCGGTACAGGCCGTCCACTCTGGGAAACCGTCTGTACATATTCGAAGTCTATGGCGTCGATCCATGAAATTCCCTCCGGCTCCAGATAGGCACCCCATACCCCGTCAGGAAAATTATTCAATTCGATCCCTGAGGCATCTTCAAAAATATTTTGATGATAGAGTTTTAAGTAGAAATCAGCTCGAGTCATTTCATAGGCGAGTTCATACGAACCTAACCCATTTCCCAAACTATTGATTTGATCCCCTATATTAGCTCCTGCATCTCCCGAACTTCCAAAAAAGGCTTTTACATAATCAGAGAATGCTTGAGGCTGCTCCCCAAAATCAGGCGAAGTACCTCCAAACTGCACATAATGCTTCATACTCCCACTTAAACGATCTCCTGGACTGAACACCAAAGCCAACTCTAAACTTTTATGATGTACCTGGGCATTAGACACGTAGCGGTCTTCTTCCAGAAAATAATGTCCAAAAGTAGCAGAAGCTTCAAACCACTTAAAGATTTTTAACGGCTTTAGCATCTGTACGTAAACTCCCGGTAGGGCTCTTGCATTATTGCTCCAGATGATATCTCCGTCCACACTGGAAATCCCTCGCAACTTACGATCCCGGTGTTTCAATCCGGCATTGATCTCCAACCAGTTCCAGGTATAGCTTGCATACAGTTCATCGGCTTTAACACCATCATACATCCCATCATTTGCCAATAATCCACCACCGATTTCCAGTCGGTTGTTTTCGTTAAACTGCGTCACAAAAGATCCTTGTACCAAGCCCAGGAACCCGGTTTGCGCATCTAACCTACCGTATTGGTTGCTATACATCCAAAATGGATTTTTATTCCCGGTAGCCGCAAGTCCGCGACCGGTAAGCGCAAAATTAAATCCTTCTTGCAACTCCTCTTGCTGTGCTTGTCCCTGCATGGAAGCAGAACCCAATGCAAGCAACAACACCCAAACAACTTGATAAATCTTGTTAATACTCACTATTTAAATCGTTATGAATCTTATTAATTAATTCTCGATTGTGCTCGAAGTGACAACCCGTGTCAGTTGGAGCGTGTCACACTGAGCTTGTCGAAGTGCATCCCGAAAACTTTCGGGAGAGAACTTTACCTCCTATCGACTACAAGCTAAAGACTAAACGCTTTCGAACGGACAACCTCTGTCAGTTCGAGTGATGCTGGAGCGCCTTAACGCGAGAGCATAGTATCGAGAACTCTTTATAATACAGATCTCGATTAAACCAAAACTGCCACTCAAAAACACTTTTCGTTACAAATACCACAACCGTATCAGGTTTCGGTATTCACTCGAAGTGACAACCTCTGTCAGTTCGAGTGATGCTGGAGCGCCTTAGCGCGAGAACATCGTATCGAGAACTCTTTGTAAACAGATCCCGATTAAACCAAAACTGCCACTCCAAAACCGCTTCTCGATACAAATACCACAACCTTAGCAGATTTCTGTATTCACTCGAAGTGACAACCTCTGTCAGTTCGAGTGATGCTGGAGCGCCTTAGCGCGAGAACATCGTATCGAGAACTCTTTGTAAACAGATCCCGATTAAACTAAAACTGCCACTCAAAAACGCTTCTCGATACAAATACCACAACCTTATCAGGTTTCGGTATTCACTCGAAGTGACAACCCGTGTCAGTTGGAGCGTGTCACACTGAGCTTGTCGAAGTGCATCCCGAAAAATTTCGGGAGAGGAATCTACTCCCTATCGACCACAGGATAAACGCTAAACCCCGCCTAGCTCCATGGCTCCGCCGCGTCACTCCCATATTTAGTTTTGAGAACAACCCGGTGGTTAACAAAAATGACCAAGAACCACGTTGGCGCTTGATATGTATTTTAAGGCGCCTTACGCCGTTATTTTACCAAGTCCTTCAGGCGCGCTTCTACGATCACCCCAAGGCTTTTAATTACCATCTTAAGACGTTTACGCCCTACTTCTTGCACGATACCCTTTTGCCCTTTAAAATGTCCCGCAGCGATCTTTACTTCCGTTCCCGGGGTATATGTACGCACCTGCACATCTGCCACAGCCTCATCAGATAACCAGTCTTTGATCGCTGCGATCTCTTCATCACGCACGACAGCCGGCTTTCCTAACCAAAAAAGATAACGCACCACTCCCGGCACAGCAAACACCTGTTGGCGCTCTGTGTTGGGCAAACAAACAAAAACATAGGATTTAAAAAGAGGGACCTGGATTTTTTTCTTGCGATCGCTCCAAACGCGCACCTCTTCAAGTGTAGGACAGAAGACCTTAACCCCTATTTTTTCAAGTGCCGAAGCCACTTTTTTTTCTGATTGTGGTTTAACGTAGAGCACGTACCAATTCATGCAAATAGTATCTTTAAACGTTACAAAATTTTAGGGGATTTTCTAACTTCTAGATAAGCGAAAATAAGTAAAACATCGAAGCCAACAAGTATATTTCAACATTTAATTTTAGAGAAAAATTAAGATAATCGCACCAACCCAGAAGAAAAACGTTATCGCCAAGAACTTCAGGCTTTTATATTTTTTCTTTTAATCATGATACAATAAACAACCTTAAGCCGAGGCTGTCTGCCTAAAAAGACAAGCCATCGAGACATCAATTAGTAACAAATTTTCAATTTCGAGTTAAGCCTCTAAGCATTAAACCCTTTGGCGGTGCCAATAAACACCCCTCGGGTAAAGAGTACCGATAACTACTTCAATTCATGCTCCTGTTCTTTTGCCTTGATGCCAAAGGACCTAGGCTCCTTTTGGTAAGTATAGCAAGGCCATCCCGTTAAAAATTTCTGAAGCCTTGGAAGAAATATAGGTATGCCCTTAGAGTTTTTGCAATAGCAAAAAATACTTATCCAAGCATTTTTTTAACGGTTACTTCAACTCTGAATAGTAGGGTATTCCTCAAAATCAGAACTAAGAATAATATGCTCTAGTCTTCTTTTTCTTCAGTATAGCAATAAGGCTCCGTTAAGAATTTCTGAAGCCTTGGAGGAAATTTAGGAGCCTTATTGCGGTTTTGCCTGATTAGGCAAAAATACCTAAGAAAAAGGGTCTTTTCTTTTGGTTCGTTTTCTTTGGACAAGCAAAGAAAATGAATGAACACGATGAGTAGAAATATTACTCAAACCGAGGATACGAGGTTCACGAGCTCACGTAAAATAGAAATCACGCGAGTAAAGAAAAGTAAAGAACATAATAGAAGTAAAAATTATCAAACTAACATTAGGAAATTAACGCAGATAAACATCACCTCAACCTTCAAGCAATCCTAAAACAAAAAAATCCTCGAATGTAGTTTCGAGGATTTTTTTATGTGACAATTGTAAAACGTTTATAAGAAGATTCGACAGTAAAGTAACAACCTATTCCTGATACGTCGTTTCCCCATCCCATTCCATATAACCACCTAATAGGTTGTAGGTGGTCTCAAAACCTAACTGATCCATCAGCTGTGCTGCTTGTCCGCTTCGGTTTCCGGAACGACAATAGATGTAATAATTTTTAGACTTATCAAGTTCGTTGACTTTATCAATAAAGCCCTGCCCTTCATAAATATCAATATGATGCGAATTGGGAATGATACCTTCATCCACCTCATTCTGCGTACGCACGTCTAGGATGAATGCCTGATCATCTTTTGAGATCAACTCCTCCCATTCTTCCTGAGTTATATTTTTCATGATGTATTGTATTAAGATTAAGTCTCAAAATTAAAGCATTGCCCGCGCTTCTCCAACGCGATCAGGCTTTAATAGAACAACCAATGGCTTTGGTGGTTTCGGGATTCACTTCTTGATCGTTTAAAAGCGCCTCAACCGCCTGAGCCACAAAAAATGTGGTCACCGTCGAAGCATCGCGAACGCTATCGTCTATAGCCCCTATGTATTTTACCTCTAAAGCATCATCCTTTTTTTGGAGCACATAAACGTGCGGTGTTTTGGTCGCTCCATATTCGGCATAGACCTCATGATTGGCATCATATAGATAGGGATAGGTAAATTGCTTGGATGCAGCTAAATCCTGCATTTCTGTAAAGCTTTCTCCTGCTTGAATCTCCGGATCATTCGGATTGATCGCAATCACCGGATAGCCTTTCGGTTTGAATTGTGTATCCAGGGCTTGTATACGCTCCTGATTGGCAATAGCAAACGGACAGGTATTACAGGTAAAAACAACAATAAAACCTTTAGCCTCTTCAAAATCGGATAAGGAAACCATGCTTCCGTCTACATTTTTCAACCGAAAATCCCCAACAGCATCACCTATTTCATACCCCGATTTAAAACTGCCTAAACTGGCAATTGCTATCGCAGAAACGACCATAATAAGGGTAAGTGCTATTAATACTTTTAAGGACTTCATATTATTCTTTTAAGTCAGGTTGTAAACTCAATAATTCGTTCTCGAGCTCCCGATAGGAAAAGCTTTGCTCGTAAAACATATATTCTTCATTCGTTATGATAAGGCTTGCCGGTATGGCGCCACTCCAATCTTCAGAAACCTGAGGGATCCAGGTGTTCCCATGCGCATCATCCAGATACAAGACTTTTGACTGAAGCTTTTTTTCTTTTATGTAGGGAATAAGCCGTTCCACAATTTGATCTGGAAAATCCAAGCTCACCAGCATCACTTCTACTCCCTTATTATGATATGCTGCGTAAAGCTTTTCAAAAGCCGGCAATTCTTTAACACAAGGCGCACACCAGGTTGCCCAAAAGTTGATCACCTTTACCCTGCCTGCTTTTGGAAAATCCAGCATTGGCTTAAAGGCCTCAAAATCATATATCGGCAAATGATATCCGTCAATTGACAGCATTTTTACCGGTTTTGGGGTTCGGGTAGACGCAACTTTGGAGGCACAGCCTGCCAGTAACACAACGCAACACAATACACCTAATTTTCTAAACAATCGCTACTCGATTTTCAATTTAATGACCATCACTCGCAAGTTTCTTCCTCTTAAACATCAAAAGAACCACTTGAAGCAAGACTGCGTAAATTTAAGGATTACAACATTTTGATAACAGATTTTAGGATTTGTATAACACCTACAGCGTTGTAATGAGGGGATTCTCGTTAAAAAACCTTAAGAATACGTTAAAAATTACACCGCACCCACATCGAATCCAAATTAATCATACATTTGTATATACAAATATTGTAGATACAAGATGAAGATTGAAGAAGCACTAAAAATAGGAAACGGGTTGGATTTATCATCAAAAACCCTGATCAATATACAATACACTTCCAGAATACTGGAAGAAAAATTTGCAGCGCTTCTTAAAGAATATGATCTGAGTACGCCGCAATTCAATGTTTTGCGCATTTTGCGTGGTCAAAAGGGCAAACCTGCAAGTCTTGCATGCATACAGGAGCGCATGGTAGATCGCAGTAGCAACACAACCCGCCTGGTAGATAAATTGATCAAGAAAGAGTTGGTAAGCCGACGCATTTGTCCCGATAATCGTAGAAAGGTCGAAATAGAAATAACCACTAACGGATTGACACTTTTAAAAGAACTGGATCCCCTCACCTCGGCTGCAAATGCCAGCAATACTTCAAGCCTCAATGACGACGAATTAGTAACACTTAATAACCTCTTAGATAAACTTAGAACCGATGAGTAATTATATCGATGATTTAAACTGGCGCTACGCCGTTAAACAATTTGATGCTTCCAAAAAAGTATCAGAGGAAGATTTACAAAAACTTATAGATGCAGTGCAACTTTCTGCTTCTTCTTATGGGTTGCAACCTTATAAGATATTGGTTATAAAAGATCAAGCTGTAAAAGAAAAGCTGAAAGCTGCAGGATACAATCAGTCACAATTTACCGATGCTACAGCGGTATTTGTATTTGCACATCAAACCGATTTTGATGCAGAACTTATAGACTCTTATATCGAACTTTCAGAACGCATCAAAGAACTAGAAACAGGAACGCTGGAAGGCTATGCAAACTTGATGAAAAATGCACTTCTTAACCTGCCTCAGGAAGCCAAAGCAGGGTGGACCTCTAGACAGGCTTACATCGCTCTGGGCAATTTACTAAGCGTCGCTGCTGCACATAAAATAGACACCTGCCCTATGGAAGGTTTTGAGGCAACTGCTTTTGATGAAATCTTAGGCCTTACCGAACAAAACCTGCACGCCGTAGTTGTTGCTGCAGTAGGATACCGCAGCGCGGAAGATGAAACCCAACATGCTCCAAAAGTAAGACGCCCTCAGGAAGAACTTTTCGAGATCATCTAAAAATTTTTTAATCAAATATTTGTACATACAACTTTAATCTATACAACAATGAAAATTCAGAATTCCATCAGCAACCTTAATCAAAGCTTAGCAAAACTAAACCTGGCTTCAAAAAAAGCCTTCAATCAAATAAACCGCGATAATCGCGTTAAATCAGTATTAATTTTAGCAGTAGGCGTTGCCGCTGCATCATTTACAACAAAAACAATCATGGAAAAAGTAAGCGTAAAAAGCAGTTCAATCACTTGGGTAGGTAAAAAAGTGACCGGTAAGCATTCAGGAACTATCGATCTTAAAGACGGTTTTTTTGAAATGGAAAACGGAAACATCACCGGAGGTGAGTTTGTGATCGACATGAACAGCATCGCGTGTACAGACCTTGAAGGAGACAGCAAAGGTCAACTGGAAGGACACCTAAAAAGCGACGATTTCTTTGGCGTAGAAAATCACCCAACTGCCAAATTGGTCATCACCAACGCGGTTAAAGACGGAAATTCGTATACAGTAACCGGTGACCTTACAATTAAAGAAACTACTGAACCTATCTCTTTTGACTTGCAACAAGCAGGTGATAATTTTACTACTACCCTAACCATCGATCGTAGTAAATATAACGTGCGTTACGGATCTGGCAGCTTCTTTGACAACCTAGGAGACAAGACGATCTACGACGACTTCACACTAGACATCAACTTGTCTATCTAATTGATCGTCTATCATAAGTATTTAGAAAGCTGTCTTTAAAAAGACAGCTTTTTTTGTGATATATTCTAAAAGACCCCCTTATTTATTAATCCAAACTTTCTTAAATAAATCATCAGAATCACTCATAAACGAGGGTTCTCAAAAAAACATTGATAACATTATTCAAGGCCCATGTTCTTTTGCCTTGATGCCAAAGAACCAACCTGCCTGCCGCCAGGCAGGAAAATCAAGGGGTTTAGTTTACCATAGATCAATAAAAAGACAAAACACCCGAAAACTTGTACGGTGTAGTGATTCCCTCGGTTCAGAATAGCTGCAGGAAGCTCCGAAAGACAGGAGCGATAGCGACGCGGAGCTGACAAAGCGGTTTTCGCCTAAGCGAAAAATTCCTAAGCGAGGGGCTCTTTTCTTTTGTTACTTTTCTTTGGAGAGGCAAAGAAAAGTAAATAAAATTATACGTAAGTAAAATTACTCCTATCGACCTTAAAAGATTCACGAGCTCAGAAAACACACAACTAAAGGATTCACGTTATCCAAAAACGGAAATGCGATTACCCACGGGATAAAACCACCTAAGACGACTTTAGACTAAACATCAACTTGTCTATCTAATATTTTTTAAAAGTAATTTTAAATTTTGTTTGTCGCTTAAGCATCAATTTTTATCTTTGATGCTCAAATTATGAAAAACAAAACAGTAAATACTTGGTGGTGGATCTCGCAACAGTAATGTCGTGAAACAACCTTGTATTTAAAATTTAAATAACTGAAAGGCCTGTCTCACGACAGGCCTTTTTTGTTTCGCCTAACAACCAAAAAATGAAATACACCTTAAAAACGCACAGCAAGAAGATTCTTGCCGATACCATCACTCCGGTTTCGGTATACCTTCGTCTGCGGGATCGCTTCCCCAACAGTCTGCTTCTCGAGAGTAGCGACTACCGGGCTAACGACAATACTTTCAGCTACATCTGTTGTAAACCTATCGCTTCGATCACCGTAAAGGATGAAATTATTACGGAAAATTTCCCTGACGGAAAGATCACAACAACGAGCATAGAATCCACTACCGATGTAGTCGGAATCATCGAAGCTTTTGCTAAAAAGTTTGAGACCGAAGACAACGACAAAAAGTTCATTCAAAACGGACTGTTCGGCTATATGAGTTACGATGCCGTGCGCTATTTTGAGGATATTGAGATCACCAAAAAAGACGGCGCGCTGGAGGTTCCCGATCTGTATTATGCGGTGTATCAAAACATCATTGCGATCAATCATTTTAATAATGAGGCCTATATTTTTTCGCATACCTATAATGAAGAAAATAACCTGAGTGAGATCGCGCAGTTGCTTACGGTAAAAAGTTTTGCAGAGTACCATTTCAAATTAGAAGGCGCACAGCAATCGCAAATGTCTGATGAAGCCTTTATGGATTTGGTTAAAACATGTAAAAAACATTGCCAACGCGGTGATGTATTTCAGATCGTACCTTCTAAGCGCTTTTCTCAAAATTTCAGCGGTGATGAATTCAATGTGTATCGCAGTTTACGCAGTGTAAACCCTTCGCCGTATTTATTCTTTTTTGACTACGGAAACTTTAAGATCTTCGGAAGTTCTCCCGAAGCCCAACTTATCGTTAAAGAGGGTAAAGCTGAAATTCACCCCATCGCCGGGACCTTCAAACGTACCGGAAATGATGAGAAAGATGCCGTTTTAGCCAAGAAACTTTCTGAAGATGCTAAGGAAAACAGCGAGCATGTGATGCTGGTAGATTTGGCCCGCAACGACTTAAGCCGCAACGGAAGCAATGTAAAAGTAGAGACCTATCGCGAAGTACAATACTTTTCGCACGTGATCCATTTGGTGAGTAAAGTCACAGGAACCAAACATCCTGATACCTCTACGATGCGCGTCGTAGCGGATACCTTTCCTGCCGGAACTTTAAGCGGTGCACCCAAGCACAATGCGATGAAGTTGCTGGAAAAATACGAACCCATAAACCGGGATTTTTACGGTGGTGCGATCGGTTTTATGGATTTCAACGGAAACTTCAATCACGCGATCATCATCCGTTCGTTTTTGAGTAAGAACCATCAATTACATTATCAGGCAGGAGCCGGAATCGTAAGCGATAGTGTTCCTGAAAAAGAATTAGAAGAAGTATATAACAAATTAGGCGCGCTTACTAAAGCCCTTAAACTTGCTGAAGAACTATAACATGAAAAAACAGGTTTTAGTCATAGACAATTACGACAGTTTTGTGTACAACCTTGTGCATTATCTTGAAGATCTAGACTGCGAAGTCACCGTAAAACGCAACGACCAACTCAGTCTTGAAGAGGTTGCTGCTTACGATAAAATCTTGCTTTCACCAGGTCCGGGAATTCCGGAAGAAGCCGGTTTGCTTCTTGAAATTATCAAGACCTACGCCCCTACTAAAAGTATGTTTGGCGTGTGCCTAGGTCAGCAAGCCATCGGCGAAGTTTTTGGTGGCACGCTCATCAACCTGGATCAGGTCTTTCACGGTGTTGCCACTTCAGCCAAACAGTTGGTTGCAGACGAACCCCTTTTCAAAGACATCCCAACAGAATTTGAGATCGGAAGATACCATTCGTGGGTCGTTGCTCCCGAGAATTTCCCGGAAGCTTTAGAGATCACTTCGGTAGATGTGAATGGGCAAATTATGTCTTTACGTCATAAAGAATATGACGTGCGCGGCGTACAATTTCATCCCGAATCGGTACTCACTCCGGAAGGCAAAACAATGATCAAAAACTGGGTAAATAATTAAAGGTTTTTTCTATTTCCGTGAAGACGGAAATCTCATGAACCCAACTAAAATTGCTTCCGTGAAGACGGAAATCTTATAAAATAACAGAAGTAGTCCATTTCCGTGAAGACGGAAATCTCAAATAAATAATAATGCTTCCCTACGGAGTACTTATAACGAATAATGAAAACAATATTAAACAGACTCATAAACCACGAGCAACTCAATAAAGAAGAGGCACGAGAGGTTTTGGTCAATATTTCAGAAGGAAAATACAACACCAGCCAAATCGCTGCTTTTATCACCGTGTATATGATGCGTAGCATTACGGTTGAAGAACTTGCCGGCTTTAGAGACGCACTTCTGGATCTATGTATCGCTGTTCCCTTTGAAGGCTATAACGCGATCGATCTATGCGGAACCGGTGGTGATGGTAAAAACACGTTCAACATTTCTACACTTTCTTCTTTTGTAGCAGCAGGTGCGGGAATCAATGTGACCAAGCACGGGAACTACGGCGTTTCTTCTGTGAGTGGAAGTAGCAACGTTATGGAAAGCTTCGGAATAAAATTTACCAACGATGCCGACTTTTTAAAGCGCTGTCTGGATGAAGCGGGTATTTGCGTACTCCACGCGCCGCTCTTTCACCCGGCGATGAAAAATGTGGGACCTATTCGCCGCGAACTCGGCGTTAAAACCTTCTTCAATATGCTGGGCCCTATGGTAAATCCGGCGTTTCCTGAGAACCAACTCGTGGGTGTTTTCAATCTGGAACTGGCTCGTTTATACGGGTATCTGTATCAGGATACTAAAAAGAATTTTACCATTTTACACAGTATCGATGGCTATGACGAGATTTCGCTAACCGGAAATACCAAAGCCATTCGCAACAACAGCGAGCGCATGTTAACGGCTGAAGATTTTGGGGTACATACGATCAAACAGGAAGATATTTATGGTGGTGACACGATCGAATCTTCTGCTGCGATCTTTAAAAAAGTGATCAGTGGTAAGGGTACTGAAGCGCAAAACAATGTGGTTTGCGCCAATGCAGGAATGGCCATTGCCACCGTTAAAAACCTCGAGCCTAAAGCAGGTTTTGAACTTGCCAAAGAAGCTCTTCTAAGCGGAAAAGGACTCGAACGCTTAAATAAACTCATAGCCCTAAGCAGCAAATAAGATGAATATTTTAGACAAAATAATCGCTGATAAATATAAAGAAGTAGCCTTACGCAAGCAGCTGATTCCGGCGAAGCAATTGGAGCAGTCGGTGCTTTTTAATCGTAAATCGCCTTCACTTGCACAAGCCTTGAGCACAAGCGCTTCAGGGATCATCGCAGAGCATAAACGCCGATCACCCAGCAAAGCAACCATAAATAATAACCTCAACGTGCAAGATGTAGCCCGTGGTTACGAGCAGGCCGGGGTTTGTGGGATGAGCGTACTTACCGATGGGAAATATTTTGGTGGCTCGCTAGACGACCTGTTGCTCGCCCGTGCCGCAGCGCAATTACCGCTGTTGCGTAAAGAATTTGTGATCGACACCTATCAAATTCTGGAAGCGAAAGCCTATGGTGCCGATGTGATCTTGCTAATTGCAGCAGTGCTCACGCGGGAAGAGATCAAAAGCCTTTCAGAATTTGCAAAATCGCTTGGTCTTGATGTGCTTCTCGAAGTCCATAATCTGGAAGAATTGCAAAAATCGGTCATGCCGTCTTTAGATATGTTGGGCGTAAACAATCGCAACCTAAAAACTTTTGAAGTCAGTCTCGAAACCAGCAAAAGTCTTTCTGCTGAAATCCCAGATGACTTTGTAAAAGTTTCTGAAAGCGGAATCAGTTCGATCGAAGCGATCAAAGCCTTACAGCCGTATGGTTACAAAGGATTTCTTATTGGCGAGAACTTTATGAAAACTGACGACCCTGGCGCCAGCGCCACTGAGTTTATCAAACAGCTTACTTAATAGTATAAATGCGAAACCTCCTTTTGTTCCAGAATAGGCTTTATAAAATGGGAAAGACAGCGCAGCGCCCATTTTATAAAATGGTTTCCATAACCGGCTAAGGTTATGGAAAATTCCTAACAAAAGGCGTCCTTTTCTTTGGTTCGTTTCTTTTGGACGAGCAAAAGAAATGAACAAAACAGAATAGAAAGTAATAATGCTTATGGTCAAAATAATCCATAATAGAAAAAATAATAGGCTAAGCCTTAAGGTTTGCGGCATGAAACACAACACGCTTGAAGTTGCGCAACTTGAGCCGGATTATTTGGGTTTTATTTTCTTTGAAAAAAGTAAGCGGAATTATGACAAAGCCCATATTGAAATCCTTCCGGAAGGCATCAAGAAAGTCGGTGTTTTTGTAGATGCAAGCATCGCATTTGTCGTCGATAAAATCAAGCAGTTTCAGTTTGATGTGATTCAGCTGCACGGAAGCGAAACTCCGAAATATTGTAAGACGCTTCAAACAGATTCAAAAGTTGAAGTTTGGAAAGTCTTCAGCATAAAAGACCACTTTGACTTTTCGGTTTTGGAAGCTTATGAAACTGTGGTCGATAAATTTTTATTTGACACCAAAGGCAAAGAAAAAGGCGGCAATGGCTATACCTTTGATTGGAGCGTGCTTCAAGACTATCCTTCGCAAAAGCCTTTTATCTTAAGTGGCGGTATAGGATTGGAAGAAATCCCAGCGGTAAACGAACTAAAAAAAACAAAACTTCCACTCTTCGGTATTGATGTCAACAGTAAATTTGAAGACAAACCGGGATTGAAAAATATAGACTTGTTAAAGTCTCTTGTAAACGAATTAAATAGATAGAGATTTCCGTCTGAGTTGAAATAAAAGAATACTGTGAATTAAAAGATTTCCGTCGTAGTTTATCCAGAGCGATAGCCGAAGGGCGGAAATATCAATATAGAATTATGAACTACAACGTAAATGAAAAAGGATATTATGGAGATTTTGGTGGTGCTTACATCCCAGAAA
>Ga0208449_1000768_pt1 | contig 19627 bp, 24 predicted proteins | sample MalvireepMed_s17_FD_184247 | JGI IMG/M metagenome (GOLD analysis project Ga0208449, IMG submission 184247) | Marine viral communities from the Global Malaspina Expedition - Malaspina viral metaG DeepMed_s17 (SPAdes) (version 2) | ecosystem: Environmental > Aquatic > Marine > Oceanic | place...
CTGTAATCCTCCGGATTTGCCCGTGGATTGGGAAACAGGATCTGGGTTGCCACACTTTCCGCGATGATCTGGCCGACCGAACTTTGGTCTAGATGACCCGGTGTCTGGGTCAACATCATCACCACGCAGTTGCGCTTGCGCATGGTAACCAGCCAGTCATGGAGACGCTTGACGAAGATATCGTCAGCCAACATCTTCCACGCCTCGTCGATCACAATGATTGTTGGTCTGCGATCCTCGATCACGCGCTCGATACGGCGGAAGAGATAGGCGAGCAGGGCGGAGCGTTCTGCGTCCTGGTCCAGAAGTTCGGTCATGTCGAGACCAAGGACATCCTCGCCAATGGCTATCGCCTGGGCACTAGGCCTTGAGAAAAGCCAACCGTACCGGCCGACTTCTGTCCATTCCCGCACGCGGGACACCAGGTCGCCATCATCATCAGTGGAGGCCACGAGACTTGCCAAACCGTCGAAGGTTCTGAGGCCCGGCTCCGCAGCGGCAATCTGACGAACCGCCTCGTTCAGTGCTGCGGTCTGGACCGTCTCAAATGGACGGTGACGGGCCAGAATGTCGCCGAGCCAATCTGTCAGCCAGGCGGCCCCCCGCGCATCGGTCTCCGTGGTCATCGGGTTAAAGCCGGTGGGCTGGCCCACCTTGATTTCGCTGTAGCTGCCACCCAAAGCGCGGATCGCCATCTCCAACCCCTGATCCTTGTCGAAAACGATGACCCGCGCACCCACTCTTCGGGCCTGTGCCATGAGAAAAGCCGTGCCGAGTGTCTTGCCGGACCCGGTGCGGCCCAGAACAAGCGTGTGCCCGACGCTTGGTTCATCGGTCCGGCGCCCCGCTTCGTGAAAGTTGAACCGGTAGAGGCTGGAGGTCACGGTCGGGAAGGCCGTGATCGTCTTGCCCCATGGGCTGGCCTCAGGTCCGCGCCCTGGCCGTGTCTTGTGAAAGGCCGCCAGTTCCGCGAAATTGTGCGACGAAACGATCCCGTCACGGATCCGGTAGGCCCAGTTTCCGGGCGCTTGCGCGAAATAGAGTGCCTTTGCGGCCCAGGATTCCCGGACCAGAACGGCACCGGTCTCTTGCCCCGCCCGCCAGATCTCGGAAGCTGCCTGTTCCAGTTCCTCGGCGCTGTCACAGAAAACCTGCACGGAGGCGTGATGTGTCCCAAAGGTCGACCGGCCGGATGCCACGGCGTCGGCGGCTTCGATCAATTGCTCTGTCAGACTGACACCAGCATCCTCGGAGGCACCCCGCTGGCGAAAGGTGCGTTGAATGCGCTCAACCATCTCATTGGCGCGCCGCGGCGTGAAAGAGTTGGTGATCGTGATGTCATAGGGCAGTTCCAACGCGTCAAGCATGGTTGGCCAGGTGCGACTGGGATAGGATTTTATCCCGAAAATCGCGCCGTATCGTGCGCTGTCGCCGCTTTCCAGCCGCATGGTTTTGCCTTGAAAGCTGACGTCGAAATTGCTCATCGTGTCAGCCAACAGTTGCCCGGGGGCCGCGATGATTTTGCCGTAGCTCTGTCCGTGAACCGCGGCCAACACTGCAAGCCAGTCCCCGCTCGAGACTGTCAGGCGCGCTGCACCTGCGTCGGAATACATCGCCATGAGCAGCGTCATGGCCTCTTCCAGGGCAACAATTCGCGTATCGATGTCTTTCTGGAAATCGCGGCCGCCGCCAAGGGCGCCCAGAACCTTCGAGAATGCCTGCGGCATCGACGGACGCATCAATACTGTCAGCATCAAGGTGCGGGCTTTCAGGTCACGTGCGCGCAGGCTTCTCTGCCACGCCGCGTCTACCGCATCTGCAAAGGGCATACCGTCAGGCGCAGCAAGGTCCGCGACATCCGGGCGTGATACCTTGTTGATGTGGAAACCGAAACGCTCGCCCAACTGACTGACGATCCGGGCAAAGCCTTCACTGATCTCATCGATCCGGGCGTCATCGCTGGTGAAGCTGTCGATCCCGCCGAGCGTGACCGACGCCATCAGATCACCTTGGCGCGTCAGGATGACATTGTCTCGCACCGCAGAGATGTAGGGTAGGTGCCGCCCAAGACGCTCGGCTTTCAAGACCTTGTCCCCAAGTGCATCCCGAACAGCGTTGCTTGCAATCAACCCCCGAAACTCACGCGACATAGAGATCGCCTCCATCGCGGGATCGCACACTCGTTCGCGGTGTGCGCGACATCACCACGTTCAAAATCTGAAACAGATGTGGATTGCGGTCTGCGACCAGCCAAAGCGGTGGGTAGCCCGCGAGGAAAACCAGCAGGAACCGCATGTCGTCAACCAGAATGAAAGGGATCACGGATGCGAAGACCAGCGCCACAAAATATCCGATCGGGAGTCCGAATATCCGTGGCGGCTTGGTCAGCCCCAGAAAGAGTGGTGTGTCGCGCATGGAGGTCTCTGCGGTCGGTCAGATCAAGGAGCCGCAAAGCCGTCGATGATGGTCTCGGCCGAAAAGATCAGCACCACGCCGACAAACACGGCGACGAAGATCGGCCAGTTGAGGCGCCCGAAAAACATCATGACACCCGATCCCACGAGAGCGAGCACACCGAGGCCACGACCGATCGGACCCGTCACCGCGTCGATGATGTTGTCGATCATGTCAGAGACCGGGCTAAGGTCTTGTGCGAGCGCCGGGGCTGCGGCCACTATCAGCAACGCGGCCAATGCCGCCCGGGTATAGTCGATGCGTTTCATATCTGGTCTCCGATGGATTGGGCATAGACGGCCATGACCTTGCGGACATGGCCTTGGGTTTCGCGGTAGGGGGGAATCCCGCCATGGCGCGCCACGGCTTCGGGGCCGGCGTTGTAGGCCGCGAGCGCAAGCTGCGGCGTGCCAAAACGATCAAGTTGTGTCAGCAAGTAGCGGGCGGATCCATGCAGGTTTTGCTCAGGATCATGCGGATCGACGCCAAGCACGCGTGCAGTGTCCGGCATCAACTGCCCAAGCCCGATTGCGCCGACATGCGACCGCGCGCCTGGATCAAATGCGCTTTCAATAGCGATGTTGGCGCGAAAGAATGCGAGCCAGTCGCGAGAGGACATCCCGGCCCTGCGCAGGGCCGGGTGGTCCGCGTAGACCGACCCCACATCAAGGATCATAGTCTCGACCGCAGGGCGGCCCGATGGGACCCGAGGCGGAGAAAGGCGTGGTGAGTCAAGAGGGACGACCTCAGACCGTGCGACAATGTCGCCTTGCTCGGGTTGGGGTCTTGCAAAGTCGAGAACGCTACTGGTCAGTCGACCAACACGGTCTGGAGCATCGAGATCGATAACGGATTGTGCATAAGTGGAAGGGCCTGAAAGCCCCCAGAGAACGAGGCTAGCCGCTGGTAGGATACCTTGTCGTCTCAAACTCCCACGTGCCTCTCTCACCTTCTCGGAGAGGGCAGCTGAATACCTTTGCGTCGAGCTCCAGGCAGAAGCTCATGAGCCCTGCTGCGGTCTTGAAGACGCGTGGTTTAAGATCTCGGTTGGTCACATAGACCGACCGGTGCACACCGCCTTGACCGTCATTGGAGCAGACGAAAACCGTCCAGCCACCCCTATGCGTGTTGCCGCCCTTTTCCGGGGCTTCAACGCATTCCACCTCGATCCATGCCCCACCCTCGATCGCCTCTTGCATGTGCGATGTTAGGATCACGGGGTATTTTGTTCCTGCCATTTTGCCTCCGAAGGAAAGAAGTTCCTACGGAAGTAACCTGCTTTTGCACCGCTTCAAACAGTGCATGTCACAAGATATGCGGCGACGTAGCGGAAAACCCTTTAGATGGTCAATAGATATCTTTTGATTGATTAAGATATTTTTTCAGTGATAGGTCCGACACACGATTCGCCCCCAGATTGTCGGGAGACCACCAGATGTCGCGGTTGCTGGCATGTAGCACATTCATCGCCCTAGCGATCCCAGCAAATGCCGAGACGCTGGCGATGGACTGCGTGTTGCCGTTGCGGCCGGAGCTGGCGGCCTCGCCTGCACTCCTGAACGAGTACGGCGATGACATCAGAGCCGAGTTCAACACCTACTTCGATGAGGCACAAACCTATCTGAATTGCCTCGCCGCAGCATCAGCTTCCGCGCAGGCCGAAGTCCGTCTTGTGCTTGACGCTTACCAGGAGATGTTCCAATGAAACGACGCGCAAAATATGTCAGTAATTACGACACAATTAACATAAGTCTGATTATACGCCAACGGGTTGTAGCCGCAAAGCGATAATGTCACCCGTGAGCAAAGCAGAAGTGTCACTCTCCTCGCAAAACGATGTGAGGATGAGCGGACATGGGATGGTTGATGATGAGCGAGCGCGAGTTGAACCGTGTGGAAGTATTGGCGCAGGTCGATGATGGTCGGCTGAGCGTCGACAACGCGGCGAACATGTTAGATCTGACGCGTCGGCAGATATTCCGGTTGCTGAAGCGGTATCGTCAGGATGGCGCATCGGCGATCCGGCATAAGGCGCGTGGGAAGTCTCCGAACAACCTGATCCATCAGGCCAAACGGGATTATGCGCTCGGACTGATCAAGGAGAACTATCCGGATTTCGGGCCGACGCTGGCCGCCGAGATGCTGGCTGAACATCACGGGTTTAGAGTCTCGCGTGAGACGCTGCGCAAATGGATGCAAGACGACGGTATCTGGCTGCCCCGCAAGCAACGCCGCAGGTTTCATCAGCCCAGATTGCGCCGGGAATGTTTTGGTGAGTTGATCCAGATTGATGGCTCAGATCACCGTTGGTTCGAGGATCGGAATAAGCCCTGCACCCTGCTCGTCTTCATTGATGATGCCACCAGCACGCTCATGGAACTTCGGTTCGTGAAATCCGAGAGTACGTTCAGCTATTTCGAAGCACTGGAAAGCTATCTGCTCGCACATGGTCGCCCTGTTGCTTTCTACAGCGACAAACACACTGTGTTCCGTGTGGCCAAGGACGACGCCAAAGGCGGTGCGCGCATGACCCAGTTTGGGCGTGCGCTGAACGCGTTAAACGTTGAAATTTTATGCGCCAACAGCTCTCAGGCCAAGGGCCGCGTCGAACGCGCCAACCGCACATTGCAGGATCGTTTGGTCAAAGAACTACGCCTTGCTGGTATCTCGGACATGGAGGCTGGGAACGCCTATTTGCAAGGCTTTAGAGAACGCTTCAACGCTCAATTCGCCAAAGTTCCGGCCAAGCCTGATAACCTACACCGCGCCTTAAATGTCGAACCAGATCGGCTTGATGATGTGCTATGCTGGCGCGATACACGTTATGTCGGCAAGCAGCTGACGTTTTCCTATGACCGCAAGCGGATCATGCTGGAAGAAAGCGATGTGACACGCGGGCTGGTTGGCAAATACGTTGACACCTACGCCTTCGTGGATGGGCGGTTCGAAGTCCGCTCAAAAGGCCGATCGCTGCCCTACAAAATCTTCGATATGGATCAGCGCGTGACCCATGCGGCCATCACCGACAACAAGCGCCTTGGTGCCGTGCTCGAGCATATCAAAGAGATGCAAGATAAGGCACCGCCAAAATATCCAGTCAGGACAAATTCTGAGAAGATGGGCTATAAATCAAACGGCAGACGTCCCGGCCGCCCCTCCGGATCACGCACCAAAAAGACGATTGTGCAGGCGGCAAAATAAGCTCAGAATTGACGCTATGAATGCTGAAGAAGATCCCGAGATCATCATGTCCGATCTGTGTGCCGACGTTGAGGTCGACGGCCATTTTCTGACGGTCGATATCTACAAAAGCGATATCGATCCTGGTTGGATTCTGGAAGTCATCAATGAGTTCGGCACGTCTACCGTCTTCGATGACCCGTTCCTGGCTGATGGCCTTGCATGGCAGCAGTTTGAAAAGACCTTGCATGAAGAAGGCCTCGCTGCATTCCTCACCAAAAAAGAAAAACGCCAGCTTTTCCACTGACCTTCGCAAGGCTTACCAGCCCTACGATATATGAGGCCTCCGGGCTGCTAAGCCTTGCTACCCTCAGCGCTTCAGGTGACACTTCTGCTTTGCCCAACCGGTGACATTTCTGAATGGCGTTTACAGGAACTGTACGCGCAAAGCGATAATGTCACCCCAGAGCAAAGCAGAAGTGTCACTCTCCTCGCAAACGATGTGAGGATGAGCGGATATGGGATGGGTGATGATGAGCGAGCGCGAGTTGAACCGTGTGGAGGTTTTGGCGCAGGTCGATGATGGTCGGTTGAGCGTCGACAACGCGGCCAACATGCTGGACCTGACGCGTCGACAGATTTTCAGATTGCTGAAGCGGTATCGTCAGGATGGTGCACCTGCGATCCGGCATAAAGCGCGTGGGAAGTCGCCGAACAACCTGATCCATCAGGCCAAACGGGACTATGCGCTGAGCCTGATCAAGGAGAACTACCCGGATTTTGGGCCGACGCTTGCCGCTGAGATGCTGGCGGAATATCATGGCTTCAAAGTCTCTCGCGAGACGCTTCGCAAGTGGATGGTTGAAGATGGTATCTGGCTTTCGCGCAAGCAGCGCCGTCGGTTTCACCAGCCGCGTCTACGCCGGGAATGTTTCGGCGAGTTGATCCAGATCGACGGCTCGGATCATCGTTGGTTTGAGGATCGTGCTGGCCCTTGCACCCTGCTCGTCTTTATCGACGATGCCACCAGTACGCTGATGGAACTGAGGTTCGTGAGGTCAGAGAGTACGTTCAGCTATTTCGAAGCACTAGAAAGCTATCTGCTCGAACACGGTCGCCCCGTCGCCTTTTACAGCGACAAGCACACAGTGTTCCGGGTGGCCAAGGAAGACGCAAAGGCTGGCGCGGGTATGAGGGGTCACTGCATAAAAGTGACGTTATCGTCCGGCTCGTGCGAACTTTACGGGAACATTCGCGGTTTCAGTCGGGTTTCTGACCTCTGAGGGCATTGTAGAGGCTTGTTTTGCTGATTTTAAGGCGCGCTGCGGCCTCTCGGACGGTCAATCCATCGCTGATATGGGCTTTGGCTTGCTCCAGCTTCTTGAGCGTGACGACAGGCTTGCGCCCTCCTTTTCTGCCGCGCGTTGCAGCAGCCTTCAATCCGGCCTGCGTGCGCTCGACAATGAGGTCACGCTCAAACTCGGCAAGCGCACCGAACAGATGGAACACCAAAGTGCCGCCGGTAGTTGTTGTGTCCACGCCTTCGGTCAGGGATTTGAAGCCAACACCGCGGTCGCCGAGGTCTGTCACTGTTTCCACCAGGTGCTTCATGGAGCGGCCCAGACGGTCGAGTTTCCAGACCAAAAGCGTGTCGCCCTTGCGCAGAAAGGCCAGGGCATTATTCAGGCCAGGGCGTTCGGCTTTGGCGCCGGAGATGACATCTTCAAACACAGTTTCGCAGCCCGCAGCTTTGAGCGCATCCACCTGCGGTTCCAGCTTTTGCTCAGTGGTCGAGATCCGCGCATATCCAATCAGAGCCATGAAGATAGCCTTGTCCGTTTTCCTGTCCATAAATCAACTTGTCCGACTTCCCGTTGTCAAGCCATATTGGCGGACGGAACGGGTCGTTCCGCCTAACGAGCGTTTCACGGACTTGGGACAAAAGAGGGTATTTTATGGCACGGCGACAAATATTGACGGCAAGTTTTTGGTCTCGGCTGATGGCACCACCCTCGAAGGATCGAGAAGTCGCGATGTATTGCACGCTCACCCCGGATGAGATCGAGGTTGTCGCCAGAAAGCGAACAGCTGCTGCGCGTCTGGGCTATGCCGTATCATTGGCTTATCTACGCCATCCCGGGCGGGTTCGTAATGTTGGAGAACAGGCCAACGACGTGATGCTGGCCTTTCTTGCAGATCAGGTTGATGCCAGCGCCTCCGATCTCGCGGTCTATGATCAGCGCCCGCAGACACGACGCGAACATATCGCGCAAATTATAGCTCGGTTTGGATACAAGGCGTTCACAAAACCCCTTGTGCGGGAGTTTGTTCATTGGCTGACACCATCTGCCGGAGAAGACCCGCGGGCCGAGCCTTTGGCAATTTCGTTGATTGAAGAACTGAGGCGGCGACGTATCCTGATCCCGGCGCGCCGTACCGTTGAACTGATTGTCAGGCATGCGATCCGGCGCGCGGAAAATGTCAGGATTTCCGCTCGGACCCGAGATCTGTATCCGGATCACCCCGACGCCCTGCGTGCATTGATTGCGCCACCTGAATCGGGCGAGGTGTCGACGCTGAGCTGGCTGAAAGCAGCACCCAAATCAGCGTCCTCCAAATCCATCAAGGCTGTTCTGGATCGCCTGAAGGTGGTTCGGGCGATCGGCCTGCCCAACAGTTTGCGTCAGAATATCTCGACATCAGCGCTCGACAGATTGGCAGGCGAAGGCTTGCGGATCACGGTGCAAAATCTGCGGCGTATGGCCTTGCCTCGGTTGCTGGCAGTTTTGTCGGCCGCCTGCCTGCGGCTGGAAGAACAGCTTACCGATCTTGCACTGGATATGTTCGACAAATTGCTGGGCCGAAGCTTTCGAAAGGCGGAACAACAAAGTTCCGACAAAGCGTCCAGGCTCCTGATGGACATCATCCGCCCTTTACAGTCACTCAAAGCATTTTGCCGTGAGGCTCTGACTGCCCGCCTGCAGACCGGTGATCTCAACGGAATATTGGACACGGCCAATTGGGACGAGATCGAGAGTGCGACATCCGCAATTGAAACCGCCCTCGGAGACGGAAAGCCCGACAAATATACTGAACTCATCGGAAAATATCAGACCGCCCGCCAGTTTGCGCCCATGATATTAAGGGGTTTTAGCTTCAAAGGTGCGGCCAGCGCTGCCAGCCTTCTGCGCGCGATAGATCTTTTGCGCGTTATGTATGAGGCGAACAAGCGCAGCCTGCCCGACAACCCGCCAACCGGGTTCATCCGGAAGGTTTGGCGCCCATTTGTCTTTCCGGCGCCCGGGGAGGTCAACCGGCGCGCATACGAGCTCTGCGTCTACTTCGAATTGCGTGATCGTCTTCGGGCAGGGGATGTCTGGGTCGCAGGAAGCCGGCAGCGACGCAACTTCGACGATCGGCTCATCCCCAAAGCCACCTTCGAGATCTTGCGTACCGAGGAGTCGTTGCCGATCGCCGCCGCGGCGGATGCAGAAACCTATCTTTCAGAACGGCAACAGCAGATCGAGGAGGCCATGGCCATTGTCGCGGCCCGTGCCGAAGCGGGGACGCTGCCGGATGCCGCCATTCAGGGTGGCACCCTGAGCATCACCCCGGTCAAAGATGAAACACCCGACGCCGCCACGGCCATGAGCCGACTGGCTTATGGGCAATTGCCACAAATCAAGATCCCCGACCTGCTGACAGAAGTGAACGCCTGGACCGGATTTGCGGAGTGCTTCACCCATTATCGCTCGGGCAAACCGGCGACAGATCAAAAGGCGCTGTTTGCCGCTGTCCTTGCCGATGGGGTCAATCTGAGTGTATCCCGCATGGCCGCGGCAACCCACAATCTGTCTGCCCGGCAAATCGCGTGGGCTCATGATTGGCATTTGCGCGAGGAGACCTATTCTGACGCTTTGGCTTGTCTGATCGACATGCAACGCGAGCTCCCTCTGGCCAAACTCTGGGGGGACGGCGTGACATCATCCTCAGATGGGCAGTTCTTCCGGGCCGGTGGCCGCGGTGAGGCCTCTGCAGATATCAACGCAAAGTACGGACGCACCCCAGGTCTCAAATTTTACACCCACATCTCAGATCAGTTCAGTCCGTTCCACTCGACGGTCATCACCGCCACCGAAAGCGAAGCGCCTTTCGTTTTGGATGGTCTGCTTCGCCACCAATCAGGCGTCGCAATCGAAGAGCATCACGTGGACACTGGCGGCGCGACGGATCATGTCTTTGCCCTGTGCTATCTCCTGGGGTTCCGCTTCGCGCCACGCTTGCGAAACTTCAAGGATCGCAAATTGTATCTCCTGCCCGGAATGAAGCCCCCGGCCATCATGACACCCTTCATCGGCGGCACCATCAAAGCAGGTCACATTGTCGACAACTGGCCTGAAATCCTCAGGCTGGCGACCTCCATCAAGGCCGGGACTACCACTGCTTCTGCGATCCTTAAAAGCCTGTCCGCATATCCCCGGCAAAACGGACTCGCAATTGCCTTGCGCGAACTGGGGCGATTGGAGCGGACCCTCTTTTCCCTGGAATGGATGCGCAGCCTTGAGTTGCGAAAAAGAACCAGCGCAAGTCTAGCCAGAGGAGAAGCCCGAAACGCCCTCGCGCGCGGGGTCTTCTTCAACCAACTCGGTGAAATGCGCGATCGCAGCTATGAGCATCAGATCCACAAAGCGTCGGGCCTCAACTTCCTGGTTGCCGCCATCATCCTGTGGAACACCAAATACCTGGAAGCCTCAATCACTGATCTGAGGAAAAACGGAGTAGCCATCCCAAACGAAATTACCAAACATATCGCACCACTTGGCTGGGCCCATGTAGGATTGACCGGGGACTACCTGTGGAACATGAACCCACCACTCAGCTCAGATCGCCTCAGGCCACTTCGGAAACACGAGATACAGGACGCCGCATAAGTTCTCCGTTCGTTCGCACGGCCCGGACAAAAATGACACTTTTATGTAGTGACCCCAGATGCGGCCTCAGGACCTTCGCGCCCTGAACTGAAGTGCTCATGCGGGATCACTTCGTTCATAATGGCAACTGCCCCCATCCCAAGCAGGATCGCAACGCAGACGATCAATGCCGGGATCGCCCCATCCCCGTATCGAATTTCAGCAACATCGAGCGCTGGAATGATCAACGAGAAGAACGAAGCCGCCAGCATCACCCTTGCGGCAAAGCCAAGAGAGATGTCGCGCCATTTTCGCGAGGGAGTGCTGCCAAAGAGAACCGGAACGGCACCGACGGACGTCATAAGACCAGCTGCAAGGCTTCCATAAAAGCCCAAGGCGATAGGAGATAGGGTCGTGAGCGCCTCCATGTTCAATTTGCCGGATAGGAAGAGAATATCTCGGTGCTACCGTCCTTTTTCACCAGAAAGACATCGTAGGCGTCGGAAGTTTCCCCAAAATCCATGCCGGGTGAGCCGATTGGCATACCGGGCACCGCAAGACCGACTGCATCCGGGCGGTCCTCAAGAAGCCGCCTAATGTCGGCAGGTGGCACATGCCCTTCTATCGTGTAGCCCTCGACCGTTGCGGTGTGGCATGAATACATTGAAACAGGGATACCCCGATCCATTTTCAAACGGATCAGTGCTCCCCCAATATTTTCGCCCTCGGGTAAGAAACCAGCGTCTGAAAGTCTGTCCATCCAAGCCACACAGCATCCGCAGCCGCGCGTCTTGGCGACTTGAATGGCCGTCTGGGCAGCGGCGGCCGTTGACACGGTCGCCAGCAGCACGGCGCCAAAGATCAGTTCAATTTTGGGGAACATGCGTTATCCTACTCGATTGTTCATATTTCGTCGCTAAGCGTCGCTGTAAACAGCGCGCGTGTTTTCTCAAGGAGCGCTGACGCACCCGCGGTATCAGGATTTTCTACCGAGGCGATCAGTTCCTTTCCAAGCGGGTTGATCGGCCGGCCGTCTATCCGTACTTCGTAGTGCAGGTTGGGGGCTGTCGCAGTACCTGTCTCGCCTACCTGACCAATGACTTCTCCGGCAAGTACGTGGTTTCCGGTTTTCAGTCCATTGGGTACGGCGCTCAAATGGGCATACCGGGTCATCGTGTTGGAGCCGTGAGATATCTCCACCACTTGGCCATATCCTTTCTGCCATCCAATAAAGGAAACCCTGCCCGGTGCGGTCGCGCTGATTGGCGTCCCTTTAACGGCTGCGTAATCGACACCAGTGTGCATTCGAACGTTGCCGTAAATTGGATGTTTGCGCCTTCCGAAAACCGAAGATATTCGGACGAATTCGCATTGCGGATCCAACAATAGAAAGGACGAAGTATGGCGCATGGTGTAACCATCGGGTGCAGCTTCATCCTCGGTGCGCTGATAACAAATTTTGATAGCTTTAGCAGTATGTTGGATCTGTTCCTGCGGGCCACTTAGCCCGAGGATGTTGGGGCCGAATTGGGGGATATAGCTGGCCAGAACATTGAGCATGTCCCGTTCCGGGTCGACTGTGGTGAAAAGAGGCTGCACGGCTTCACCTTTTGCGCCCAGATCGCCCATTACCTGTGCGATTGTTGCCAAACTCATCGGGCAGTCGTCTGGTGAGTTGGACAATCCGAAGAAGATGAGTATCCATCGACCGCGAAAATCTTCGTCAACCTGCATCATTCCATTGTGGTCAGTTAACTCGAAATCCGCTAATAAACTCTCTGCGACAGACACTCGAGCAGCGGCAATCGGGATCTGGCCACGCTCTGATACCCAAAACCCGCCAGCGATGGCGACGGCTACCGCTACTATGGACCAGAGAGTTATTCGCACCTTTTTCATTGCCAGTTTCGCCCTTTAAAAAAATCACCTCTCGGGTGGGATACAAGCTATAGTCGGTAGAGGTTCAAGCAAAAAGATACTTGATACGATATCATGTCACGACTTTGTGAAACCTCGGTCTTTTCAAGGAAGTTAGATCTTTGATAAGCTACAGTCACTTTAGATTAAAGGAACGCATATGCTGGCAATTGGAACACTCTCGCGGAAGACTGGGACCAAGGTTCAGACGATCCGCTACTACGAACAGATTGGATTGATGAACGAGGCCGGGCGGACGTCAGGTGGGCAACGGCGATATTATGAGAAGGATCTCGACCGGCTCGCTTTTATTCGACACTCGCGTCAACTGGGCTTTTCGCTCGACTCTATCCGCGAGCTTCTGGATCTGTCCGACAATCCATCTCAATCCTGCGTAGATGCGGACTCTATCGCGCGGCGGCAACTTCGCCAAGTCGAGCAGCGGATTAAGCGTCTTCAGGCCCTCAAGAAAGAGCTGAAACGTATGGTTGCTGAGTGCGATGGCGAAAGCGTTGCAGAATGCAAGGTTCTTGAAGTGCTGCGTGACCACTCAGAATGTTTAACCAATCATGATGAAATTGGAGCATAGTGCCTCGCCGTCGACTGCTATATGAAAACGAGAAAAACTGAAAGATTCTAAGGATATGTCAGAACAGACACTCGATTTATCGAATGAGAAAGAGCACCGCACGCTCTGGACCGTTCTTGGCCTCAATATTGCAATCGCTGTGGGATTCTTTGCGACTGGTGCTATTGGTGATTCCAACTCTCTGATCGCTAACGGACTTGATAATACGTCTGACAGCATGGTCTATGGCATCAGTTTGCTGGCCTTGTCCCGTTCATCCAAATGGAAGCGTGGGGCCGCAAACGTCTCAGGGGGTTTGCTTTTGATCTTTGCTGTCGGCATTTTGATTGACGCTTGGAGGCGCTATATCGGCGGTTCCGAACCTTTGGGAACGCTGATGATCTCAATGTCGCTGGTCGCCGCTGCAGTTAATCTGGCCTGTATCTGGCTGCTTGGACGCCTGAAAGAACCGGACGTCAATATCCGGGCTGCCAACACTTTCAGCGTTAACGATTTTGCCTCGAACGGCGGTATTTTGATCGCGGGTGGACTTGTCTGGTGGCTGGGCGGCAATTGGCCGGACCTTGTTGTTGGGGTACTGGTAGCGGCCATTGCTGCATGGGGAGGCATCTCTATCCTGCGGGATGCGCATGGCGAGCACCATAAAGCCATGCATGGAGATCAAACATGACCGCTGCTTGGGTCTATACGCTGATCTCGGCAGCGGTTGTGACCTTGGGCTATCGTTGCGGTCAATGTGCGCCCCCCCCCCGGCCCTACGCTTGTCAGTGCTATCCAGGACAGTGCGGCTGGTGTCAGCTTCCTGCTTGTGCTTTGCCTCGAAGAGGTGATGAAATGAACCAATTTTTAGATAAAAGAAAACCAGATGCCACATGATCACGTCCACATGGAACCCAAGGAAGGGGACCGCCGCGTTGCTATTGCCATTTGGGCGAACGGCCTTCTGACGGTCGCGCAGATTGTCGGGGGGATACTTTCCGGCAGCCTAGCGCTGATTGCGGATGCTATCCACAATTTCTCTGATATGGCATCGCTGGTTATCGCGTTTGGTGCACGCAAAATCGCACGTCGCCCAGCCGACGCCAAGATGACCTTTGGATATGGCAGGGTCGAAATCGTGGCGGCGCTGATTAACTATACGTCACTGATCATCATCGGACTTTATCTGGTTTACGAGGGCGCGATGCGGTTTGCCAATCCGGTGCCGATTGAAGGCTGGACGGTGGTCATTCTGGGTGGGGTGGCCCTGTTTATCGACACGCTTACCGCGATACTGACTTATTCGATGCAGAAAGGCAGCGTGAATATCCGGGCTTTGTTCCTGCACAACCTCAGTGATGCGCTGGCGTCTGTCGCCGTTATCGTTGGCGGTGTTCTGATCCTGCTCTATGATGTCCGTTGGGTTGATCCGGCAATCACTATTGGTATCGCCGCTTATATACTTTGGCTCGCTTTCACCGAGATCGGCGGGCCTATCCGGACACTCATGCTGGGCAGTCCGCCTGACATGGACACCGACGCCGTGATCACCGCCATCGAAGACATCGACGGCGTTGAAGAACTGCATCACGCGCATTTCTGGCAAATGCAGGAACACCAAGCGGCGCTCGATACGCATGTGGTGATCGAGGATGCACGCTGGGACGACCTTGAACGCATAAAAGAGGATATCAAAACCCGCTTGGAAGAGGCGTTCGACATATCGCACTCAACGCTGGAATTCGAGCGAGCACGCGACAAGCACGAGGAGACCATGCGTTATGGGCATGGATGATTTCACACCGCTAGCAGCCATACTGTAAGCTTTGCTTTGACCCGTTGAACGATACAAACGCACAGTCTGCCACGGATGGGTCGACTAATACATCAAAACGGCATTGAAGAGGCCCAGCATTCGCCACACAGTGGCTCCGGATGTACAACAACGACCGTTCGAACATGAGCATCGGTGGCATCACTCCCGCAATGAAACTGAAAATGGCCGCGCAGATTCTACATCCTTGTTCCGTTAAAAACAGGAGGATTACCTTCCAGCCACGCGGCAAAGCGCTGAAGTTCTTGATAGGCTGCCAAAGGGCATTCCACATCACGTTATTGTGATTTTATTGAGATTGAAGCTCTAGCAGGTGGAGGTCTTAAAATAGTTAAAACAGGCAAGATCAGAGGCTTCATCATGATACTGACCAAAGACACATCTATTTCACGTCGCAGTGCGCTTCTTGGGGCGACAGCAAGTGGACTATTTCTCGGAACCGGTACGGCAATCGCGCAAACGACCGAGCCATTTTCGTCACCGTCAGTCCGCCGAAACATTTCATCCTTCAGTACCTCCAATTGGAGGGAGCATTTTGACAACTTAGAGCACGGAGCAATCCTTTGCGATATCGACTCCCGTGCAGTTCAATATTGGTCAGAAGATGAAAGCGTCTACAAACTTTACCCTTCCAGTGTTCCGTTAACAGAAGAACTGACCAAACGTGGGAACACACACGTCATTCGTAAAGTTGAGGGGCCAAGCTGGCGCCCACCCCTTCAATGAAGATACGCAACCCCGAATGGCCAGACTATTTTCCACCTGGTCCCGATAACCCATTGGGCACCCATGCGCTGTATCTGTCATGGCAATATTACCGTGTTCATGGCACGGGCGACACGCGCAAGATCGGAAGGCAATCTTCAAATGGGTGCATAGGTCTCTACAACGAGCATATCAAAGAATTGTTCGCTTTGGCCGAAGTCGGAACACAAGTGAAGTTGTTTTGATTCATGCACTTTATCTGACTTATGAAGGTACGCCCTCGTGTACCAAGTTCCACTTATCATCAGTCTTTGAAAGCCACCGGCCTATGAAACGAAGAAAATTCCTCCTTTCCGCTGGGGCTGTTGGCACTTTAGCCTGCCAACCAGTGTCAGCTCACATAGTGCTTCCTAAGTATGATTTACCACCAGAATTTTTGCCTCAAGTAGTGACCATACCAGCGGGCGCTGCTCCCTACGAAATACATGTAGTTCCAGGCCAGTTTGCACTTTTCTGGACCCAGCCCAATAATACTGCAATTCGATATACTGTCGGGATCGGTCGCCCAGGTCTTTACGAGGCAGGAGAATTCTACGTAGGGGCGAAAAAAGAATGGCCAAGTTGGACCCCGACTCCTGGCATGTTGCGTCGTGAGCCTCAGAAATATGGCCCACTTCGCAATGGAATGCCTGGCGGTTTGAGCAACCCTCTGGGAGCGCGGGCCCTGTATCTCTTTCAACCGGGTCGCGGTGACACCTTTTTGCGTGTTCATGGCACAAATGATCCAACCACTATCGGGCGCGCCGTATCCAACGGGTGTGCCAGGCTTGTTAACAATCAGATTATTCAACTTTTCAATCAAGTGCCTTTAGACACCCGCGTTGTGCTCTATCCAAATGGCGCGACATGACGACTGGTGCAGGTCCTAAAGTGTGTCTAATAAAAAAAATTTAGTGGCTCAAACACGGCGCAATCTTGGAGTTTTCTAGAACTCGACGGCTCTGAGCACCTCTAGACAAGCTTTTACTTTTCAATTACTTATCTGCTCATAATAGCGTGCTGGGTGAAACATCTCCATCACATCCCCAGCAAATCCAAAAGCTGATCCAATATACAGGAATGACAAATGAACCGTCCCTATCTGCTTTTTATCCTAGCATCCACGGCATTGGTTTCATGTACCGCTGTTGGCCCTGACTATACGCCACCTAAGACACCTTTAGAAACGTCGTTCATTGGCGGTGGCGGGGCTCTTGAAGAGGTCGCGCGCGATGAATGGTGGAAACGGCTAAATGACCGGCAAATGAACCGGCTAGTAGACCGCGGCCTTACACAAAACATCGATATTGCAACGGCTTTACAACGTATCAAAGCCGCAAATACAGACCTGAGGCAGACAGGTACCGCTGGCCAATTCTCAGGTGGACTGGATGCACAGGCGCAAAGAAACAATGGTAACCCAATATCAGGTGATCCCTCTGAAAGTGCGACGTTCGGGGCGAATTACATCCTCGATATTTTTGGTGGTGTTCGCCGTGACGCGCAGCGCGCGGCAGCGGGTGTAGAAGCAGCCAAGTTTGATGCTGGCACTGTCCGGCTTGCTCTGGTTTCCGGTGTTGTTTCCAACTATATTGACGCGCGGTATTTTCAGGAGGCATTGGCTTTAACACGACAGAATATCGCGAGCCTCCGCCGGACCCAGTCCTTGATCAGAGCTCAAGTTGAGCAAGGCGGATTGTCAGAATTAGATCTTGCCCGATCAGCAGGTCAGCTGGACACAGCAATTGCCGACCTCCCTCCGCTTGAAGCCGCATTCGAAGCCCGGGTTTTTGCAATCGCGACATTGTTGGCCGAACCAGCTCAGCCGCTGCTTGAACAGATGATTGCAGGCGCACCACAACCTTATCCTCGCAGCAAGGGGTCAACAGGCGTCCCCGCTAATCTGCTCCGCAATCGTCCAGATGTATTGGCCGCTGAACGCCGTCTAGCTGCCGCAGTTGCCGGAGTAGGTGTCGCAGAAGCAAAGTTGTACCCATCGGTCACTTTATCTGGCTCGGTGACAGCGGCAAACCCGTCAGAATGGTCCTTTGGTCCAGCACTTTCATTGCCCATCCTCAACCAAGGTCCGCTACGCGCTAGGCGAGATGCGGCTATTATTTCAGCCACGACCGCCGAACTGGAATGGCGTGCACAGGTGTTGGCCGCGGTGGAAGATGTGCAAAAAACTCAAAGTGAATTTACACGAAAACAAAGAGAGGTGGCCGCATTGCGCGCTGCTCAACGATCAAGGGATCGTACTCTTCAGTTGAGCCGCAAAGTTTTTGAACTGGGAGAACTGAACTTACCAGACCTGTTGGACGCCGAACGATTTGCAAACGCAGCACGCATATCCCTCGCAGCAGCAGTAAGAGATTTGGCCCAATCGTGGTCAGCACTTATGGTTGCGACTGGTCGTGGATGGGGCGACGTAAGCTAAAATTGGCGTTCTCTACCTTGATGCAGCAGATCAAGGCGCGCTCATCGCGGCACGTGCAGATTGAGTTTCCCGAATTGCGCAAACGATACTGGGGAACGCTATTTTGGGCACGTGGATTCTTTTCGACCACGTCAGGGAATGTCACCGACGATGTCATCCTCCAGTATCTGGAATTATATTCCAAACGCGAAACTATCTGCATCAGCCTATAGGGGGTAGATTCCGGTAGGGGGCAGGATCGTATCACAAGGCCCTGACGCGCCTACTTCCCTTCAATTTGAGCCTTGTGGCCGCCTTCGTGGTGGCGATGAGCGTTGTGCGCCCGTTTGGTGGCTGTGAAGGCGGCAAGATATAGGGATGATTACTTCACAACTTTGTCCCGACTTGCCGCCGCCACCGGTATTCTCCGGTGAGCAGGATGTGCGCCCATCCAAGCGGGGAGATATGCGCCAGCAGAGTGGGGTCGCAATTCAACCCGGTCCTCTGCCGCGCAGCCACGGCCTGACCGAGATGCTTGGTGTTCCAGTAGATGATGATGGCGGCGAGCAGGTTGAGGCCGGCCATACGGTAGTGCTGCCCTTCGGCGGTACGATCCCGGATTTCACCCTGTCGCCCGATGCGCAGGGCGTTTTTCAGGGCGTGATGCGCCTCGCCCTTGTTCAGGCCGATCTGGGCCCGGCGCTGCATGTCGGCGTCGAGAAGCCATTCGATGATGAAGAGGGTGCGCTCGACGCGGCCGATTTCACGGAGCGCCACGGCCAGCTCGTGCTGGCGCGGATAGGCAGCGAACTTCTTGAGCAGCTGACTGGGCGGCATAGCGCCCGTCACCATGGTGGCCGCGGAACGCAGGACGCCGGGCCAGTTCTGGATGAGGACGCCTTCGCGGATCTTGCCCCCGATCAGGCCGCACAATGCGCCCGGCGCTGACGCCGGATCGAACAGGTGGAGCCGTCTGGATGGCAGGTCACGGATACGCGGGATGAACCGGAACCCGAGCAGCGAGGTCACGGCAAAGACGTGATCGGTGAACCCGCCGGTGTCGGCATACTGCTCCGTGATCTTCCGCCCGGCCTCGTTCATCAGAAGCCCGTCCAGAATGTAGGGTGCCTCGCTCACGGTGGCCGGAATGTTCTGGGTCGCAAAGGGGCCGAACTGGTCGGAGACATGGGTATAGGCCTTGAGGCCCGGCTCGGAGCCGTATTTCGCGTTGATGAGGTTCATGGCTTCGCCCTGCCGGGCGGCGGGGAAGAATTGCCCGTCGCTGGACGCGGTCACGCCACCACCCCAAAACGTGGCCATGGGCAGCTGGGACTGCGCCTCGATCACCATGGCGAGGGCCTGGTTGATGGCGTCGCTCTCCACATGCCATCGCGACAGGCGGGAGAGCTGGAAGTAATCATGCGTGTTGGTCGCCTCGGCCATCTTGCTGAGCCCGAGGTTCAGGCCTTCGGCCAGTTGTGAACGGCGGAGCAATACTCGGCCACGGTAGCGACGGCATAGTGTTGTCGCGGGCGGCGTAAAAGTCGTCCACTTTTGCCCTTTCGGATTTCGGGAGGGCTTGGGGATATACACCGTGGACTTGT
>Ga0208449_1000770_pt1 | contig 19577 bp, 40 predicted proteins | sample MalvireepMed_s17_FD_184247 | JGI IMG/M metagenome (GOLD analysis project Ga0208449, IMG submission 184247) | Marine viral communities from the Global Malaspina Expedition - Malaspina viral metaG DeepMed_s17 (SPAdes) (version 2) | ecosystem: Environmental > Aquatic > Marine > Oceanic | place...
TATTGGGGGGTTATTAGCTAAATAGCATTAGCGTGACAGATGACGGATTCGGAATGTGTCACGGTAACTGTCATCTTCACTAATAACGAGAGATACAACTGTCACACCCCTTTGATATAATTGAACATTCTAAATAAATAGTTTGGTGGAATTGATACATTGTTATAAATTCACAACATAATAGGGAGACTAAATCATGACATACTTAGAAGACAGTAAGCGTGTTACCGTTATACAAACGGCAATAAACGGACATTACCATGTAACCAGTCTTGGTGCAAAGCCAATTATAGATGGTGGCAAACTTCCAGAGACAGATGTGTTTGGTGCTATATCTCTTGCTAAGCAATACTTCAGAGATAGGGGTTATAGCGAATTGGTCGTTATCAGGCATCATCACACAAGCCATGACTTAAAGAAGTTCAAGGGCAACGAAGGTAACTTCCACAAAAAAACCAAAAAGACCAAATAACAATGGCAACACTAATGATAGCCGTGTGTCAGACTAAAAAGTGCTTTAAGAAAGGCACACGGCTCGAAGAGGGCGAGGTTGTTGCGGGGAACGGTGTAGAGGAAGATGTCTACTATTGCCCCGATTGTATGAGGGTCTATACTCCAGATGACTTTGTAGACTGGGAAGAGGACTAAGGAATGACTGATTTAAAGAACGCAAAAGGGGTGCTTGGGAAGGGAACAGCAGACGAAGTAGAGGTGGGTTATTTCTTTGGTGAGATAGACCACCTTGAGGATACCGTTAAGGTTTTGAGTAAAAAAAGCTTTCACGAAGATCGGAAACTTTGGGACAGTATCGAAGCTCTGTGGGAAGCCATAGATCAAATACGCTTGGCAGTTCCGTCGTTAGCAAAAAGATTAGACATATTTGGTCGAATAGATGGAAAGTGATTGCTGTGGCTCACCCCCTTATTTGGGTAAGGAAATACATGGCGGGATAGGTATTTGTGGCGAGTGTAAAGAATGGGCTGACTTCCATGAAGAAGAAATACAATGCGGTTGTGGAAGATGGACTAATGAAAAAGGTCAAGAATTAAGAAATAAAAACAAGGAAGAATAACATGAATCTATTAATAAAGCATTTGAGAGAAAAAGGAATAACCCAAGTTCATCTTATTCGGGAACTGGGAATCTCAAATATGACGTGGTACAATTATAAGACACGAAGGACAAAGATGCCCAAGTCCGTTAAACTTGCAATCTGTTATATCCTCAATCTTGAGTACGAGAGTTTCTTCAAATGAAATCAGAAGAAGAGATCAGGGAAACTCTGGAAGACTACAAAAAAGAAACGTGGGAAGAATCCAGAATATTTGAAGGTTGGGTAGAGGCTCTCGAATATGTGCTTGAAATTCCACCTACAAGAGTGAGGTTTCTTCCTCTTCCCCATGAAAGAACTGAAAAAAAACGCCCCATAGAAGTCCATGCTTCAATTAATTATGACAAACCTAAAAAGGAGAAGAGAATATGAGTGAACCAACTTTTAAGGACGTTGCCCCAGAAGATGTTTTGAGGATGGAACAAGAAAATGGACTTGCCCCCAAAGACACAGAGCCAAAAATCCTTGAGGAAGCAGTAGAAGACAATCAAAGCCATGTCTTAGGTGATATAATAAGTCAGGATCAGGGATTTAAGGTTGTTGGTGTTCTCGAAGAGATTAAACACAAGCTTTGGAGAATGATGTCAATTACAGAACCCGCAATATCTAATTGTAGTGAACAACTTGCCCTGTCATGCTTTGGGATGATTTCAGAGATTACAGACGAGTGTTTGGAAAAGATCAGTAGCTTTGTTGATGGTATAACGGTAGATGGAGACCCAATAAATCTTCGTAAAGAATCTCTAGAACAGGAATGGAAAGAAGAACAGCAAAAAGAAGATTGGGACAATGCTCACTAAGAACAAGGCAAGCATGTTCTTGACTGAAGAAGAAATTATAGTTCCTATCAGGGTGACGGAATCAGAACTATCATGCCTTGTTTGGGCTTTAACGGTGATAAAAACAATAAGGCTACCCATTGACCCAGAGTGGAAGACTCCGTATAAAGCATTATTGAAAGACCTAAAAAAGATTGGAGACGATCTCCTTGAGGAAAAAACAGACCGAATAAACGATCAGAGAGAAGAGAAAAGCAGATTTAATGTTGACGTTGAGGAAGAGATACAGAAATCACAAGGAAATCTTGTAGCAGGATGTAAGGGTGGGGATTGCGATTAATTAATAAAGGGTACGCCATGAAAGAAACACAAAACCAACAAATCCTAAATCATCTACTGGGTGGAAATGTTTTGACTCAGATAGATGCTTTTGAGAAATTCGGGTGCTTTAGACTTGCATCCCGAGTTCACGATCTAAGAAGTGATGGACATAACATTGTTACAAAGAATGTTAAAAGCCGTAACAAGTCATACGCTTCTTATTACATACCAAGACAACTCGAATACTGGGAAACAATGCCTTGAAATTCAAAGGAGACCTTATGAAAGAACTTTACATTAAACTCAAAGACGGTGGGAAGCCTTTCCCGATGAGGATTGGGGATTCGATTCTTAGTCGTGAGAATCAATTCGGATCAAAAGAAATCCTTTATGAAGTAACGTATCTCGATGAACAAAGGGCTTTGGTTGCGAGTGAAGCCTTAGACAGACAACTCTCAGCACTTCCACCAGATGCAGATGTTGTTCTTTCTCTAGCGAAAGACGGCAATAAAAGTCGGTGGAGCGTGATAAGACAGGACGCTTATGACGAGACCTATGTAAAACAGATAACCAAGGAGAGCAGTCAAATGCAAAGCGATTATAACACCCAAAGAAATAAGGAAGCCGAAGGCAAGGTAAGACATGGCTTTGCGGTAGAGTGCTATAAGATGGAGAAACCACTTAACAAAGCAACTACTGAAGAAATTGACCGTTGGGTTAATTATGTCCTAACTGGGGAAACCTCAGAAGCGAAGAAAGAAGACCTTCCTTTTTGAAAGTAGATAAATTCGACAGCGTTTTTTCCAAGATAATAAGGTCGCGGGATAATTGGACTTGTGTTAGACCAAAGTGCAAGAAACAACATTTGCCCCCTACTAACGCTCTGCATAATTCTCATTATTTTGGAAGGACTCGGTACTCCACAAGATTTGATGAGGAGAATTGTGATGCTTTATGTCATGGTTGTCACCGATACTGGGAACTTTCAAACAGAGAAGAATACAGGGACTTTAAAATTAAACAACTCGGTGAGGATGGGTTTTATGATCTTAGAAGAAGATCAGAAAGCCTTACCAAGAAAAACAAGGTTTTAACAGACGAGTTTTACAAACAACTAAAGGACAGATTAAATGAAATATGATGCTGAAGACGGAATTACTCTAAATGGAGAGATAGTTGGAATAAAGAACCTAAAAATAGCGGGTAACTGGAGAATTGAAATAGACACCTATGATAGCGAGAGAGAGGAAATAAAGAAGATGATGGACTTGATAAACAGAGGTGTCGCAATCGCCATCATCCCGTTGGATACAAACAACTAATGCCAAACAGATTTACAGATACGGGCAAGTGGAGAAAGAAATGGATCAGAGTTCTTTCCCCAAACATGAAACTTGTCTGGTGTTATCTGTCAGATGAGGTGAATCATGCGGGAATCTGGGAAGTGGATATTGCTTCTTTGGAATTTTTTCTGGGTATCAAAACAAGTGAAGAGGAAATACTTGAGAACTTCAACAGGAAGATTATTCCAATAAAAAAACACAAGTGGTTTATCCCAAAATTCCTCGAATTTCAGTACAAGGGAAAGATGTCATACAACAACAACTGTCATCGTTCTGCAATCGAAATCCTAAAGAAACATAACTTATATGATTATGTAAAGGATAAGGGGCTAATTTTGAATGAAACAGGGGTTACAGAAGAAGAAACAGAAAAGGATAAGGTAATAGATAAAGAAATTGAAGAAAGATTTAATGTGTTCTGGAATGAGTATCCGAGGAAACAATCCAAGAAGTATGCCTTCCAGATATTCAAGAGGATCAACCCGTCTGATGAGTTGTGTTCTGAGATCGTGGCATCTATTTCAGTGTTCCAAACATCTGGTCAATGGGCAGACAGGAATTTTATACCCCTTCCGTCAACCTTTCTAAATCAGGAAAGGTGGAAAGATGAAGATTTTAATCTGAAGATTATTAAAAAAGCATACGAAGGAATGGAGTGGAAAACATGAAACCAGACGAATCAATGATGAAGCTTTGGGGCGGATTTGGAAGAAACCCACAGACAAAACAGGAACAATTCGATCTCTACATGGAATGGACAAGAGGTAAGTCAGCGAGTGCCATTGAGAAAACCGTTGATTTTATTGTGAACAATGAGGATTATTTCCCAACAATGTCAAAGCTGAATGAAACATACAAGAAATACAATAAGCAATTCAAGGATCGCAGTTTCTCAAAATGTTACTTCTGTGACGGAACGGGACTTGTTCCGTATCTCTATTCCCCAGATGACAACGTGAGTTATTATCATACTCGATATTTCTCATGTAAATGCTCAGAAGGAGACATGGTTAAGCTTAAAAAATATTTCAATAGTTTCGAGAATCCGCAATTCTCAGTAGTTCCAGAGGGTCAGTCGTATACTCAGTTTGTTGAGTTTAAAAGAACAGACCTAAACAGATCAAAGCTTGAAAGAGAACAAGAATGATCCCTTCGTGCCAAATGTCTGGAATTAAAATCCCAGCCAAGATTCGGAATTTCAAGGATATTATGTCTACTCATGGTTAAAAAAGGAGATTTAGTATGTTTTATTTAAAATCAGTTTTAAGAGCCGTCATGCGTAAAATCAATACTATGTATGGGTCTTTAGCTAAAACACCGTCAAAACACCCTTTAAACGCTGAATTTTATGATTTTGAGAGTGGCTTTTGCATGAACTGTGGATCAACTCTTGGATTGGACGATCAGGAGGTAGAGGAATTCTGTTCCATTGGATGTGTTAAGTTTATGATCTCAGAGTTAAACAAGAAGGTTTTAATCTTGTCAACACAGCTAAAGTATCAAAAAAAGCTTTACAAGGAACTCTGGATGCTCAAGTACATCAGACCTGATTATTCATCTTTTTCGGAGAACTAAAAATGAGGACACAATTAGACACAACCGTTCTGCAGTCTCGAACCTGTACCACATTAATTCGCACGATAGACAATTTGATTGACGTGGTTGACCATGAGAACCCAGAATCAAGAGCCTTGGTGAGAAAGGCTAAGAAACATCTGGAAGAATACACCAGAGCAAACAAGTTGTTGAGGGTAAACACCAAACAGAGATATTGGAAAGCCTACGAGTCAAATAATAAGCACTAGAACCTAAACTATGAAAATAAAAATCACATATAAATGTCAAGAGTGTGGTGAGAAGACCACATATAAGGATATTGAAGTATTATCTAGAAATATGGCTGATATGTATTATGGTCATGTTAGTTGCATGGAGCATGGTATTAACAATGAAGCTTATTGTCAAAATAAAGAAGACCACAAAGCCTATGAAATGTCTCCCAAGGAACGAATACGTTATGAACAAGCAAGGAGAGCAGAAACAATTAAAACGATTTTATATGAAGAATGGTTAAAAGATGATAAGCGTGTAAGCTTCAAGATTAAAGATATGTACGGTTCCGAAAAGAACGCTGTGATGAGGATACAGGAGTTAGAGAGTGCCGACTTAAGTGAAATATGATGTTTGAGCATTGTATAATAAAAAAAGGCAAGTGTCCCATGTGTGGGACTGACAATCAAGGGGCTTCAAGGTGTGGACAGGCAAGGGGGAATAATCACATAAACCAAATGAAGGAATGTCCGTTGGACGAAGAAAGAAAGATTAAACATTCTTGGCGAGTTCGTAAAACAGTACGTTAAAGCGTACAAGGACGAAGACAGCCCGAGGCAATCCCAGTAGATCAGGATTCTGATCGAAGAGAGAAGCGGGTAGGGTAGTTCCGTTGAACTCGCTTCTTTTTTTTTCTATTTTAAGATTAAAATAATTAGTATATTTTTCTCTTGAGCAAAGAGGGGTCGCCTGTTTTTTTAGTTTTCCCCTTCCAAAGCCCCTCTTTGTCTCACCCCCCCCCCTTGAATATAACCAGTTTATGTATTAGATTAAAGAAACCCCATACCTTGCGGGAAATGGACTGGTTAGAATATCAAGCACAAATAACGCCATGCCCAATGTGCGGACGGCACGATAACTTATTTGACGATGAGATTGAATCCGCAAGAAATGCTTACGACCAAATATCCCTCATAAGAATCGGAAGAAGATCAAAAGAGATATTTACTAATAGGGAGAACGAGGTATTTGAGTTGCGTGATGGTGGATTAAAATATAGGGAAATTGCCGAAACACTTAACCTGCACATCTCTTCCGTGCAGGAGTATTATGCAAGGGCAGTTAAAAAATTAAGAATCCTTGCAGATCAAAGCTCTTCGAGTATCTGAAGTTTTGTAGAATATCTTGCTAAAGCAATCTCATTAATGGCTGGGTTTTGTGCAAGCCTTCCATAATAAAATGTTGGCGTTGAAGAATCAGAGTCCAGACTGAAATGGAAAGGAAGCCTTGTTCCCTCAACAATATCAAAAAAGACCTCAAAGTTAGTCTTTGCTGTTTCATCAAAAAGATTAAACTCAATCCCCCAAGACTTTTTTCTACCATATCTCTTAGTTGAGAAACTTTGTCCGCCCTGAGAGCGGTTGACTGTTATACCGCCGTATGTATTTCCGTAGGAAATACCAAGGTTCGGTCTAAATGGTGCTGTGAATTTTTTCCCCATCGTAATCTCGCCAATGGTTATGTCTGCCGCATAAGTAGATGTTGAAGCCCTGTCTAAATGCAACCTTCTGTAAATACTACTTGCGTTTGATGAGGTGGTAGTCATAACAGTTATACCATCCGCTATTGGATCGGTAATAATATTTGAGCCTACCGTACAAGCGGCTGTGGCACTTCCAAGTGTCCCAGAAACAGCGGAAGACAATCCCACCAAATCACCAGCACCAGTGAGATCACCCGATCTTATCTCAATCGCCGAACCACCCGCTGTTGCCGTATCTAAATTGTGATTATCTACTATAAGAAAGTCCCAATTTGCGGCATCAATATTAGCGGCTGTGTCCGCTGATGTTAGATCAATAGTAGCATCGTCGGCTTCACCACTTGTGTCAATGGTTAATTTTGCCGACCTTCTCCCGTCAGCAACATCATTACATTGACCACCAGCCGATATAGCTGTTCCATCGCTTGATGTACCATTTTGAGTTCCTATATCAGGCTTACCCGATGCGTGTCCATACCTCAAGTTGTATGGGGGATAAAAAGTTACTTCTGTTACTGCCATTATACTTCCCTCGCACTAATGTTAATTTCTCCAAGCCTTCTACTTAAAGATGTAATCATAAATACTTTGCCAGTCCACGCACTTCCGAAAAGCTTAGAAGGCATATTATCATTATCAAAACCAATAAAATTACCTACGTCCAATAGTTTGTCACTTCCTGTTTTAAAATAAGAAGGATTTATTAACCTAAAAGATATTTTAGTTTTAACATCCCCAAAAACACTGTTATAATATTCAGCAAAACCACTATTTCTATTTCCAGTAAGCCCCGTAGTGCCGATATTGTCTACAAGCATATCTAATGATATTTCAGTAAGATTTTCTTTTGCAGGGATATTCCACTTAGTTCTCGGGAGTGTCCCGCTTGCAAGCGTGGAAGTTTGAGTTGAAAAATACCGATTTTCTGCGGGGTGTTTTTTATAACTAACTACCATCTTAGTCATTAGCTCTTCTAAAGCTGTGTGAGAAATTTGAATGTTTTGAAAATCATTTTTCGTAAGCGTTATGTCGGCAGAAGGCGAATTTGGAATATGAATATAATTCGCCCCAGAACTGGGCGTAAACCTAAAAATAAACCCACCCTCGTATTGCATTTTATCTAAAACCCTTTTCAGCTCTACTTCACTTAACGCCCACCAACGTATATCCCAACCATCTCTTGCAGTATCAAGATCGCTCCAACCCGTAGGCGTTGTTGTGGCTAACCCAGCATACCTAATCAGCAAGTCCCTGTGTGCTTGGTGAACTTCTGTAATGGCAGTTGCCGACCCAGACCAAGACTCTGTTAGCCCATCATTAGCAACGTAAAGTTTATCTGCTGGCTCAGCGGCAATTCTTTGAGTCTGAACAAATACGTCATACAAATTAAGAACAGCGTTTAACGAACCTGTTGTAGAATTGTCATCTGCTGTAAATCTTACGGTGAGCGATATTTCAGCGGTTGAGCTTGTAAGGTTAAAGTACCTTGTTGTAGTGCCGAGAGTTGATGTTTTGCTTTCTGAAAATGAGTTACCATCAGTGTTCACAAGAAGGTCTACTTTGCTCAGGTCTCCAGAAATACTGGTTACTGTAATTCCATATTTTATGGTAGCAACATTAATTGTATCGTTAATCATAATCTCAGAACCATTATCGTGTGCGGCGGCTGTTGTCCCATCAAACCCACGTTCAACAGTTAGAGTGTTTGAAGAAATGGCAGTTACTCTCATTTGCTCTTCATTGATCTTGATAATGTCATATACCGTGACGTTAGATGCACTGGCAATGTCTATGCCTGTCTCGGAGTCGTCAATAACCTCGCTCGCGGTTGTTTGTAAAAATTTAAAACTGTTCGAGCTTTTCCCCGATACACTGTGAACCTTAAATTTGTAAGTGGTGGAATCTATGTTGTTTGCATTGGATTGGTTTGAAGTAAAGGTTGCGTATGTTGAGGTATTGGCATCTATCGCGTTTGCTATGTTTGCCACAGTTACACCACTATTAGAGGATTCTTCAGAGCTATCTGCTCTGTGTATAAATGCACGTTTTTGAAACGGCTCAACTTTAGCATGATGAGCATTGTCTGTATTTACGGTAGCCGCTTCTGCGTTTTCAAGTGGCACAAAAACATCAAGACCTTTTTCGTGAACAGCCAATTCACCTTTGGAAGCTGTCGTGTTACCATCAACATACAAAGACTTGCCATCGTTTACTTTATTAAACGGAACAGGTCTGTACGCCTCACTTGTAAGGGATGACGCTATAATTGGGGAAGCAAATGTAGAGGCTGAGTTTTCTGTAAAGTCGCCATAAGACACGGGGATTAGAATATTATTTGCAGTTGTTTTGTCTTGCGGGATAATAATATTGTCCCAAGGTCTATAAGACACAACTTCAAATCTGACCCTATCGTCAGTATGGGTAGTAGCCACAAGCCTTCCTTGATATATCTGCAAGCAATTACTTAAAGAACTTTCCCCGTTTAGTTGAGAATATATTTTCACTACATGGTTTACATAATACCTGCTACCACCTAATACTTCTTCAGATAACAAACCATTTTTATAAGAAAAATTAGCAACATCCAGTGATATATTAGAACTTGAAGCAGTAGAAGATGCCAAGTCAATAGACTCTCGTATAGAAGGTAAGTTTAAAACAGCACCGTAATAAAACATATCAACGGTAGTGTCTTTATAAGAAAGGGCTATGCAGTTTGTCGCATTAGACGTGTCGGTATCGTAAAAAATCTTAAAAAGCCAGTTTTCTTCATAAGGCTTTCCAATCTTATCTATATAAGCAGAAGGAAGACTGGTGCTCATACAAGACCTCTTCTCCTTGCTCTTTGAATAGCAGGAACAATGTGGTCTACAACAGTATCATCTACAAGAGGAGCATTTATATTAACTGTTACCCCCGTTGTTGCACCTCTGTTTATTGCTTCTGCGGCTTCAACACCAATACCCTTAACAGCTTCTCTTGATAAAACAAATTCTCCAGAGGAAAGCATTGCGGGAACTTGATCTCCAACACTTGATCCCCCAACGAAACCACCACCTGCGAATTTTTGTGCTTTAATTGCCTGCACTCTTGCAAACCCTGCCGCCCAAGCACCGCCAGCGGCAACCAAGCTGTAAGGATAAGGATAGTCTTTCATCGCTCTTGCCGCCCCTGCGTGGGCATTAACCATTGCTTCAAACGCCGCCAATACCCGAGCAAGCTCGGCAGTCTTCTTATTGTGAGTTGCTAATTGTGAAAACCCAGAAAGAGCCTGAGAAATAGCCTTTGATTTCATTTGGCTTAATTGAAACTCAAGCTCAATAGATTCTTTTTTTAGTTTATTTTCTTGAATCAGAAAGGTTATACTGCTTTTTTTAACTTCTACCGCATCTATGCCCAACTCCAAGGCTGTTGCATCTGCGGCGTTCCCAAGGGCGGCTATCTGTAATCTGTTAGCATTTTGTCTAAGCTCAATATCGGTCAGTTTTATTTTCTCAGGAAATGCCGCCGCTGTTGTAGCATCAAGCTCAGCCATTTCTGAAAAAACCTTCATGTTTTGCTGTAACCCCAATGCTATCTCAGCCTGACTAAATTTAAAATCGCCCGCTTTTAAATTTCCTTCCTCCAGATCGTCTGTATAATCTTGTAGGGCTTGCCTTGCTTCTTTTAATTCCTCTGCTGTCTGTGTTGTCTGGAAAGCAATATCCTTTTGTAGTGCCGCACCAACTCTTAGTTTCATTATAAAAGTACCAGTACCAGTAGTAAGCTTAAGTATTCCCTTGAGCCATAAAATATTTAGAGGGATCATGGCTCTTCCTATGTGCTCTTTTAAGTCCCCAATTCTTTTTTCCATCAGGTTTAAAGGAGTTGTTGAAAGTTGCATAAGTGCTCTTTGATTCCCGCCCGCTGTTTCTTGAAGCTTTCCTAAGATAAAATTAAATTCTTCGGTTTTACCCTTTGCCCTTGCCTGTGCTACATCAAACTTATCTATGGTAACACCAAGCCGTGTAAGCTGACCGACGTTCCCTCGAAATGCCTGACCAACAGCTCTTGTAGCTGTCTCTAAATTGGTTTGCCCAACAGAGAGATCAAGAATAGCGGGAATAACATGACCTATGGCATCCTCATTAAAACCAAACTGAGTGAGCATAGCCATTTGAGCAAGAATTTGCTCGTCGCCAAATTTTGTTACTTTTTGTAATGCGGCGGCGTATTCGATTAATTTTTCTGAATTGACTTCAGTTGATTTGCTTTGCCTAATCAACCCTGCGGTTAATAATTGCTCGGCTTCTATTTGGGCTATGTAAGCCTCTGTCGTAGACTTCATCGCTTTTCTAAATCCTGCCGTTGCGAAGGCGGCAAGTAAGAATGTATTTCTTATCTTACCAATCGCACGTCTAAGCCCTGCGGTTGCATTACGCATACGACTCATGCCTTTTGATGTGAATAAAGCATCTTTGCCCGCATTTTTTACAGACCGTGCAAAGTCGTCCATCATCTGCTTGGCTTCTTTAGCCCCAACGACAGCAACTAATAGTTTAAATTCAGTTTTTGGCATTTTTCTCAGCTTGGAATTGCTCGCAAGCCGCCATTTCGTTAGCTATGATTTTGTAATAGTCTAAGCGAATTGAATTCGCAGACTCAAGAGAGGTGGCGATTGGTATGTTAAAAACCTGAGACACATTATACTCATCTATGACTTCGTACATCCAAGATTTTGTAGCATATTCGGGAGAGGTGAAAGAAGGAAGGATATGATAAAGTTCCTGTCCAATGGTTCTTTTTGATTTCTCTTTTATTTCTTTGCATAATATTTCCACTTCAACATCTATGTCTTCCTGTGTTTCAAAAGATAGGCGTTTATAAGATGTCGGGGATTGAGCGGAATATGGAAGACTATAATTGGTCTCGGGTAAGCCAAAGAACCAAAACCAAACAGCAACACTCAATCCCCCGACGTAGAAGGGTCTATACCAAGGTATTCTTCAAATACCGATTGTAAAAGATCGTCCAAGTCTATCGTTGAGAGATCGTGTGCTTCTTTGATTTTTTCCAGTCCTGACATACGCAAAGTCTCATCTAAAATATCTTGAAAGGATTCAAGGCTACCGTCGGACATCCCTTCGCCATCCTGCTTGGATATCTCTGATGCGAATCGAGCACTAAGCCTTTTAAGCATCCTTTTTTCTTTAAGAGTAATTTCATTGATCTCCCACTCTCGATCTACGGCTTTTATTATCATTATAGTCTCCCATTTTATGATACTGCGATACTTACATTGTAATTTGTCAAAGCAGAATCGAGGAAGAAGGCTCTAAATGGCATACTTTGTGTCATAAAGCTATCTCCTACCTCTGGCTTTGGATTGTCAAATTTTACCTTTGGCATGGTAATTGTAAAATTGCTTGCCCCTGTAATCACAACTTGAACAAAATCTGCCGCACCAATAAAATCAGCATACAGAAAGTCCATAACATCATCTCTCTTTACAGTTAGAGTACCACTGACATCATAGCCCCCAGTCATTGCGTATCCATAAGGTAGAAATGTTTCAGCCGACGCGGATGCAGGTGTACAGGCAATCCTTACAACCTCTCTGGAAATTGTTAGTTCGTAGCCCAATAAGAATAATTCTCTTGCAGTGCTACCAGAATCAGTTACAACACAAGTTGTACCTGTCAACCTTTTGGGAGTGCCAAGATCAAATGCGGCAGTAGAAGCAAGATATGCAGTAGCAACTTGAGCAGGTTTATAGGCACTTACAAAATTTGTTGTAACAGCAAGTTCCCCACCTTCAGTTGCATGATCCTGTGCGAAGCTAACGCTTGTTCCAAGACAGGACTTATACAACATGTGTGTATTTGTCGAGTCAGAGGATGCGTTCTTAATTAAAAGGTCTGGGGCAACAACTCCTGCGGATGCTCCATGAGCTACCGTAGCGGTGGGTGTGAAGCTTCCAAGTATCTGTGCCTCAGTTACTCCATCCTCAAAGACAGCGTTTGCTGATGCAAGCACAGAAAAAGGAGAGCCTCTTAGCGTTGTGGCTATCTCGTACATTTGGGTATCTGCCCTACTGTATCCCTGAGACGTTCCTTCAATATATTGTCCAGATCGAGTTGCAGAAACTTCAAGGGGGGCTGAAACATCATCTACTGAGATTTCAGTTGCCTGCAAGCCTTTCCAAAGATTGTTACTTGTCGCTCCAACAGCAGTTCCTAAGTTATGACTGTTGTCTGTATCTGTGTGATCTGGAATCCAAAGCTCAAGGCTTTTCGATGTTTTAAAAGTTGAATCAGTCGCCATTCTTCTCTTCCTTTACTTTATTAGATTTTTCTGGTTGTAAGTGCTCAATTAGTTCTTTTGAAGGCTCAAATTCAACCCATCCGCCCGACATAAGAGCTATGTGTTTTTGAGGAGCTAATATTGCAAATTTGTTGTCTTTCATTGTCTTATAGCTCGCCTTTGCTTTGTATCTCACAGAAATCTCCTAATTAAGTGTTTTTGTTGAAAATACCTCATAATAATCAAAAGAGGTATCAAACTCTAATATCCCCAAACTGGGAATCGCCTCTTCTTGGTCGCTAAACGCAGGATTGTAATTGATGTTATTAATTAATCCGTTGTGGTAGCGATATTCTCTTATCAAATTCCAGTATTCAACATTCATGTTAAACTTTGTTTCTGTCGTCGAGAAAGTCACTTCCGAATTTTCTGGGTCAGGATCGTTTGCGAAAATCCTCTGAAGCCTCTCAGACATGTTCATCAAGGGATCAAGATTCTGATGTTTGCTGTATCCGTCCCTTCTATAATAATACCGAATGTTGACAAGATACCTTCTAAGGCTTCCGTGAGGATATAATGCTAAAAGCTCTGTCCCTACTGGACTGATGTTAAAAAACGCATTTGCCCTGTATTGGAACGGCTTATCAAAATAAACCGCTAAATTTGTATTATTTGTTATAAGCTTTTTCATCTCACTCGTTGCTTTGAGGAAATGAAACTCATATAAAGGAACGTCAGCCATTAATAAGCACTCACCCCAGAAATACTCCTACCCTTATAAGGGTATCTAATGCCGTCAACATTTTTAGAAAGCCCCGTCTCTGGATGTTCAGAACTTATTTCAAGCTCCCATTCGTCATTTGTGGTATAAACACCCATGCTGAACTGTATAAACATTCCATGTCCAACACTTTGCAGATCACCATTGATTGCTTCGGTAGTTACATTCAGTTCCGTCTTATATCCTTTGTCATTTTTCACATAAGTTGAAAATGTAATAGATGTATTCTCAGTACCGTATGCCATCGTACCACCGTTGGCGATGATAATTTTAATCCTATCTGTCGAACTGGGTGTCCCTTCCACATTAACAATAGTTCCTGTACTACTTCCACCGTATGTAACGGGATTCACAATGCCCTTCTTCTTTGAGAAGTCTGTTTCGTGCCACATTCTGATCTCGCCTCTTTTGATCTTATCAAGATACCCAAGCTCTTCTTCCCTGTCATAAGCCTGTGACTCAATCTCATCTGCCCTGTCAGGATCGTAGGGTCTAACCAGATAGGCACAAGCAAGAATAGCATTACATCGAATAATAATATCCTCATAGTCTCTTGCAGTTGCACCTTGCACACCTACTCCAAGTCTTTTGTAAACTGGCTTTCCAAGATATGATCTAATAAAATCAGAAGCCCTTTTTATCGCCTCTGTTTTTAAATCTGAATAATCCCTGCCGCCCTCAACAATATGATGAGTCATCGGATTGTTACTGGAATAAATATAGGCAGTATCCGTTGTGCTATTATAGAACCACTCCCCATCTGTATCTAATGCAGAAGTATTCGCCTGTGCATCCCCAAGATCAAAGTTGTCCCTAAACAAAGTATCAATAGTTCCTGTCGAGCCTGCCTTAAATATATTATTCCCGTCATGTATCCATCCAGTAATGGGAATCTTTCTATCAAATGCTTGTATGTCGGGAACAACAAATTCTAAATCTGTCGTGGTATTACAAAAATATTCCTCATAACTACTCATGCTTCAGCTCCTCGTAAAAACTCTGGATCAAACATCAAAGTTGGAATCTCCATTTCAATGTCAATGATCCGTATTATTTCCTGTATTAAACAAACAGCAAGCTTATCATTGTTCTCTTCACAAGCCTGTGTGTATCCCTTTGCGAGTGCCTTCAATTCTATAATCGCCTCACCAAGGTTTAAAGGTGTCTCAGTTTGCAACAATTTCTTTCCCCCATACAGACGCTTTCCCTTTCTGAACGTCAATAGTTTCAACTTGAAAATTTCCATTATTCTGCCAAGTAACGATTCCAAATGCGTGACACCAATTATGAAGCCGACCTCTTAACCATTTATTTTTTTCACTTGACATATCCTTTAAGCATCCCATTGACCAAGCGGCAATAGTTCCAGAGTCAAGTTTCGTGAGAGTATGTCTCTGAACATCGTGGACATGACCATAGCAGATGTTAGAGCCGTATGCTTCAAGATGTTTCTTTGCGTGATATACAGTTGCATAGCTTCCATGAATAAAATTTATTTTTCCAATCTTGAGTGGTTTGTTATGCGGATAGTATTTGTATCCTCTTTCATCAATCTTACAGGCTTGCCGAAAAGTATAGCCTCTAAGATATGGGAATTTCTCGACAAACCTATCGAGCCATTCATCGTGATTACCTTGAAGCATATATCTTGTTTTACATCCAACATCGTCAAGAACCTTGTCTATTTTGTCCAATCCTGCGTTTACAGCTTCTATCTCTTCGTCTATGATCGGAAGCTGATATTCTAAAGGGGGAAGTTTTCTCCGTTGCCACTGCCACGCACTCACGCTCTCCCATTCCCCAACGTCTCCGAGATTGATTGCGATATTCGGCTTTATGATTGGTATAGCTTGAAGCATAACGTCCAACGCCTTCGCATCCTCTATTGGGAAGTGCTGGTCTGAAATTATAATAGCTCGTCTCATCTATGCGGTTATCGCTCGTTTGTACCATCCGTACCAGTATTTCTCCAATTTGGGTTTCCTATTAACTAAATCTGCATAATACTTAACTCGAAAGCTTTGTAGTCGCTTTGGCTCAAGTCTTTTTGCCGCACCTGCTGTATTACGCCCGATCCTTCCATCCACTTTAATTCCAACCTTATTCTTGTGATTGCACGCTTTCTGTAATATTTCACAGGCTCTTTTTTTTCCCATGTTTACTGCCATATCGAAGTAAGTGCTCCATAATCTCTCGGGCAACATTTCAACCTTGGACGGCTTCCAATATTTGTTTTTATAAATGTCAATAGCTTGTTCCACAGTCAAATTCTTAATATCCACATCAGGGAAGGCTCTTTTACTAATCCCATATTTAGTTTCACCACCTGCATCGTCAGGATCATTAACATATCCGCCTTCATGTTTCAAGACCGCCGAAATTATATTCTCGAAGGATTCCATTTTTATTTCTTTCGTTTATAACCACCAGACTTTTTCCTGCGTTTTTTCTTTTTAGGCATCTTATCCGCTCGCCTCTTTATTTTTAATACGCAGAAGCTCGGCAACCTTACCCGCCTTCAAAGCCTTACGAATTTTCGCCCAAAGAATGTCATCCGCTGGATTTGGCGTTAATTTCACCGCCACATCTCCTACTCTCATCAAAAAACCCGCAAAACCACGCTTCTTAACCTGTTTCTTTATGTAAGACGATAGTATACTCACTTATCCTTCCCCATCGCCTTAAAAACGATTTTTTTGGCAGAAGTCCAAACAAGGTCATCCCACTCAGAAGGGGACATCGCAACGGCTTTATCAATCGCCATAATCGCAATTAAAACATATTCCCAATTTTCACTCATCCATTCCATTCTATTACCTCTATTATCGTTTTCTTATTCCAATTTTTTCCAATAAAGATTTATTTTCTTGTATAAGCTCTTCGTTATGATGCTCAATCTCTTCTACATGCTCTTTTTCCATCTGGTCTAATCTCATCTGTATTCCCACTATCTCATCGTGTATCTGAGTTATCCTAATCCCGTGATCGTCCAATGTCCCACGAACTTGAAAATAAAAAGAGGTGAGTAAAACAGAAGCTGTGATAATCTGTATGAGCCACTTGATATTGATATTGACATGAAGGTTATCATTTAGCTTAGTCACTTCCCAAAGACTACACTGCTAACCAGAGCAAGAACACTACCAAGAATAACACCAACAAGCGAACCAACCCCTTTAAGCCACGATACCTGCTTCGCAAGGTCAGATTGTCGTTCATCCAATTTTCCAATATAGCCCTTAATCCATTTGACATCGGTTTTGACCTCAGCCAAATCAGTTTTTAAGCTCTCTCTCCAATCAGTTAGCTCTTGTCCGTTCATCTTTCACTTCTTTTTCCATATCTTCCACGAATTGCCATTTTGTTTTACTAGGTGTGTGCACATATAAATCAGGAGCTAAATTAACACGCCCCAATATACGGACGGAAACGTAGTTCTTATCGAAGACAGTATCATCACAGCTACAATCGCAATCGCAATTACAGGGTCTTTCACCTACTACCGCCATTAATCCTTCCTTTGATAAAATTCATTTCATCAGTTACGTCATTAAGTTCTTTTAATAAGTCTTCGTGACGACGATCTCGTATCTCGTCTGATCTGTTCCAACGGTCAATAAGTTTAATGGTCATCTGTTCAATTTCAAGTAATTTGCCCATTAAAGTGGAACGCAGGAATTGTATCATCCCTATAAAAAGGATGATAACAACTCCGATTGCTCCATATTCAGAATAAGTTTCAATCAATTCTTCTCCGCTTCCCCATTCTGAAGGCTTTTAACCAAATCTTGTCTATAAGCCTCTAATCCTGATTGAAAGGAAACCATTGATTCTGCATGATTGAATCTCGCCTGTGTCATCTTGTTATTGAGACTCACGATGTGGCTGTATTTTTCCTGATTCTCAGCACTCATATCTGTCACTTTATATTCTGTGCTGTCACCATTTTCTTCATTAATAGTGAAGGTTGGAACATTTGTTTCTTTCTTTCTCCTTTTCATTTTGTCTCCCTTGTTTTATTTGTATTCTAAAGCCATAGTATATGATATAAAGCCATCAGACCAATCAGAGATCGCCCATTTATTACTCGCATAAAATTCGCCATTACCATAATCAAAAGGATTATTCCAACCGTGTGCATTATCAGACCAAGCCACTATTCTTGTCGAATCAATCATGGTTGCACTTGTACGTAATGAGTTCCACTCAAAGAGGAAACCAGTAAGAAAAACACTATCAATAAGAGTTGAATCCAGTTTCGTGAGAGCATACCAGTAAACGAGTCCCAACGTGTCAGAATTAACGAAGTAGAGGTTAGCTTCATTTGTTAGCCCGAAGACAGCCGTCTTTGTAACGTATGAAGTATCATGGACGAAAAGCGTATCTGTGATTTCGTGAATCTCGGGGATATACATTATCTCTGGCTCTAACTGACAGCCCACAAGTATAACGACCCCGATAATCCATTTTCTCATATCCATACATCTTTCTACTAATATAATACCCAAAAATCTGTGTGAAGAAACTTGTGTTGCGATGGGTCTGGAGTTTCCTTTTCTTCTTCTGGAGCAAGGATATTGTCTGCACCGTTTTCCTTTCTCCAACTACAACCTTCGTAAAAAAACATTACAACAGCAAACACGCAAAACATGCCCATGAACCCGCCAAACATATTCCCAAATCCTTGACCCCAATCTTCCAAATCTCTTTCCCAAGGTGCTTTTTTCATTTGGTCATTATCCCAACCAAAAGTCTCAGATCGGATTTAATTTCACCCAAAGCAACCTTCACTTCTGACATCGCCTTTGCGTTGTCTTCGTGCCGCCTTCCAAATTCATTCTTGACCTCGTACAGGCTGAATACTATGAAGCGATATAGGGCGTAAATAGCCGCCCCGAGCAGAATAATTGGTAAGCCGTATTGCTCAATTAATCCAAATACAGATTCAGCATCCATTATGCGTTCTCAAGTGCCTCAACTTTGGCTGAGAGTTCTTCATTCTTTGCCGAGAGTTCTTGCACAGCTTTAATGAGGGGAACTACAAATCTTGCATATTGAAGTCTCTGTGTTCCACCTTTAGCTTTTTGTTCGTCAGTTAATGGTGTGCTTCCGTATTCTTTTACTTCTTCTTGTTCCCAGCCCGAAAAATTGATTTCTAATTCGTCCATTGTTGCCTTGACTTCCTGTGCAATGAAGCCCACCATTTCCTTGTCTGGCTCTGCAATTTCCTTCTTTTCAAAGGCGGGGATAATTTCCCCTTCGGCATCTGTTCTATCGAAAAAACTTCTGTCCCTTATCTCAACAGGATAATCGTATGGGTTTACATCCTTATACTTGATTGGTCTTAATTTATTAATAAAATCAAGCCCCATATCAATATCACGAACATCCTTCTTTATGCGTTCATCCGATGTTCCTCCCCAATCATTACCACTTGCTCCAAAATGTAATGTTGAACCATAATTATTATCACCGACTCTAATGGAAGTATTAGACCCTCCCACAGCATTCGGCCCAATAACAATTCTTGAGGTTGCACCAGCCAAATCGACATCAGCATTATTCCCAAGACAAACATTATTCCCACCCGTTGTAATAGAATCTCCCGCTGTATAACCAATGCAGACATTTTCACTGCCACTTGTTA
>Ga0208449_1000791_pt1 | contig 19177 bp, 25 predicted proteins | sample MalvireepMed_s17_FD_184247 | JGI IMG/M metagenome (GOLD analysis project Ga0208449, IMG submission 184247) | Marine viral communities from the Global Malaspina Expedition - Malaspina viral metaG DeepMed_s17 (SPAdes) (version 2) | ecosystem: Environmental > Aquatic > Marine > Oceanic | place...
GTATAGGAGGGGGGTTGGGGGGGGTATTTTCTCAGGATAGGGCTCCCCCCTTTTCTCGCGGAAAATTTTCTTATAATTTTTGAAAATGGATATTGCTGCGATACAGGGCCAGATCGGTTCATTACCTGCTGACAGGCAGCGTGAGATTCTTGCTTTACTTGACGAGTTATCCAATGCTCGTGTCAGGGAAGAAGCGAGCGGCGATTTCCTGGCATTTGTGAGGGAGGCTTGGCCTGCGTTCATAGAGGGGAGTCATCATCGTGTGATGGCAGATGCGTTCAATCGTATTGCGAGTGGCGATTTGAAGCGTTTGATCATCAACATGCCTCCACGCCACACCAAGTCCGAATTTGCTTCGCATCTATTTCCTGCTTGGTATCTGGGCAAGTTTCCTGACCGCAAGGTGATTCAGACTGCTCACACTGCGGAATTAGCTGTTGGTTTCGGGCGCAAGGTTCGTAACCTCGTGGGTTCTTCTGAGTATGCGGTGATGTTTCCCGGTGTTGACTTGAGTGCAGACTCAAAGGCTGCGGGACGTTGGAACACGAACGAGGGCGGCGATTATTTTGCTATCGGCGTTGGTGGTGCTGTTACTGGTAAGGGTGCTGACATTTTGATTGTTGATGATCCGCATTCTGAGCAGGAGGCGGCATTAAACGATCCGAAAATCTACGACAAGACTTATGAGTGGTACACATCTGGTCCGCGTCAGCGGCTACAGCCTGGTGGCGCGATCTGTTTAGTGATGACTCGTTGGTCGAAAAAGGATCTAACGGGCAGCATATTGAAGGCTTCCATCCAAAGGGGTGGCGCGGACGAATGGGAGATCATTGAACTGCCTGCGATTCTTCCTAGCGGCAAACCATTATGGCCTGGATTTTGGCCATTAGAGCAGCTTGAATCTCTTAAAGCCGAACTTCCGGTTTCAAAGTGGAGTGCCCAGTATCAGCAAGATCCGACTTCCGAAGAGGGTGCGCTCATCAAGCGCGAGTGGTGGAAGGAGTGGACGGAGAAGGAGCCACCAGACTGCGAGTTCGTGATTCAGTCTTGGGACACTGCGTTCTTAGCGAAAGAGACTGCCGATTATAGTGCTTGCACAACGTGGGGTGTTTTTTATACGGAGGACGGCCAGGCCAAGATTGTTCTTCTGGATGCGTTACAGGAGCGTCTGGAGTTTCCTGACTTGAAGGTTCGTGCATACGAGATGTACAAAGAATACGAGCCTGACGCTTTCATTGTGGAGGCTAAGGCAGCGGGCAGTCCTTTGATTTTCGAGCTTCGCAGGATGGGGATTCCTGTTGCGGAGTACACACCGAGCAGGGGGAAGGACAAAGTTGCCAGGGTAAACGCGGTATCTGATCTTTTTTTCAGTGGCCACGTTTACGCTCCGAAAACCCGTTGGGCTGAGGAGGTGATGGAGCAATTTGCGTCTTTCCCGTTTGGCGATCACGATGATCTAGTCGATTCCTCGACACAGGCGTTGCTCAGGTTCAGGCAGGGCGGATTCATCAGTATGCATAGCGACTATCCGATGGACGAGTTGCTACCGGGACGTAAAGCGGATTATTATTAGATGGGCGATGTAACGGCTACGGAGATTTTAGATGGCGATAGACAAACCTCTTAACGGGTTACTTAATCAAGACGATTTCGAGATGGGTCCAGAAGGACTCCTTGTAGCGGAAGAGGAGATGCCTATCGGTGACTCTATGCTCACTGAACTGGCAGATGGCGGTGTCGAGATCGATTTCGATCCCATGTCGAGTCTTATGGGTGGCGGTGAGGAACCATTCGATTCCAATCTGGCTGAGTACATCGAAGACAACGAGCTTCGCACGCTGGCAATCGACTGCATATCGATGTTTGATTCCGATAAGAGCAGTCGTTCGGATTGGGAGGCGACGTACAAAGAAGGTCTGGATCAGTTAGGCTTGGAAATCGAGGATCGCACCACTCCGTGGGCTGGAGCTTGTGGCGTATTCCATCCGATGCTCTCTGAAGCCGTTGTACGATTCCAGGCACAGACGATCCAAGAAATCATGCCAGCCAAGGGGCCGGTCAAATCGCATATTTGGGGTGTCGTGACTGATGAACGCGAGCAGCAAGCGCGGCGTGTTCAGGAGTACATGAATTACCAGCTTATTGAGGTAATGACCGAATATCGCTCTGAAACTGAAAAGCTTCTGTTCAGCCTGCCGTTAGCAGGTTCAGCGTTCCGCAAGATCTATTTTGATCCTTCGTTGGGCAGACCGACTTCGATGTTCGTACCGGCAGAGGATTTTGTCGTGTCGTACAACGAATCCGAGTTAGAGCACGCCGAGCGTTATACCCATGTCATGAACCGAAGCACGAATCAGGTGAGAAAGCTTCAGGTAAGTGGGTTCTATCGTGACGTTGAATTGACTGCGTCCCATGTCGAAGAAAATCCGATTACAAGCAAATTCAACGAGATCGGTGGCGTCAGCCCTTCGTGGGACAACAATGAACGGCATCAACTCCTTGAAATGCATTGTGACATAGACGTACCCGGATTTGAAGATCCCGATGGAGTTGCGTTGCCCTATGTCGTTACCATCGACAAGAGCAGTTCCACGATTCTATCGATTTACAGGAACTGGTCCGAAGATGATCCGCATAGGATAAAGAAACAACATTTCGTTCATTACGGATATGTCCCCGGCATCGGATTCTATAATCTAGGTCTGATCCATATGATCGGCGGTCTCGCTAAATCAGCGACTAGTCTGCTGCGCCAGCTTGTAGATGCGGGGACTCTTTCCAATTTACCGGGAGGATTGAAAACTCGTGGGCTAAGGATCAAAGGCGATGATACGCCGATTATGCCGGGAGAGTTCAGGGACGTTGATGTGCCGGGAGGGGTGATCCGCGACAATATCACCTTCCTTCCTTATAAGGAACCTTCTTCGGTTCTTTATCAATTGTTGGGCAATATCGTGGAAGAGGGCAGGCGGTTTGCTTCGATGGCGGACCTGAAAGTAGCGGACATGAACCAAGAGGCTCCGGTAGGGACCACTCTTGCGATCATGGAGCGGGCCATGAAAGTACAGTCCGCGATCCAGGCCAGGATTCATGCCAGCCTGAAGCAGGAATATAAAATTCTTTCAGGGGTCATCCGCGACTATACATCACCGGACTATCCTTATGAGACCGAATCAGGGGAAGGCATCAAGCTTGAAGACTTCGATGACCGCATCGACGTTGTCCCGGTTTCGGACCCGAACGCATCAACGATGGCCCAACGGATCATGCAGTATCAAGCGGCTATGCAACTGGCACAACAATCGCCTGGTCTGTATGACATGCCACTTCTGCATCGTGAGATGATGGAATTGATTGGCATCCCGAACGTAGATAAGATTGTTCCCCAACCGGATGAGGCCCGTCCCACAGATCCAGTTAGTGAGAATGAAAATGTTCTTACGTTGAAGCCTGTGAAGGCGTTTGAGTACCAAGACCATGAAGCACACATGAGGGTGCATATGGTGCTCAAGAATGATCCGCAGATTAAGGAGCAGATGCAAAACAATAAGATGGGCGGTGCCATCAATGCTGCCTTAGATGCCCATATCCGCGAACATTTGGCATTCATCTTCCGTGACCAGATCGAAGAAGAGCTTGGCGTTCCGCTTCCACCGACAGACCAGCCGTTGCCTAAAGATATCGAAAAGCGGCTTAGTGCATTGGTTGCCGATGCGGCTGACCAGATGTTGGGCAAAAAGAAAGCCAAGGCCAAGGCCGAGAAAGACGCGAAGATGCAGAAAGATCCTATCGTTCAGCAGCGTGAAAAGGAATTGGATATCAGACGCGAGGATGTTCAGCGTCGAGCGCAGGCAGACCAGGCCAAATCACAGTTGGAGCAGCAGAAGCTTGCGGTCACGCAGCAAGCAGGCCAGGAGAAGCAGCAGCTTGAGCGTGAGAAGATTGCTTCCAAGGAACGTTCCGATGCTGCTGCGTTGGAACAAGAGCGCGAGGAGGTGTTCCTTAAATCTCAGATAGATCAAGAACAGTTTGAAGTTGAACAGGAAACTGAAGGCGTTAAAGCTGCGTTGGCACGGGAAAAGTTTGATGCCGAACAGGAGATGGAGAGCGTGAAACTAAGGTTGGAACAGGAAAAGTTTGATGCCGAGCAGGAAGCCGAAGGCGTGAAATTTGGCCTGAATATGTCGGAGAAAAATAAGAATGAGTGATGATGTTCTTTCGTTAATCAAAAAGAAATTAAGAGAGCAAATGAATGAAATAGCAGATTCGGTTTCACTTGGTTCGGCAAAAAATATGGAAGATTACCGCAAGATGTGCGGGATGATCGAAGGATTGGCATGGGCAGAGCGGGAGATTCTAGATATCGAAGACAGACTTAGGGAATTTTGATCTGTAGGACGCAACGTTCGTTCGGAACGCAATAATTCAACGAGGAGTCGTTATGGCTACACTCGCAAAAGAAGTTTTGGCTGAGATGGTGTCACCAGAAAAAGATGTTGAAGAAGAAGATCCTCGCTATGCATCGCAATTACCGGAGCCAAAAGGCTACAAACTCTTAATTGCACTCCCCGAAGTCGAAGAAGCCACCGAAGGTGGCATCATAAAGTCGGTGCGGTCCCAGCATGAGGAGTCTATCGCCACGATTGTGGGTTGGGTGATGAGCATGGGACCGGACGCCTACGTTAATTACAACCGATTTCCTAATGGACCTTACTGTCAGGTAGGCGATTGGGTGGTTTTTCGGGCATTTAGCGGTACTAGACTGAAAATTCGCGGTAGAGAGTTCCGTTTAATCAACGACGACACCGTAGAAGCGGTTGTAGAAGATCCCAGGGGGGTGGAGAGAGCATAATGTCTGACGAAATCGGCAGGATGAGCGAAGAAGACAAGTTTTTGGGCGTCAGAACCACGATTGAGCCCCCTGAAGATGCAAGTACGGACGTTGATGACGGTGAAGTCAACATTGAAGTCGTGGATGACCGCCCAGAAGCGGACCAAAGGGCCTCTTCTGGGGCAATGGGCGATGATGACGGTACTGCATCGGACGAAGAGGTCGCACAATTGGGTCAACGTGCCCAAAAACGCATAAAAAAGCTGAAATGGGAGTATCACGAAGAGCGTAGGGCCAAAGAAGCGTCAGAGCGCCTCGCAAATGAGGCTGTTAGCTACACACAGAGTATGCAAGTCGAAAATCAGCGTCTTTTGAAGCTTATTCAGGACTCTCAAGGTGCCCTGACGGAGCAAAGCAAGTCTAGGGCAAATGCTTCACTCATGATTGCCCAAGAAAACTACAAAAGAGCGCATGAATCGGGTGATAGCGAACAAATCACCATCGCACAGCAGCATTTGACCAACGCGCAGCTTGCTCAAGCCTATGCTCCTGCGGTTTCGCAAAAAATCATCGATAATTGGAAGCAGCAGGTGATGGCGGAGGACCAACAGGTTGCGAGCCAGCAACAACAGCATATTCCAGAGCCAATTCAGCCGGATGGGAAGGCGATGGAATGGCAAGATCGCAACCCTTGGTTTGGTGTTGATAAGGAACTAACTAGTTTTGCTTATGGTGTACACGAGAAGTTGGTTATGGACGAAGGTATTGACCCCGAGTCTGAACAATATTATGAATTGATTGATTCTCGTATGAAAGAAGTCTTTCCTACGCAATTCGGTAGTAATAGCCAGCGCACTAGTTCTACGATGGTTGTTGACACCGCACCGCCTCGAAAAAAGCCCGTGGTAGCATCTGCTTCTAGAAATAGCGGAGCCAGGCCACGCACCGTCAGATTGACGGAAACCCAAGTAAGACTCGCGAAACGTCTGGGGCTTACCCCCCAGCAATACGCAGCCCAGGTAATGAAGGAGATGGCCTAATGGCTGAAGAACGCGCCCCACGGGAACCTAGAGAACTCGAAAGTCGTGAGAACGAAATTCGGGCACAATCTTGGGAGCCTGCTTCCATACTTCCAGACCCAAATCCGCAAGATGGATGGGTGTTCAGATGGATACGAACTTCTATGGTAGGCAATCCAGACAATACGAACGTGTCAAAGCGTTTTCGTGAAGGATGGGAGCCGGTTCGTGCCGAAGATCACCCTGAACTCAAGATTATGAGCGATCATAAATCGGAATGGGGTGCGAAGGGTGGCATTGAGGTTGGTGGGTTATTGCTCTGCAAGGCACCGGAAGAAACGGTGGAACAAAGGCGAGCCTATTACAGGAATCACGCCGAATCGCAGATGCAAGCAGTGGACAACAATTATATGCGTGAGAACGATCCACGAATGCCAGTTCTCGCGCCTGATCGTAAAACTCGTGTAGCATTCGGTGGCGGAGGTCGCTGATGCTACAACATGACCAGTAGAGGTGTTTATGGCTACTACAGCGGCTCCATATGGGGCCAGGCCCATTGGCACTCTTAGTGCTTCCGGGTCATTCACCAGTCAGACGAGACACTTGCCGATTATTACTACCTACGGCACACAGATCTCTAATGGTGATTTTGTTAAGGTTGCAGCAGACGGTACTATCGCGAAGGATACTGGTACTACTGCTTTGACCGCAGTTGGGATCTTTTTGGGTTGCTCTTATACGGACCCGACGACCAGCCAGAAGACGTTTTCTAATTACTGGCCTGCATCTAATGCGGCCACTGATGCGATGGCGTATGTGCTGGACGATCCCTTTGTGGTATTTCAAATGCAGTCTGACGAGGCACTAAACACTACAGATCGCGGTCTTAATGCGTCTGTGGTCGTCACGGCTGGCAATACTACTTTCGGTAAGTCCAAGAATGCGCTTGACGGCAGCACTCCAGCAACAACGAACACGCTGCCTCTTCGCATTATTGATTTTGTCGATGGCCCAACTAGCTTGCCGCCGAAAGGCACTACGGCAAGTGATGCATATCCTGATGTAATCGTGAAGTTCAACGCTGCGTCCAGCGGGTCAGCTTCTAATCATTCCTATTTAAACGCTACTGGCGTATAGGAGACTGACCAATGGCTATTTCACGAGCACAACTTCTCAAGGAACTGCTTCCTGGGCTGAACGCGCTCTTTGGAATGGAGTATGCACGTTATGACGACGAGCATACCGAAATCTATGAGACGGAAAGTTCGGATCGTTCCTTTGAGGAAGAAGTGAAGCTTTCGGGCTTCGACGCTGCCCCGGTGAAGGATGAGGGGTCTGCGATTTCTTATGATGCCGCACAGGAATCGTTCACGGCTAGGTATAACCATGAAACGATTGCGATGGGTTTCGCCATCACGGAAGAGGCCATGGAGGACAACCTCTATGACTCCCTGTCGGCTCGTTACACCAAGGCTTTGGCTCGCGCCATGGCCCACACCAAGCAGGTTAAGGCTGTTGTTCCTTTGAATAACGGTTTTACCAACGCTTATCAGAGCGGCGACGGTGTAAATCTCTTTACAGCGTCAAGCGATGGCGTAACTGGTGGTGACGGTCACCCGCTTGTTTCGGGTGGCAAGAACTCCAACCGTCCAGCGACTGCCGTTGACCTCAACGAGACTTCTCTTGAGGCTGCTGTAATCCAGATTGGCAAATGGACCGATGAGCGTGGTCTGATGATCGCTGCTCGTCCCCAGACGCTCGTTATCCCGCCCGACTTGCAGTTTGTGGCGACACGGGTAATGAAATCTGAGCTTCGCCCCGCGACGGCGGACAACGACATCAATGCAGTGCGTTCGATGGGTGTTGTTCCGGGTGGAACAGTCGTGAATCACTACCTTACTGATACGGATGCGTGGTTCCTGCTCACCGATGTTCCGAACGGCATGAAGCATTTTAATCGTGTGGCACTTGAAACGAGCATGGACGGTGATTTCGATACCGGAAATGTTCGCTACAAGGCTCGCGAGCGGTACAGCTTCGGTGTCTCCGATCCACTTGGGATCTGGGGTTCGCCCGGAGCGTAGTGAATAAGGGGTGGGGACGGTTCTATGTTCGCACCGTTCCCGCCCCTTTTTCTTTTTCCTGACTATCAAGCGATTGGTAGACACTAGCCAAGACAGGAGAAACTAATGGCTAACACAACTTTTTCAGGTCCAGTCAGATCCGAAGACGGATTTGATGTAGTATCGAAAAGCTCAACAACTGGTGCATTTACAACGGAATTCAGCTTGGACGGATCGGGATTGCAGGTTACTCCCGTTACGTTCAGTGATGCAGACACCACCCTGACCGCCACTGCTAACGCTGGCAGGGTCAATGTTGTTCCGGCGCTTGGTGGAAACCGGACACTCACTCTTCCGTCGCCTACGGCGGGGGTGTGGTTCAGGTTTATTTATGGTGGGGCGGCAGAAGAGACGGAGAACCTGATCTTTGATACGGGTTCCGATACAAACTACTTCATCGGTGGTATCATCCATTTGGATTCCAACGCAGACAATGTTTCCGTGTATGCTGATGGTAATTCAAACTCTATACTAACTCTGACAGATTTTGGTTTATTTGAAATCAATATTCTGGCAAAAGATTCAACGAATTGGATTATCTGGGGTCATCAGGAAGGTGCAGATGTACCTGCCTTTTCCGATCAGTAAGATATGGTTCGTTAATTGAGATAAGGTTACCCATTCAGATGGATGGGTAACCTTTATCTCCTATAGTGAGCGGGGCTAGGAGCCCTGTCCTCGCGGGGAGAATCAGATGGCTGACGCAGTAACGTCCCAAACGATCCAAGACGGCGACCGCATCGCGGTTATGAAGTTCACCAACATCTCCGATGGTAGCGGTGAAACCGCTGTTGCCAAGGTCGATGTTTCCGCACTCAGCACGGAATCCGGCACGGGAAGGTCTTGTGCCAGGGTAGCCATTGAGCAGATCTCTTATGATTGCTCTGGCATGACCGTCGATATCCTCTGGAATGCCACTACTAACGTTATTTGCTGGACACTCAGCGGATACGGTTATTTCGACTTCCGTGGTGGTGGCCCCCTTCCGAATAACGCTGGCAGTGGCATTAATGGGGATGTGTTGTTCACGACCACGGGTCATTCAAGTGGTGATCGTTATACCGTAATGCTCTATATGAGGAAGAGCTACTAATGGCTGATCTAAAGAATTCTGCTGCGAAGATTCCAGAGTATAATGAGATCGCCCGCCAGAAGGCGGAGGCGGATCATAATTGGGGCTATTACAGTAGGCTTGTTGAAAATTATCCCGGCCATGAGGAGGAGGTCGGCCATACGAGCCGTATTGCTAAAGAGTATCCTAACTGGAGGGCGTTTTAGGGATGCCCTTTAAGAGTGAGAAGCAGAGGAAGTGGATGCACGCCAACGAGCCTGAGATGGCAGACAGGTGGGAACAAGAAAAGGCGTATGGCGGACTTATTAAAAAGGCGATTACCAACGGATTTTCCAAACAAGGTTCTTTGCAGGATTTTGCGGAGATGAGAAGTGGTGGCTTGATTGGTAATGGATCTCTGACGCCTGGCAAAGTTGTCGCGTTCAAAAAGCAATGTGAAGACAAATTTGGGGATAAATGATGGCGACTTCTGGAACCTCTACATTCAACCTCGAAATTTCAGAGGTTATTGAAGAAGCGTTTGAGAGGTGTGGCCTTCAATCTAAGACGGGCTACGACATCGAAACGGCTCGTAGGTCATTGAACCTCTTGAGCCTTGAGTGGGTGAATCGTGGCCTCAACTTTTGGACCATAGAGCAGGGCACCAAAACCTTAACGGCAGGCACCTCTACGGTCACGATGGACGCCGATACCGTTGATTTGATTCAGTATTGGATTCGTGATGGATCTGGTACATCGCAAAGCGATCTGCCGATTTCACGGTTCAGTGTATCTCAGTACTCTACGATTCCGAACAAGCTCACCGAAGGGCGTCCCGTAAATTTGTATATCGACAAGCAGCGTGATGCTCCGGTTGTGTATCTTTGGCCTACACCCGATAAAGCCTACACGTTCGTTTATCAGCAAATACGGCGCATTGAGGATACGGGTGCTGTGGGATCTGCTGATCCAGACGTTCCTGCTCGCTTCCTCCCAGCGTTGGTGTCTGGCCTCGCTTATATGATCTCCCAAAAGTATCCAGAAGCGTTTGTGCGATCTCCCGAACTTAAAGCTGAATACGAATTTCAATGGCAATTGGCGGAACAGGAAGATCGTGATCGTGCTTCCGTACACTTTGTGCCCGGAGGCTATTCCTAATGGCTAAATTTGCCAATGGCAAATATGCGTTCGGGTTTTGTGATCGCACGGGATTCCGATACAAGATCAAGGATCTCGTGCCACAAATCAAAGCTGGTCGTATGACAGGGCTGATGGTCGGCAGGGATATGTTGGATGAAGACCAGCCGCAGAACTTTTTAGGCAGGTTGGGCAGCTATGCTGACCCTCAAGCACTTAAAAACCCGCGTCCTGATCTATCGCAAGATACTAGCAGGCGGTTGTTTGCGTTTGATCCTGTAGGAAATGGGGGCGCAGATGGGTCGGGCAATATTCTGGCGCATGGACAGGTGGGGACCGTGACGGTGACCATATGACCTACACTGAATTGACCGCTGCGATCAAGGATTATTGCGAGAACACGGAAACGAATTTCGTGGCTGCGATCCCCACGTTCATCAAGCAGACTGAACAGCGCATCTATCGCTCAGTCAATCTGCCCGTGAACCGCAAGAATGTTGCTGGCACGATTAACGATGGTAATCAGTATCTGGCGATGCCCACCGACTTTTTGTTTCCATTGTCATTAGCGATTACAAGTTCCAGCAACCAAATATTTTTATTGAACAAAGATGCGAACTTCATCAGATCGACGTATCCTAATGCATCCACGGAAGGGGTTCCCAAGTACTACGGTGTTTTTGCAAGCGACACGTTTATCATTGGCCCTACGCCTAACGCTGATTTCGTTACAGAGCTTCATTATTACTATCAGCCAGCTTCAATCGTTGATACGAGTCCCTCGTGGTTGGGCACTAACGCAGATACTGTTTTGCTTTATGGCTCTCTGGTCGAGGCGTACACCTACATGAAAGGTGACCCGGACATGATGCAGTTGTACCAACAGAGGTATCAGGAAGCGTTGGGGCTTTTGAAGATACAGGCTGAAGGGCGAATGACTGGTGATGAATACAGGGATGGTACGATAAGGATGTCGCCGCAGATGACAGTAGCCCAATGATTGGTGGAGAGATTGGAAATGTGACGGTAACTACTACGAACAATTGTAATTTACCGCCTGAACATTGGGCACGGCGAGCTACTGATCGAATTGTCAGTGTAGGGGAGGACGCGCTTCCTGCTATTGCAGAGCAGGCGCGAGCATTTAAGGGTCAGGTGTACCACACCGTTAATTTTTATATCAAGGAAGCGATCAAGGAAGATCGTTCCAGGGTGGTCACGTTATTGCGATTGGCGGACCAACATGATTTGGCCAATTCCGTGGAGAAGTTGTAATGGCTATTACTCAGGCGATGTGTACGAGCTTTAAGCAGGAATTGTTGGAGGCGAAGCATAATTTCCTCCTTTCCGGTGGAAATACATTCAAGATTGCACTTTATACGAGTAGTGCGACCATGAGTGCTTCTACCACAGCGTATTCCGCAACTAACGAAATCAGTAATACGGCGGGTTCTGCTTATTCTGCTAAAGGAAACACGCTCACACGGATAGACCCCACGACGAGCAGCACGACCGCTTATACTGATTTTGCTGACACTTCGTGGACTACGGCAACATTTACCGCCAGAGGGGCTCTGATCTTCAACGACGATACCACCTCTCCAGACGATAGATCTGTTCTTGTTCTGGATTTTGGTGCAGACAAGACCGCCACCGCTGGCACGTTCACGATTACTTTCCCTGCGGCGGATGCGAGTAACGCGATTATTCGTATAGCGTAATGGCTAACACAACACTGGTTGGCTGGGGTCGAGAAACTTGGGGCTCCGGTGCTTGGAACGCTTACGGACCAGTCGCAGTAACGGGTGTAGCAGGAACGGGTAGTGTTGGAAGCGTCACGGTAACGGTCGATGTCAATGTTACTGCATCGGGATTATCGGCTACCGGATCGGTGGGATCGGTCACGTTAGCTCTATACGTTTCGGTGACCGGGGTGGTCGGTACGACAGGAACGACGGGGATCAACATATGGAGTGTCATAGATGATTCTCAGACACCAGATTGGGTAGCTGTTATAAACTAGGAGTTAAGCATGGCAACGTATGTCAATAATCTAAGATTGAAGGAGATCGCTACAGGTGCCGAATCAGGTACTTGGGGTACTTCCACCAATACGAACCTAGGGCTTATAGCAGATGCTTTTGGTTCCGGTACTGAGGATATTTCCGGTACTACTCATACCACGACTGTACCGGACGGTTCGGCTGACGAAGGTAGAGCCATATACTTGAAGTATACGGGCGCATTAGCTGCAAATAATACTATTACTCTGGCACCAAATACTATCAACAAGCTTTGGATCATTGAGAATGCCACAACAGATTCAGGCTCTTCTGGTCCTTATAGTATCATCATCAATCAGGGAACTATTGTTGGATCTGGAGGCAAAATTACTATTGGTAATGGCAAGGTTGCGGCCATTTACACCGATGGTGCCGGAACAGATAATGCTGCTGTCCTGGATGCGTTCGCTGATCTAGTGGTAACCGACAGCTTCCAAGTTGCTGGTCCTACTTTGACCATTGGTGACGCTGCGGCAGAAGATACGAAGCTGTTGTTTGATGGTAACGCCCAAGATTTCTACATCGGACTGGATGATTCTGCGGATGATTTGGTGATCGGTCTTGGGTCTACCGTGGGAACGACTCCCGCCGTGACCATTGACGAAAATCAGGCAGTCGTGTTTCCTGCCGCATCCGTGACTGTGGGTGATGGAACCGCCGAAGACACAAAGCTTGTCTATAATGGAAACGCTCAAGATTTCTACGTTGGGTTGGACGATTCAGTAGATGATCTGCTTATCGGCGTTGGTTCGACGGTTGGGACAACTCCAGCCATAAAGATTGATGAGAATGCAATCACTACGTTAGTGAACGGCGCGACGTTCGGCGGCGCGGTGATCGCAGACACCGTGCAGGGCACCACGGGTACGGGGGCGCTGTATTTGCGCGGCGACTCGGGCGCGGGTTCGGGCATTCAGATTGATGACAACGGCACGATGTCGCTTGGCTCGACTGCTCAAGGCCATCGCAGAGTTGGAACGCGAGGCGCCTTTATATCGGGCGGTGCGTCAAATGAGGCTTCTGACTGGTATGTGGCTGGGACGCTGACAGGTGCGTCCGGTGATACGCAGAGCCTCGCGGGGCTTTTGATTGCGGAGGAAATTAGAACGCAGAGCGCGAGCGAAAATGTTGACGTCGTCGCTTCGCTCTTGGTCCGCGAGCCGCAACTCAATGCCACTGGTGTGACGGATAACGGATATGCAGTTTTGGTAGCGTCCACCGTCTACATCCAATCCGCACCGACTGAGGGCGCCCTCAATGCCTCGCTTTATGTGGCTGCTGGACCAATTGTTACTGCGGTCACGACATTCAGCAGCAGTGATGCGACACCCAGTGTAAAAGGGGGTAACCTGTTCAAGACGAGTGGCACGACTGCGATCACCGATTTCGATGATGGTGTCGTAGGACAGACCATTAGTATTCTCGCTGGTGGCAGTATTACCATAACATACAATACTTCGCATATAATTTTGAATGGTGATGCCAACTTTGCGATGGCAGATGGAGATACGCTCACGCTCACCATGTTCAATGACACCGTTTGGCAAGAAGTCTCTCGTATGGATAGGTCATAGTCGGGCTAATCGCTAAGGAAGATATAAACAGTGGCAATCTCATATACATGGCAGTTTGAGTCTATGACCGTTGAACTCGGACCAGACGCCGACGACCACACGGACATCGTGTACAGCATCAATTGGAAATACCTCGCGGACGACGGTTTGGGCCACAACGCATGGTCGTTGGGCACCGCGAGCGTCAAACCGTGGGAGGAGGGTGAGCCGTGGATCGAATACGCTGATCTCACGGAGGCCGATGTGCAGGGTTGGGTAGAGGAGGCGATTGGCGAGGACGAACTCGCGGCGATTACGGCGCGGTTAGACGCGAACATCGCGGAGCAAGCCACGCCTACCCATGAGATGTACTACACGATGCCTTGGGATACCGATGGGGACTGAACTGGCTACGATCCTTAACCCGCTCGCTATCTCCGCAGCAGGAGCGGTGGCGTAATGGATATTCCGCTAGACATTGTACTGCGTGTCGGCGGCATCATCATCACGGGCGCAGTCGTTGTGATCGGTGTAAAATATGCGATGAACGGGCTGCGCGGCGACATCGGTGAAATTAAAGTGTCGGTAGAGAGGTTAGTCGAGTCCGATAGCGAACAGGCGGCGGAAATCGCAGCGATCAAAGCGACAACGGGCTTGCACCAGAATTGGATGGAACGGCTGGAGAAATGGATCACGGATGGTTTCAAGGATCGGCGCTCAGACTCGCGATGAGAAAATCGTTAATAGACTAGGTAATAAGGTGGAGTCATATGGGGAGCATTTCACGGCGGTTGAAACGGAAGCGGGAAATTTTAAAGAAAGGATCACTGATGTCAGAAGATAGGGAAGTTGAAAATATGTCCGAAGCTATGCCGACAGGAGAAAAGACGAATGGTCTACTTCGCAGAGACATCCATTTTTCTTTGGAGCAAGCCAATTTAGCAAAGAGCTTACTTCAGGCTGTGAATCAAACTCGCGATGTGCATGTTGAGGCTCAGTCTAGGTGGGAAGCCTTTCTTATAGGCATAGGTATGCGTTCCGGTGATGAGATTGTCGGGGGTGACTTAGATAATGATGATCCGAACAAACGTTGTTTAACGGTCACGAGGGATAACGGTATTATCGGGGGATAACAGTTGTGCCCTTTACTAAAATCGCACCCAAGGCTGGGCTCTTCACGGATGGTACTAGGTATTCCGCACAGGGTACTTGGTATGATTCTGATAAGGTGCGATTTCGTAAGGGATTTGCTGAAAAGATCGGTGGTTGGGTCAAGTATGTTTCGACCAACTATTTAGGAACTGCCAGAAAGCTTCACGATTGGGCTACCGATTCCGGTAACAAATATGTCGGAGTTGGGACCAATCTGAAGTTATATGTAAACTTTGGTGATGATTATTACGACATCACCCCTATCCGTACCACGCTCACCCTTGGCACCGATCCGATAGCCACTGTTAACGGCACTGCTGTTATAACAGTGAGCGCAACTGCACATGGTGCAGTAGTTGGAGATTACGTCACATTGGCTGGATCTGATGCCCTTAACAACATTACTGCTGCTGAAGTAAATACTGAACATCGTATTGTCGCGCTTGGAGATCCCGCTAACGCTGACCCCCTTGATAAATTTAGAGTTGTTTGTGCGGACAAAGCGGGAGCTACCGATACTGCGGCTGGCGGCACAGGTATAACTGCTGCGTTTCAGATCAATACCGGACTCAACACCTATGTAGATGGTTCTGGTTGGGGCGCGGAACCGTGGGGATTTGAAGAGTGGGGATATGCTGCTACTGTGGGTCAGGCTGTGCAGTTGCGCTTGTGGTCAATGGCAAATTTCGGTGATGATTTGCTTGCCAATGTTCGACAGGGCAATATCTACTATTGGGATGAAAGTGCAGGCACGGGAACCGCCGCTACAGCACTCAGCGACATAACGCGCCGTACAGTGACCCTTTCAAATGATCCAATAACGGTTGCCAGTGGCAGCACTGTCATTACAATTATCGACAAAGCTGGTCATGGAGCTACTGTTGGAGATACGGTCACAATCTCTGGTGCTAGTGATGTTGGCAGCATAACTGCGGCTAGACTAAATGTAGTGACTGGAATGACGGTGGCTTCGGTTGTCAACAAAGCCACGTTCACAGCAGACATTGGCGGTGCGAATGCCAGTGGTAACGCAACAAGCGGTGGTTCTGCCGTAGTCGCGACCTACAAGGCTGGAACTTACTACACCCCTACCGCTGCTCATCAAGTGATGATGTCGGATGTTGCCCGTCATGTCATCGCGTTCGGCTGCAACGAGATCGGCGGAACTGCGATCAATCCACTGCTCGTCAGATGGTCTAGTTCGGAGGCCGCAGGAGTTTGGGAACCGCTATCGACCAACAGTGCTGGTGGCCAGGAATTACCGTCCTGTGCGGAGATTGTGGGCGCGATGATGACGCGCCAAGAGATCCTGATATGGACCGATTGTAGCATCGTTAGCATGAGATACATCGGCAGTCCCTTCTACTTCTCGTTTACAGAGACAGCCAAGGGCATGTCCATGATATCGCCTAACGCGGCGGTAAACGCAGGCGGTACGGTCTATTTCATGGATCGTGGTGCGTTTTATACCTATACCGGAACGGCGCAGAGGCTTGTTTGCCCCGTACTGGGTACCGTGTTTGATGATTTCGATGATGGTCAATCCCATAAGGTGTTCGCTGCATCAAATCCAGATTTCTCTGAGGTCATATGGTTCTATCCATCTGAGTCTGGTAATGGCGAAATTGACAAGTACGTCATCTTTAATTATGCCGAAAACATCTGGTATACCGGAACGATGGTTCGTGGCACATGGAGCCATGCGGGCACGAAATCTTATCCGCTTGCTTCTTCGATACGGGAAAGGACGTTGCCCGCTCGTTTAGTCGGTGGTCTCATGATAGAGGCTATAGAGACGACTAATACTCTTGGCACGGTCACGATCACGGATCCAGGTCATGGGCTTCGGGTGGGTGACGAAATTATTCTGAATAACGTATCGGGCGATACAGGCGGATTGACGCTTGGTGGCATTCCGGTCTTGGTGTTGAATGATCAGCATACCGTCGCGTCCGTGTCCGTTGATGGGGATACATATACGATTACCGTGGCGGATGTTGCTACATCCGGCGCTACAGGCGGTGGTGGCGCACCGCAGGGTATATATCCAAACGTGCTGTATAGCCACGAAAACGGTCACGACGATGACGAATCAGCGATGACGGCTTATATCGAAACGGGCGACATTGAGCTTGGTGAAGGCGATCAATTCTGGTCACTGAATAGAATTATACCAGACATCCAATTTAGGGATGGCCAATCCAGTGACGAAGTAACGATCAGCTTGAATGGACATAATTATCCCGCGCAAGCGCGATCTGAGATAGCGACTGCTGCGATGACCTCCACCACGGATCAAGCATTCATTCGTGGTAGGGCCAGACAGGTGTCGATGAAGGTGCAGAGTACGGGTGCCGGATACGGTTGGCGTGTCGGCCATGTACGGCTCGACGGCAGAACGGACGGCAGACGATGACCATCAAGACGTACCGTCCGCTCAATGTCGCACCGCGTGAATACGAAGAATACGATGAGAGCATGTCCCGCAGAACTATTGAACAAAACTTCCAAGATGTCAGTAGTGACATCAATTCTGTGAAGGTACAAGCTGACAGCGACAGTTCTTTGTCACTTCGTAAGTATCAGTTTTTGTTGCTTGGTGCTAGTAATGGCTGATACCTTAAAGGTACTGGGGCAATCAGCACCGTTAGCGACAACGAATACCGATCTGTACACGGTACCGGATGCTACTGTAACGACGGTCAGTTCCATTGCCGCCTGCAACCGCTCCGGTGGGGCACTCACCTTCAGGGTGGCTGTGCGACCATCGGGCGCAACCGTAGCAGATGAGCATTACATCTACTACGACAAATCGGTTGCCGCCAATGACACGGTATTCATCATCGTTGGCATAACTCTAAGCGAAAACGATGTGATTATGGTTTACGCGAGTTCAGGCGATATGGCGTTTAGCATCTTCGGCGTAGAGACTAGTTAAATGGCATTCCGTGGGCGTCAAATGGTGTATGGGGGAGCAAGAGGTGTTGGTGGCTTGCGTGGTCAATTCCAACAACCACCCAATATCGCCCCCAGCCGTCCTGGCATGGATCAGGCGTATACGCCCCCTGGTATTGGTGGTCCCAATATCGCCCCCGGTATGCCCCCTGTAACACCTTATGTTCAGCCACAGGGAATTGCGACTGCTAGTTTTGCCGATCAACTAAGGCATATGGAGGCGCTTGCTAGTCGCCATCGTGCTGGACAGCCTTCCGGTCAACCACCTCCGGGTATGGGCGGTCCCAATATTGCTCCCAGTATGCCTCCGGGTATGCCTCCCGGTATTGGAGGCCCCAATATTGCTCCTAGTATGCCCCCCGGTATGCCTCCGGGTATGCCTCCCGGTATGCCTCCGGGTATGGGTGGACCGGACATAGATCCCGGTATGCCCCCCGGTATCGGTGGTCCCAACATTGCTCCCGGTATGCCTCCTGCAACACCCTATGTGCAACCAGAGGGAATTGCGACTGCTAGTTTTGCTGATCAATTAAAGCATATGGAGGAGCTTGCTAGTCGCGCACGCGCTGGACAGCCCCCTGGTCAGATTCCTCCCGGTATCGGAGGCCCCAATATTGCTCCTAGTATGCCTCCCGGCATCGGTGGCCCGAATATCGCCCCCGGTATGCCTCCCGTTGATCCCCGCTTCCCACCGCCACCGCGTCAGCAGTTCAACCCGCAGATGCAGCAGCAACGGATGCAGCAGATGGGACAGCTTGGTGGGATGCAGCAGTTGGGGCAACAAGCAGCCTATGGCGAAGATCCGATGATTGCTGCTAGGCGGGGTATGCAGTCCACTCAATTAGATGCGGAGATGAAGCGCCGTGGAATAGTCCCGCCTACAGCCGAAGAATCCCAGAACAATTTCGGGTTGGGGTTCGGACAGCCAGCACCTACGCCGGAGCAGATGCAGCGGGATAGTCTGATGGGACGGCAGATGATGGAACGTGCGCGGACAATGAAACCGCGACCCGATCTGCCGTTTATGGATTCAATCCCTACTCCTGTGCCTCCACCTCCCGGCATTGGCGGTCCCAGCTTTCCTCCGCCACCACCTCCGGGTATGGGTGGTCCCAATATAGGACCCAGCGGTCCCGACATTACCAAAGAGGTTGTCCATGAAGAACCCGTGTATCAGCAGCCTGACGGGTCTTGGGGATACGGTCGAGGAACAGCGCAAGCAGCGCCTCCGGGATCTTTAATTCATAGTATCGGTGGTCCTAACATTGCTCCTAGTATGCCTCCCGGTAGAGG
>Ga0208449_1000796_pt1 | contig 19138 bp, 20 predicted proteins | sample MalvireepMed_s17_FD_184247 | JGI IMG/M metagenome (GOLD analysis project Ga0208449, IMG submission 184247) | Marine viral communities from the Global Malaspina Expedition - Malaspina viral metaG DeepMed_s17 (SPAdes) (version 2) | ecosystem: Environmental > Aquatic > Marine > Oceanic | place...
AACACAGCGGCTTTACCGATACTATTTATGAAGAGGCCGGAGCAGCAATTCTTGACACGATCGAGGAGGTGTATGCCATCGCCGAAATGATCGTTAAGGTAAAAGAACCTATCGAGCCGGAATATGACCTGGTTAAGGAAAATCAGATCGTGTTTACCTATTTTCATTTTGCCTCAAGCGAAGCGCTTACGCAGGCGATGCTTAAAAGTAAAAGTGTTTGTATCGCTTATGAAACCGTAGAAGAGTCTGATCGCAGTTTGCCCTTGCTCACTCCAATGAGTGAAGTTGCGGGACGTATGGCGATTCAGCAAGGAGCGCGTTACTTGGAAAAACCGGTAAAAGGGCGTGGTGTATTGCTTGGCGGCGTTCCCGGTGTAACTCCCGGAAAAGTCCTTGTTCTAGGTGCCGGAGTCGTGGGGATTCAGGCCGCTAAAATGGCTGCCGGTCTCGGTGCGCACGTTACGATTCTCGATATTAGTATGAAGCGTTTGCGTTATGTAAATGATATTATGCCGCCGCACGTGGTTACTGAGTTTTCGAATGAGTTCAACATCCGCAGACATATAAAAACCCACGATTTGATTATTGGTGGGGTTTTAATTCCGGGTGCCAAAGCGCCCAAATTGATCACACGAGATATGCTTAAAGATATGCGACCGGGAACGGTAATCGTAGATGTGGCGGTAGATCAAGGCGGTTGTGTTGAAACTTCACGACCTACCACGCATGAAGATCCTGTATTTATTATTGACGATGTGGTGCATTATTGTGTGGCAAATATGCCGGGTGCTGTACCATATACGTCAACCGTGGCGCTAACCAATGTGACCTTGCCCTATGTGCTTAAACTTGCTGAAAAGGGTTGGGAAAAAGCCTGCCAGGATCATCTGGATTTACAAAAAGGACTGAGCATTATCAAAGGCGAAGTTGTTTATGAAGAAATATCTGAAGCTTTTGATTTGCCTTTCAAACCTGTTTCTGAATTTTTATAGTTTACGTCAAAACGGCAGAAGCGATTTTCGGCGTATTTATTGCTAATTATTCTTTAGTTTTAAAATACTAAAATTCAAAAAACATGATAACAGGAGGATATATGGGCTACTACATTTTGGTGGGTGTGATCGCACTCATCAGTTGGGCCGTAAGCAATAAATTAAAAAGTAAGTTTAAAGAATACTCGCAAATTCATCTTCAAAACGGGATGAGCGGGGCTGAGATCGCGCGCAAAATGCTAAGCGACAATGGGATTACCGATGTAAAGGTAATTTCGGTACAAGGGCAGTTGACGGATCATTATAACCCTGCAAAGAAGACCGTCAACCTTAGTGAGCCGGTTTATAACCAGCGCAACGCTGCTGCGGCTGCTGTTGCAGCACACGAGTGTGGTCACGCGGTACAACACGCCAAAGCCTACAGTTGGTTAACCATGCGTTCTAAGTTGGTCCCTGTAGTAAGTGTGGCGTCTCGTATGTCGATGTTTGTGATCATTGGAGGTGTGGTGCTGATGTCGATCATTGGCTCTGGTCTTGGGATGACTGTAGCCATCATTGGTTTAGGACTTTTTGCAATGGGAACCTTGTTTTCATTCATCACACTACCTGTGGAATATGACGCAAGTAACCGTGCATTGGCGTGGTTAGAATCGGCTAATATGTTGACGCCAAGAGAACACGACGGAGCTAAAGATGCACTTAAATGGGCCGCCCGTACGTATGTAGTTGCTGCGATTGGTTCGTTAGCCACCTTATTATACTTCGCTTTACAGATTTTAGGAAGTAGAAGATAAGTTCTTACTTAGGTCTTTAAAATTTAAAAAGCCCATTCAGTTTTAAATTGAATGGGCTTTTTAATTTATAATTATTTGCGATTAATCAAGAATGCGAATCACAAAGTAGTTCTTCTTCCCGCGTTGTAAAAGAACAAAGCGGTCGTTGATCAAATCATCTGTAGTAATGGTGAAATCTTCAGCTATTTTTTCCTGATTTACAGAAATTGAATTCTGCTTTAAAGCACGTCTTGCTTCCCCGTTAGATTTTAAAAATCCGGTTTTTTCAGCAAGAGCGGCTACTATATCAAGACCTGCTTCAATCTCACCACGGCTTACTTCCGCTTGCGGAACCCCATCAAAAACGTCTAAAAAGGTTTTTTCGTTAAGCGCTTTTAGGTTTGCAGCTGTAGACTTTCCGAAGAGAATTTCTGAAGCTTTTACCGCGTTCTCATAATTTTCAACACCATGAGTGCTTATGGTTACTTCTTCTGCCAGGCGCTTTTGCAAAGCACGCTGATGAGGAGCTTCCTGATGTTCTGCGATAAGATTCTCGATTTCCTCTTTTCCTAAGAAGGTAAAGATCTTAATATATTTTGCTGCATCCTCGTCGCTGGTGTTCAACCAATATTGGTAAAACCTGTATGGCGAAGTGCGTTCTGCATCTAACCAAATATTGCCACCGGCAGTTTTCCCAAATTTTGTCCCGTCTGCTTTTGTGATAAGCGGGCAGGTCATCGCATAGGCCTTTCCGCCGCCAATTCTACGCACCAATTCAGTTCCAGTAGTGATGTTTCCCCACTGGTCGCTTCCGCCCATTTGCAGCGTTAGCTCTTTCTCACGGTATAAATGTAAAAAGTCATAACCCTGAACGAGTTGGTAGGTAAACTCAGTAAAACTCATTCCTTCCGCAGATTCTGCAGATAGACGTTTCTTAACCGAATCTTTAGCCATCATATAGTTTACGGTGATGTGTTTTCCCACATCGCGTATAAACTCCAGAAAGCTAAAATCTTTCATCCAGTCGTAATTGTTCACAAGAACCGCTGCGTTTTCTTCATCAGAATCAAAATCTAGAAAGCGAGATAATTGCTCTTTAATGGCTTCCTGATTGTGACGCAAAGTTTCTTCATCAAGCAGATTACGCTCATCAGATTTACCTGAAGGATCGCCAATCATACCTGTGGCACCACCTACAAGCGCAATAGGCCTGTGGCCACTTGCCTGAAAGTGTTTCAGCATCATAACGCCTACAAGGTGACCTATGTGAAGCGAGTCTGCGGTTGGGTCGATCCCCACATAGGCAGATCGCATTTGTTCCATAAGGTGTTCTTCAGTCCCGGGCATCACATCGTGAATCATCCCACGCCATTGCAGCTCTTCAACAAAATTGGTAATCATAATTGCTAGTTTACGCGCCAAGCGCGATTTAAAATCTTTTTTCTTTAATACTGCCTGCTGAATACGATTTTATAAAATCAATTTTTACAACTGCGGCAGCGAGTCAACATGTGACCATTTCTAAGCCTGCAAATATAAATATAATGCGCAAAGCTTAGCTGCAAGAATAGAAGAATATGACTAACTTCGTAGCTATGATTTTAGTTACGGGAGGTACCGGTTTAGTTGGGTCGCATTTGTTGTGGCAATTAGTTGCGCAAGGCGAAAATAAGATACGTGCGATCTATAGGACCGAAGCCAAAATTAAAACCATAGAAGCGCTTTTTGAATGGAAAAATAAGCAAGCTGAAGCGACTCATATGTCAGCTGATTTTTCTCAGATTGAATGGATTCAAGCAGATGTGACCGATATTTCTGCCCTGACCGAAGCTTTTGCCGGAGTTTCTACGGTTTACCACTGCGCCGCACTGGTTTCTTTCAATCCTAAACGTTTTGACGAACTTCAAAAAAACAATGTTGAAGGCACAGCAAATATTATCAATTTGTGTTTAAAACATCAGGTTGAAAAATGCTGTTATGTGAGTTCGGTAGCGGCATTGGGAGATAGTATAAAAGCCATAACTGAAGAAACGTATTGGGAAGCCAATAAAGAAAATAGTGTTTATAGCATTTCAAAATTTGCTTCAGAAATGGAAGTCTGGCGTGGTACGCAAGAAGGACTCGATGTGATGATCGTAAATCCGGGAGTAATCTTAGGAGAAGGCTTTTATAACAGTGGAAGCGGCACGATGTTTAAGCAAATCGCAAATGGACTAAAATTTACAGTTCCCGGTTCTACAGGTTTTGTTGATGTAATTGATGTGGTGCGCACGATGATTCTTTTAATGCAAAGTGATGTGCACAATGAACGCTTCATTTTAGTTGGTCATAACCATGCTTTTGAAACCGTATTGAAAGCTACAGCAACAGCTTTAGGAGTAAATCCTCCTTCTAAAATGCTCAAAAAATGGCAACTTGATCTCGCCTGGAAAATAGATTGGTTTCTAAGTCTTTTGGGTAAACGGCGTCGCCTCACAAAAAGCACTGCAAAGTCTGCTTATACGCAGACCGTTTATGATGCATCTAAATTAAAAGCTGAGCTTGCAGATTTTGAATACACGCCAATAGAAGAAACTTTACAGCGTGTTGCAAAGCATTTTAACTACTCACTGGAGCGATAAGCGAATCGGTTTTTAATGGCTTATCCGGCTTTGGCGTGTTTGCTTTTTTGATAGAATCGCGTCTGCGTTTACTTTCTTCAATGCGAATACTGTCGAGATCATTCTGCTTAAACTGAATTTCATCACGTTGCGCAGTAAGACGCGTGCTTACCTCTTCCCACATCGCGATATATTCATTAAAATTTACGCTGTAATAATCGATACTTTGTGCTAGTTGCAAACTGTCGATTTCGTACTTATCGTAAATAAACGAGTCGGGTTCTATACCCAAAGCACGCATATCGTTAACACTATAGGTCTTGAGCGCGCGCAACAAGGAGATGTCATATAAGATATCGGTCATTTTTTCCTGCTCGATAAAATTATCTGGCTTTTGAGGGCGCTCGATATCGTGACAGCTCAGTACTGCCAGCATAAATAAAAGCAAGATGTAGCCTTTTTTGATCATCGGTTAAAAGTTAAACGCTTTCCATGCTTCTCATCGTATACTTTAAAGTTTTTATAGGCCAGTTGACCGTTTACAAACGTGTGAGAAATGCGCGATTTAAAGGTGTTTCCTTCAAAAGGTGACCACTTGCATTTATAGAGAATATTATCTGTAGTTACTGTCCAGGGGTTGTTTAGGTCTACTAAAACAAGATCTGCATAATAACCGGGTTTGATATAACCGCGTTTTTCTACATCAAAAAGAATAGCCGGGTTATGACACATCTTTTCAACAATTTTCTCCAGACTTATTTTACCCTCGTGATATTTTTCAAGCATTGCAGGTAACGCGTGTTGTACGAGAGGTCCGCCACTAGGCGCTTTAGTATACACATTTTGTTTTTCTTCTAAAGTGTGCGGCGCGTGGTCTGTCGCGATGACATCAAGACGGTCGTCAAGCAAAGCTTCCCATAGTGCAGCGCGATCGGTCTTTTTCTTTACTGCGGGATTCCATTTGATAAGGGTTTGCTTGTCTTCATAATCTTCATCAGAAAACCAAAGATGGTGAATACAAACTTCTGCTGTGATCTTTTTATCTTTTAATGGAACTTTATTGTCAAAAAGCTCCATTTCTTTAGCTGTAGAAAGATGGAATACATGCAAACGCGCACCGGTTTCTTTTGCTAAAGCGATCGCTTTTGAAGAAGATAAAAAGCAGGCTTCTTCACTGCGAATAATGGGGTGCATATTGATAGGAATATCATCACCGTAGCGTTCTTTATAGATCTCCAGATTGTTCTTAATGGTTTCTTCATCTTCGCAATGCACAGAAATCACAAGATCTGTACTCTTAAAGATCTCTCGTAAAACCTCTTCATCATCTACGAGCATATTTCCGGTAGAGCTTCCTAAAAAGAGTTTTAGGCCGGCAACTTTTGTTTTGTCGACTTTCTTGATTTCAGAAAGGTTGTCGTTAGTCCCGCCAAACATAAATGAATAGTTTGCATGCGATGTTTCGGCAGCACGACTAAATTTATCTTCTAGTTTCTCAATCGTAGTCGCTTGAGGGACGGTATTAGGCATCTCAATGAATGAGGTGATCCCACCGGCAACCGCAGCGCGAGACTCTGAACCTATCGTCGCTTTATGCGTAAGCCCCGGTTCTCTAAAGTGCACTTGATCATCTATAACTCCCGGTAAAAGGTGTTTTCCTTCAGCATCAAAAACATGCACATCAGGACCTTTGACGCTTAGATTTTGACTTATTTCTAAAATTATTCCGTGTTCAATGTAAACGTCGCCACGCACAATGGTGCCTTCATTTACGATATGCGCATCCTTGATCAGTACCTTTTCCATCTATATATCGTAACTTTTAAACAGACTTTTAAATTTCATTCCTAAAACGCCAAAAACGGCTTCACTAAAAATACCTGTACTCATTTTGCTGGTACCTTTGGTACGATCAACAAATATCACAGGTACTTCAATAATATTAAAACCAAGTAGATGCGCTTTGAATTTCATTTCTATTTGAAAAGCATAGCCTACAAACTTGATCTTATCCAGCGTTATTTGCTCGAGCACTTCACGTCTATAACAAATAAAACCTGCGGTCGTATCTGCAATATCTAAGCCAGTTATAAATCTAACATATTTTGACGCGATGTATGACATTAAGACGCGTCCCATAGGCCAGTTTACCACATTTACTCCGGTCTTGTATCTTGAGCCAATGGCAAGATCTGCACCGCCTTTTGCACACGCATTATAGAGCCTGATGAGGTCATTGGGTGCGTGCGAGAAATCTGCATCCATCTCAAAAATATAGGCATAATCACGCTCTAATGCCCATTTAAATCCTGCGATATAGGCTGTGCCCAAACCGTTTTTGCCGGGCCGCTCGAGTAGGTGAATTTGCCCAATAAATTCTTCTTGTAAACTTTTTACAAGTTTGGCGGTGCCGTCTGGTGAATTGTCATCAACCACCAATACTTCAAACGCGCGTTGCTGCGCAAAAATGTTGCGCACCAATTTCTCAATATTCTCAGCTTCGTTATAGGTAGGAATTATGACGAGCGAACCTGCCATCGTTGTATGATTTATGCGCAAATGTAAAGATTTTGAAGGTTATTTGTTCTGGCATTTATTCAAACTCTCGTATTTATAGTAATTTTGGACCTATAAAAAATCAAGAGTTTGCAAGCCTTAGAACGCAGTTTTAGTAGTAATGACTGGATTACCATAGTACTTGTGGCATGCTTGGTTCTTGTGGCAGTGGCCAAAGTGATCTATGAATCCCGTTTTGTAGATTTTGCAGAACTGCTCGTAAATGAAAAGTACCTCTTAAAATCAAATAAGGATATTCGCTTTGAAAATCCGTTTAACCTGATTCTTTTTACGGTTCAGTTCTTTTCGATCTCCCTTTTTATCTATATCACATTTAGGGAGTTGGGTGTGGAGACTGATGCTTCGTCTTTTCTGCTTTATGTGCGTATTGTTCTGGCTTATGTGGTATTTGTGTCTTTAAAGTTCTTTATCGAGCGTATGCTAGGCGTGTTATTTAACGGCGAGCAAGAACTCAATACGTATCAATTTTCAAAATTGAGTTACCGCAGTTATTTTGCATTGTTATTGCTTCCTGTAAATGCGGTATTTATATATGCGTTAAAACCCGGGTTTATTACCATTTGTATCATTGTGGGAATCTTTTTGATTTTTAACATAATCAGTCTATTTAACACGTATAGACGGTATGAAAATATGATTTACAATAATCTGTTTTATTTTATTTTGTACCTTTGCGCACTTGAAATCGCACCCTACTTCATTTTATATAAGGTGTTTAGTTTTATATAGTTTGAATATGAGGAGTGAAATAAACCCAAATTTAGAATGTCTATGAAAGTGAAGACTATTTTGGTTTCGCAACCAGAACCAAAAGTTGAGAATTCCCCCTATTTTGAGTTACAGGAAAAGAAGAAGGTAAAAGTTGACTTCATTCCATTTATTCACGTTGAAGGTGTATCAGGCAAGGAGGTTAGACATCAAAAAATTGACCTTAGTAAATACACAGCGATCATCCTAACCAGCCGTAATGCTGTGGATAATTTTTTCCGCATAGCGGAAGAAATGCGTTTTAAGGTGCCAGACAGCTTGAAGTACTTTTGTCAAAGTGAAGCCGTTGCTTACTATTTGCAAAAGTATGTGGTATATCGCAAGCGTAAGATTTATGTAGGTAAACGTACATTTACTGAACTGTCTCCAATTTTAAAGAAGTACAAGAATGAGAAATTTTTACTTCCATCATCAGATTCTTTAAAACCTGAAGTACCAAACGTTTTAAACGATTTGAATCTTAAGTGGGATCGTGGTATTTTTTACCGCACCGTGGTAAGTGATTTATCACACCTAAAAGATGTTACGTACGACATTTTAGTATTCTTTAGTCCAAGCGGAATCAAATCGCTATTTGAAAATTTCCCAGATTTTAAGCAAAACGACACGCGTATTGCTGTTTTTGGAAACTCTACAATACGAGCCGTAGAGGAAGCAGGACTTAAGGTGAACATTAAAGCACCTACTCCAGAAACCCCATCAATGACGATGGCTTTGGAGAAATATATTGATGACGTCAATAAAAAATAACGCACGCTTAAAAGAATTAAAAAGGCTCCTGATCAGGAGCCTTTTTTTATGGAGATACCTCTAACCTAAAGGCGGTTGCCCTGCTAAAAGTTCGTCATTTGCAAAAGCTTCAAATTTTTTGAAATTCTCTTTAAAGGAAGCTGCTAGTTTGTGAGCGGTCTCATAATACGCTTCATCGTCACCCCAAGTTTGGCGCGGACTTAAAACATCATCTGGAACTCCCGGACACGTGCGCGGTTGTGCTACCCCAAAAACCGAATGAATATGGTAATTCTCATGATTGATAGGGCCAAAAGAGTTGTTTAAAACCTCATTGATCATCGCACGCGTGTATTTTAATTCCATACGTTTCCCTACGCCATAAGGTCCGCCGGTCCATCCTGTGTTGATGAGCCAGACATTTACCCCGGCTTCTTTCATTTTTTTGCTGAGCATTTCAGCATAATGCGTAGGATGCAAAGGCATAAATGGCGCTCCAAAACATGCAGAAAATGAAGGCACAGGTTCATTTACTCCTGCTTCGGTACCGGCAACTTTTGCGGTGTAGCCGCTAATGAAATGATAGGCTGCCTGCCCTGGTGTCAATTTTGAAATAGGAGGTAAAACCCCAAAGGCGTCTGCTGTGAGAAAAAAGATATGCTTTGGATTTTTACCCACAGAAGGCTTTTGAATGTTTTCAATATGATGTATCGGGTAGCTAACGCGCGTATTGGGTGTGATAGATGTATTGGTATAATCTACTTGTTTCTGCTTATCAACGATCACATTTTCTAGCAAAGCGCCTTTTTTTATCGCATTAAAAATATCAGGCTCTTGAGCTTCAGAAAGATTGATCACTTTGGCATAACAACCGCCTTCAAAATTGAAAATGGTATTATCTGCTGTCCAGCCGTGTTCATCATCACCAATTAATTTTCGGTTAGGATCTGCGCTTAAGGTGGTTTTTCCTGTTCCTGATAAACCGAAGAAAATAGCGGTTTCGTCATTTTGACCTACATTGGCAGAGCAATGCATAGGCAAGGTGTTTTGCTGCGTAGGAAGTATAAAGTTAAGTACCGAAAAAATACTTTTCTTGATTTCGCCGGTATATCCCGTACCCCCAATAAGAATGGTTTTTTCTTCAAAACTGATAATGGCAAAATTTTCTTGACGGGTGCCGTCGATTTCAGGATTTGCTTTAAATCCGGGAGCGTTAAGCACCAACCAATCTTCTTTAAAGTTATCAAGCTCTTCTTCAGAAGGTCTTAAAAACATATTGTAAACAAAGAGGTTAGACCAAGGGTGTTCATTTACGACGCGCACGCCCATTTTGTAACGGTCATCGGCGCAGGCAAATGCATCACGCACGTAGAGTTTACGTTCTGACAAATACGTATTCATCTTGTTACGTAGCTGTTGAAATTTGTTCTTATCAAACGGGATGTTGATAGCTCCCCACCAGACCTTGTCTCGGGTTAACTCGTCAATCACGATAAATCGGTCTTTTGGAGACCTTCCGGTAAATTTCCCGGTTTCTATTGCCAAAGCTCCCGAGTCGGTGGTTGTTCCCTGACCGAGAAGTACACAGATTTGGTGCAATTCTTCTGGAGGCAATTGGTAATGAATTGTGGCATTTTTAATTCCGTATCGCGATAACGCAATCGTTTTCGTAAATAAGGCAGTTGAAGCCATAAAATTGAATTTTTAGAAATACGCCGTAAAGCTAAGGCTTTAAAATTATCAAAAAGTTAAAAAAAGATAATTATTTTAGTAATTTAATAAAATTATAAGTGATTGCGATCCAGGCCGAAATAAGCAAAGCACCGCCTATTGGAGTAATCCAGGCAATTGCCGAAATATCAACTCCGGTTATAGGTTTTGTAGTAAGTAAATAAATCGAACCGCTAAAGAGTAACACGCCACTTAAAACCAAATAAAAACTGATTTTTTGTGCTTTTTGAGATAAGGGCAATGCGCCGCCGACAAGTAACAATAAAAATGCGTGATACATTTGATAACGCACTCCGGTTTCAAACGAGTTGATAGCTTCAGGCGTTAAACTTTCTTTGAGTCCGTGCGCACCAAAAGCGCCTAAAATTACTGCGGTTAATCCTAAAAGTGCACCGGTGATGAGAAGTGTTCTTTGCATGATTTCGATTTAAAATACGCGATCAAATGACTAAATTAATCACAGCAAAAATACGCTTTTATTATGCGAAACATCTTAATTATAGGGGCAGGAAAATCTACGGCTCAACTCATAAAATATCTAGCCGATAAGGCTTCTTCTGAAAATTTACAACTTACGATAGCAGATCGTGATCTCGCTCAGGCACAGGCATTGGCGGGAAACTATGATTGCGCTAATGCCATTACACTAGATATCAATAATGTTGAAGACCGAAAGGAGCAAATCAAAAAAGCCGATATTGTTATAAGTATGCTTCCTGCGCGTTTGCATATTGAAGTGGCGCGCGATTGCCTGGCGCTTCGTAAAAATCTGGTAACCGCTTCTTATATAAGTGATGCGATGAAGGAGCTAGATGACGAGGTCAAAAAGAAAGGTCTGGTGTTTATGAACGAAGTAGGCCTTGATCCGGGAATCGATCATATGAGTGCGATGCGGGTGATTGACCGTGTGCGAGATGCTGGTGGGAAAATGCTGTTATTTGAGTCTTTTTGCGGCGGATTAGTCGCTCCCGAAAGCGATACGAATCTTTGGAATTATAAATTCACGTGGAATCCCAGAAATGTCGTTTTAGCCGGTCAAGGCGGGGCGGCAGAATTTATTCAGGAGGGTACTTATAAGTATATTCCGTATCAGCGGTTATTCAGAAGAACCGAATTTCTTGATGTGGAAGGCTACGGAAGATTTGAAGCGTACGCCAATAGAAACTCTCTAAAATACCGAAGCACTTACGGTTTGGAGGATATTTTGACCCTGTATCGCGGTACGATGCGTCGTGTAGGATTTTCTCGTGCCTGGAATCTTTTTGTGCAATTAGGAATGACTGATGATAGCTATACCTTACAAGACACCGAAGCGATGAGCTATCGCGAATTTACCAACCTCTTTTTGCCGTATTCGCCCACAGATTCTGTGCAGCTCAAATTGCGACATATGCTTAAAATTGATCAGGATGATTTGCTTTGGGATAAATTGTTAGAGCTTGATCTGTTTGATGATACCAAAAAAATAGGACTGAAGGAAGCAACACCTGCGCAATGCCTGCAGCGAATTCTAGAAGATCAATGGACCCTTGCTGAAACCGATAAAGATATGATCGTGATGTATCATAAGTTTGGCTATGAGATCAATGGCCAAAAGAAACAAATTGATGCGACGATGGTGAGTGTTGGCACCAATCAAACCTATACTGCAATGGCCAAAACAGTTGGATTGCCGGTAGGCATTGCGGCGTTGAAAATACTTAATAAAGAGATCACGACTCCGGGAGTTCAGTTGCCGATACGGCGTGAAGTTTATAATCCTATTTTAGATGAATTGGAAGAAAACGGGATTATTTTTAAGGAATATGAAGTGCCTTATTTAGGGTACAATCCGCACCATCAATAAATCAGAATGATTAAAAATTTAAAGTTTTTTGCAGGCTTACGCTTATAGTAATGAGGTTAATTGCTATTTTTAGTTGAAATACTATAGGTAATGAAAATCGTAAACGAACAAATAGCAATAGACGGAATAGATAAAATAATCTTGCGCCAACTGATGGAAGATGCGCGTAAACCCATTTTGGAAATTGCACGTCAAGTTGGTATCTCTGGTGCTGCGATACACCAACGTCTTAGAAAATTAGAAAAGTCGGGTTTGATCACCGGTTCAAAGTTCACCATAGACCCAAAGATCTTAGGATACAATACGATGGCGTTTATTGGGATCTATTTAGATCGCGCGATGAGCAATCCTAAAGCCGTAAAACAGCTTGAAGAAATCCCGGAAGTTTTGGAGTGTCATTACACCACAGGGAATTGGTCTATTTTTATCAAGATCCTGTGTAAGAATAACGAACACTTAATGCATCTACTCAATAAAAAAGTACAGGCGATTGATGGCGTTTCAAGAACCGAAACGTTTATTTCTTTAAATCAGCAGATAGAACGTCAGATTCAGATATGATTGAAAGCCTTACTCCTCAAGAGATTCAAAACTTGTTCGATTACGAGTGTGTTGAGGTAGAAGAAGAATCATTTGAAGAATTTACTTCCAGATATAATGGTTTTGGGTCCGATTTTTATCAAGAACTATCAACTAAATTCCCCTTAGTTTTTCAACACTTGCGATTTTATAAAGAAGTTAGAGGCACCGGAAAATGTTCAGGAATACTAAACTTTCCTGATCTAAAAGCGAGCCACGCTCACTTTTTATATAGAGATTTTGCGCTCGTAATAGGATTAGATCCCGGGACACCTCAAATTTCCATTCACAATTATAAAACAGGAATTGAAGTAGGTTATTGGAGCGATAAGCCTTTCGAGGAATTAAATAAATTTATTGAATTTGAGATATTCCCAATTTTTAACCAATAAAAAACCCGGCACTCTTTCTTATCAAGTAACCGGGTTTTCCAACTTAACTAACCAACCAATTATGAACAGTTATTGAGTCGGTTATATAGGAGTTACCTTACATCTTTTTTTTTAAAAAATTATAAAACCATAAGGTTGCAGCCGCGAATGTCTGAAGTATCAAAACGGCCTAAAATTTCAAAGCGGTTTTCATCAAGTTTTTTACCCAAATCTTGCGTCGCTATAAAAGGACACGAATAGTGATTGGCGAGATCGATCACGTTGATTCCGCCGGTTTTTCCGGGAGCTACATAATTTAAAGCATCTTCGGTATCACGCATAAAAACCTGCATCCAAGGCGGATTTGTAAAAACTCCTTTTCCGTTTGAATAACCTTGAGAAAGCAATTCGGTCATCCCATATTCGCTATGAATTTCAGCAACGCCAAAACCTTCTTTCAAGATGGCGTGCAACTCTTCTCGTATCAATTCTTTTCTTCGGCCTTTCATACCTCCGGTTTCCATCACTATAGTATTCTTCAGCTTAAATTCAAACTGCTCAACTAAGTCAAGCAACGCAAAAGAAACGCCTATTAAAAGCACTTTTTCGCCTGCGGCATCCAGACGTTTTAATTTTTCGCTTAGCGCAGTATAATCATTAAGATAAAAGCCGCTATCCGGTTTTTTGCTGTCTTTGATCAAACAATCAACCATATAAATAAGTGACGAGCCGTCGCGCTCTAAGTAGGAAGGAAGCAAGGCAAGCACCGTGTAGTCTTCGATAGCGCTATAATGCAATTTAAAGCTTTGGCGAAAGCTTTTCTCGTATAGATCAAGATCTGTAACGTGATGTTTGCTGGTAATGCTGCCGGTGGTTCCGCTACTGGTAAAAACCGTTTGCACGGCATTTTCTGAAGCCACAACTTTAAATTCTTTAAAAAACTGAATTGGCAAAAACGGAATTTGATCAAGCTCAGTAATCGTTGCAGGATCTACCTTCAAATAATCACAAAATCGACGATAAATCGTGTTATGCTCCCATTGATAGTTAAACGATGCCAGCGCAAGGTTTTTAAACTGATCTTGTGTTTGAATAGTGAATATAGAATCTGGAAGCATACCTAATTTTAGAGAATGTAAAGTTATCTAAAATCAAAAAGCAGCCGAACATTTATTATTTTTAAAGCAAGTTAAGTTTATTTAAATGTTACCAATGCGGTTAACATGACCGTGCCAAATATTAAAATGTATCTTTACGATTCGATTAAATTTTCAGTCTTATGAAGAAAAAGGAAATTAAGATTTTGCTTGTTGACGACGAGCCGGATATTCTTGAGATTGTTGGCTATAACCTTAGTAATGAAGGCTATCAAGTCATCACCGCTTCTAACGGAAAAGAAGGTGTGAAAGCGGCAAAGAAGAATAATCCACATCTTATCATTCTTGATGTGATGATGCCTGAGATGGATGGTATCGAAGCCTGTGAACAGATACGTAAATTACCAGGCCACGAAGAAACGATCATTGCTTTTCTAACGGCTCGCGGTGAAGATTATTCACAAGTTGCCGGTTATGATGCCGGAGCAGACGATTATATTACAAAACCTATCAAGCCTAAAGTTTTGGTAAGTAAGGTAAAGGCGTTGTTACGTCGTCTTAAAGAAGAAGAGGAAGGTGATAGTTCGGTTAAAATAGGTGATCTGGTAATCAATCGTGAAGAGTACAAGATCATTAAAGACAAGAAAGAGATGGTGCTTCCGCGTAAGGAGTTTGAGCTACTTTCTTTGCTTGCTTCAAAACCTGGAAAAGTATTTAAGCGAGAAGATATTCTTGATAAAGTTTGGGGTAATGAAGTAGTTGTAGGTGGTAGAACTATTGATGTACACATTAGAAAACTACGTGAAAAAATAGGCGATAAAAAATTTAAAACCATTAAAGGCGTAGGGTACAAATTTGTGGTTTAAATGGCAGTAAATTTTAAAAAGTCATACCGTTTTGCAGTGTTTTCATCACTGATGATTACGGTAGCTCTAACGCTCTTTGTGAGCGTTTTTTTCTATATGACTAATGCGATAGACTGGGTGTTTATTGTCTTGTTTGCATTGGTGTGTTTTGCTTTATCCTTCTTGCTTATTCAAGTGCGGGTAGAACGGTTTATTTACAACCGCGTGAAACAAATTTATGATGATGTTACGCTACTTGATGTAACCTCGTTACGCCGCGGCCAGATCACCACAGATATGTCTAGCCTTACTAAGGAAGTAGAACGCTTTGCTGCGAGTAAAAAGCTCGAGATCGAATCGCTTAAAATTAGAGAAGAATACCGAAAGGAGTTTATGGGTAATGTGGCACATGAACTCAAAACACCTTTATTTACTGCGCAAGGCTATATTCTCACCTTACTTGATGGCGCGATGAAAGACAAGTCGGTGCGTAAAAAATATTTGAAGCGTGCAGGAGCTTCCATTGAGCGTCTGGTCTATCTCGTTAACGACCTAGATATGATCGCCAAACTTGAAGTGGGAGATCTTAATATTCGCTATGAATATTTTGATATGGTCGAGTTGGTCAATGATACTTTTGAACTTCTGGAGATGGAAGCTGCTAAGAAGAATATCACACTCACCACAGATATGGAGTATGATTATCCCATTATGGTCAATGCAGATCGCGAGCGTATTCAGCAGTTGTTGACTAACCTTATCGTGAACTCGGTAAAATATGGAAAACAAGACGGTACCACAGAGATTTCTATAGAAAACCTAATTCAAAATAAAGTGATCGTGCGTGTTACAGATAACGGTGAAGGAATCGCGTCTGAACATATCCCACGTTTATTTGAACGTTTTTACCGTGTAGATAAAAGCGGATCACGTCGTGAAGGTGGCTCAGGACTTGGGCTCTCTATCGTCAAGCACATCATTGAAGCCCATGACGAAAAGATTTATGTTGAAAGCGACTTTGGAGTGGGATCTGAGTTTTCGTTCACCCTTGAAAAGGCCGAAGAGCTCCCCGAAGCTCCCCTCCCCAAAACGTCTTTGGTTGAGTAAAGGTTCAAACCCGGTAAAGACTTTGGCTTTACTCAAATCTTTTAAACTGAATTTTTCCTGATCCTTAAAAGGAACGATCCCCATAGTGTGTAAGCGCTTGGCGAGATATTCTTGTTCAGTTTGCCCGGGTGTGGGTATAAAAAAGGCTTTTTTGCCCAGTTTAAAGAGATCCATAATGGTGGTGTAGCCCGATCGACAAATGATAAGGTCGCTAGAGCAAATCGCGTTTTGTAAATCTTCAGTTTCCATAAAGTTTACAATTTTAATCTGCTCTTTGCGGGTGACTTTTTGTTCTGCTTCAACTACGCCGCGCACGAATAGTACTTGCCCTTTGTAGTGTTTCAACTCGTGCATTAAAATTTCTTCAAGCTCGGTACGTTGCGGTTCAGGACCACTTAGCAATACCATAATATCGTAGCTAGATGCGGTTTCTTTCTGCTCAAGCCGCGATAACGCACCGATGTATTTTACCGGGATCTCAAATTTTTTAGGATGACCCAATTTTCCGCTAAGGTTAGCATCATCTGCAAAATCGGGCACCCAACATTCATCAAATTTTTTGATATAACTGCGGTGCATTGCAGAGGTTAACCGGGTGGTGCTTCCGCTTAAAACCTGAAGTTGATGCGTGATAAAAACCGTTGGAATTTCGTTGTGATACAAGCCCAATCGGTTATCAGAGATCACGCCGTCAATCTTCTTGTTTTTTACCAATTCTTTGAGTTGCTCGCGTTCTTGACGAATAGCTTTTAGGACTTTGGGACTGCGCAAAAGCATTTTCCATTTAAAACGCTTGCCTTTTTTAGCGTATTCGATCTTGTAAGAAGGCAATTCAATACCTTCTAACTGCGGAAACTCCTTTTGAAGCAAGGTTAACGCCATACCGTCGCTTGCTATGATCACCTCAAAACCGTCGGCAAGAAGCGCATAAATTATGGGGATGCTTCGGGTAGCATGCCCAAGTCCCCAGTTAAGCGGAGCAACAAGTATGGTTTTATGAATTTTCATCAATACAAAAGTGTAACATACCTGATAACTAAATGTTTCAGCTAGATTATCAAACTATTAAAATTACGGTTTAGTATATTAAATCAAATGTTTTAAAAGTCTGTTTAGTAGTGTTTTATGGGTTTTTAGAAATGTTATGCGTATGTTAGGTTGCATTATGATAATTTATTAGCCGCGCATTTGTAAGAGTACCCGTATATTTGAGCCGATTTTTTAAAAGGTATTTAAATTCAGGTTCGTTTTTAGAATACCTTCAGCAATAACCTCCGCAAAAGGAATAAGAGCAACAGCAGTTGGGAAGTAAAAATAAATTAAAACGCTTTCGCGAAAACGAAACTTTTAGCAATGTCATTCAGCCGAAGCGGGAAGAATTGACCGATCAGGAATTTCCGTTAAAAGGAAACTGGAATAGGGATTTTTTTAAAAATGATAAGCCTATTGTTCTTGAGCTGGGTTGTGGCAAAGGAGAATACACTGTGGGTTTGGCACAGCGGTTTCCTGAAAAGAACTTTCTGGGCATAGACATTAAAGGAGCGCGTTTTTGGCGTGGAGCAAAAACTGCTTTAGAAGAAGGTATTTCCAATGCAGGATTTCTACGTACCCAGATTGAGTTGGTTGATAAAGCTTTTGCCGAAAATGAAATCTCTGAGATCTGGATCACGTTCCCCGATCCTCAGATCAAGTATAAGCGTACCAAGCATCGTATGACCAATCCTGAGTTTTTAGCACGCTATAAGGCTATTTTAAAGCCTGATGGTCTGATGCATTTAAAAACCGACAGTGAATATATGCACGGGTATACTTTAGGTCTTTTAGAAGGTTTAGGGCACGAGATCTTATATGCGCATCATAATATTTATATCAATCACGAGGCGCCACAGGAAGTGGTTGGTATTCAGACTTTTTATGAAAAACAGTATCTTGAAAAAGGGAAACCCATTACCTATATAAAATTCAAGATCAACTAAGTACTTTTGGAAATAACAAAGCTCTTCTTTATCACCTATTTTGCTGCGTTCCTTGGGGTATTGCCACCGGGTTTGGTCAATATGTCTGTAGCAAAAACCTGCGTGCATCGCGGGATGCGTAATGGAGTGCTTGTTGCGATAGGAGCTTCGATCGTTGTTTTGTTACAGGCTTTTGTTGCGGTGTTATTGGCGCGTTATATTTTTAGTCATCCTGTGGTTAGAAATACGTTGTTGCGCACGGGTATTGTGATCTTTGGGATACTGGCGGTCTATTTCTTCATCGCTGCTAAAAAGAACAAGGTCAAAGAGGTTAAAATCCCTAAGCATAGTGGTCGTCGCAGTTTTGCAAAAGGTATTTTTGTAGCAGTGATCAATGTGTTGCCTATTCCATATTTCTGTGCGTTGAGTGCGGCGTTCAATATTACCAGTGTTAATAATAACGGTTGGTTAGAAATAGGTTTGTTCACGCTTGCAGCAGCTTCAGGAACGTTCACGGCATTGTATCTTTATGTGGTAGGTTTTAACCGAATTCAAAATGAACCGCGCAATTTTGCCAAGTATTCTAATTATTTTATGGCTGCACTGATGATCGTATTGGTAATTCTCACGCTTATACGTATGCTTTATGCCAAAACCTGAAACGCTTAATTTCTTTCAAAAGGTATATGCCGTTGCCCGTCAAATCCCTTACGGAAAGGTTACTTCGTACGGCGCCATTGCCAAATGTTTAGGAGCTCCTCGCAGTGCGCGTATGGTGGGTTATGCGATGAATGGCGCTTCTGAGATGGAAGATGTTCCTGCTCACCGCGTGCTTAACCGCAACGGACTCTTAACAGGAAAACACCATTTTCCCGGAACACATTTAATGCAGCAATTGCTCGAGAGTGAAGGGCATACGGTCGTAGAAGATGAGCTTCAAGACTTTGATAAACACTTTTGGGATCCTGTTGAGATGATAGGTTTTGACGCTTCAGCCGACCAATAAATTCAACTAAAATTATAAGGTCAAAATCCTGTAGAGTACATCAGTATTTTCAATAGGTAGATAACAAATAACTCTTTCGAGTTCTGAAGTTTTCAGCCTATATTTGCACCTTTAGAATCAATCTAAGTAAGACAACGTGAAGTTAGAAAAACAAGCAATACT
>Ga0208449_1000798_pt1 | contig 19118 bp, 18 predicted proteins | sample MalvireepMed_s17_FD_184247 | JGI IMG/M metagenome (GOLD analysis project Ga0208449, IMG submission 184247) | Marine viral communities from the Global Malaspina Expedition - Malaspina viral metaG DeepMed_s17 (SPAdes) (version 2) | ecosystem: Environmental > Aquatic > Marine > Oceanic | place...
CACCTCTCTACCCGGAGTGAGCGGTAGAGGGGAGGTTGTTCTATACAATCCCTTCCTCTCTCCTTTAGGAGAGCATACCACCATACCACCATACCATGTGCGTTCCATAAGGGTTTCAAGCGTGGTGGTATCGTGGTATGGCATGGTATGATCATACCACCATACCATGTATACTTTCCTTATTATATAGGGGTTTCAGAGGCACATGGTATGATTTGCGTAAAGTAACCATACCATCGTTTTTTACGCAAAGTGACCCTATTTCAGCGCCCATTTCCATCCCCCTTTTTTTCACTCATAGTAGACAAAACGATCGCCATGCCCACCCAATAAACGAGCTGTGGAACCACTGCATTTCCCAACGCTTTCAAGCGTGGAACCCTGGCCTTATCCGTCGGCGCTACTCTTGGGATTCCCCGTTCCCAAGTACCGTCCAGCCAGGAGGAAAGCCCATCAGTGCCTCCACCCAGGTAGGATTCAAATGCAGCTTTGTTGCTTTGCGGCCGCCTTCCTTGTCCACCACAATCGTAGTCAGGCTCTTCTGGGTTCCCTTTTTGCCCGTGTCCCGGCGCTGATAGCCCAGCCTGCCCTCGTGGGCCACGATTGTCGGCCACATTTCCTGATATTTCGGGTCGTGTACCGCTTCCCTCAGATTCGAGCATCCTCCTTTCTTCGCTGCCTCTGACAGTTCCTCGCGTTTCCTGATCTGTCCGCTTCGCATCCCGTCCATTGCCTGTGGAGTCGGCCACAGCCTCATTGTCTCCGGATCCACCTGTTCCCGTAGGTTTGAGGGCCTTGACCGTCCCTTGCGCTGTCCTTCCTGGAGTCTTAGTGTTGCCTCCGCCGATCTCTGGGGCAGATGATCCATTGCGCTCGGTGTTGCCCATAGTTTTTCCTGAACTGCCACCGTCAGGGGTGTTCCGCCCTGCTTGTATTTCTTTGTGCGATTGCTCGCCGAATCCTGGGTGAGGGTTGGCCATGTTTGTTGCGATCCAGAAGATCCGTTCCCTGCGGTGGGGGGCACCGAGACTCGCTGCTTCAACACTAAAGCACCTAACGGTGTAGTCTTCGCTGTCCAGGTCTTCGAGTACGGAATCCAAACCGAGTCGAAGATGTCCGCCCACGTTCTCTCCAATTGCGTAATGCGGACGGAGTTCTCTAACGAGCCTAAAATATTCCGGCCAGAGGTGTCTTTTATCCGCTTCGCCTTTTTGATGTCCGGCAACGGAAAACGGCTGACACGGGTAGCCTCCACAGATAACGTCAATTCTTCTTCCATCGGAAACAATTCCGTCTGTCTGTAATCTTTCATAACTTAACTCCCTTATATCATTATAGATAGGCACATCAGGCCAATGCTTGTTTAATATCTTACATGGAAACGCCTCGATCTCACAGAACGCCACCGTTTCAAAGTAGCCGGTCGAGTCCAGGCCGAGGGAGAACCCCCCGATGCCGCTGAACAGGTCGAGTACCCTCATTTTTTCCATTTCTTCCCCGAAACAATGCCCAGTTTTACCGCCCTATTGTACGTTGTCCGTGCGACTTCCGATGGGAACACCACGAAATTTCTGAGTGATGAGCAGCGTATCTTTTCTGCCAGGCGTCCCACGTTTTCGTAGTCCGGTATGTATTTATCTTTCTTCATTTGTTGTCTCCCACCTAAATTTAAGTTGTCCGTAAACAGGTTGCCAATCTCTGCCGGCCCTATTCTGCCAGCCCTCTCCCTCTTTTCTTGCTTTGGGTTCTCCTACTATTTTCCAGTTTACTGCTTTGAGAGAAGATCCTGACTCCTCTTGTAATGTGTAAGTAATCATTCTCTCTCCCCCCATTTGCTGCCAGATACGCCAACATCTGCCATAGAGAAATGAACATGTGTTTTTAGGAGAGTCATCTTGGACACACACCCTTAAAACCTCAGCTGTATAACCATCATCCAATGATCTTGCCACGGGTCTGCCAACAATAGCCACACCCACCAGGTTTTTTCCATCAGAGGCGCCTATCGAATACTTATGACCACGCGTTTCTTTGTTGTGGCGATGAAAGTTGTTCACATATTCGTTTGCTTCTCTTAATGACATGGGTGTTACTTTCAAGCTCATTCTTCAACCCTCCCGATTAGTTTCTCGTAGTTCTTCGGCTCCGACAGCCCCTTATGAAACCTGGGCAACAGCCATTCGATGATGCGTAGTTTTCTTTGCATGTCTTGCCACGCAAGTAACGCTGCTCTTTCGCTGATCATGCTTTCTTTGTCTTTCATTCTTCTTCCCAAGGCTTCGTGCCTTCATTATTAACCAACCAATGCCACGTCTGTTTGCCGGGAATCGCGTGAGTCAGCACGCGGCCACCGAGGTATTTCTGCACGTAACTGACTGCGGCTTTTCCTTTCAGCTGACCGCTTGCCAAGCCTCTGTCTTTGAGAGCCTTGCGTGCCAGCAATTCAAGCTCGGCACGGGTGTAGAATTTTGTCTTGTCCATCGAGTTCGCCACTGTGTGTGCAATGTCGACCTCATCAACCTGTTTTTCCGCATCGAAATCAACGATGTTCCAGAAGCCGGTGTCAAAATTGAAGTACGCCGCATGACTCTCAGGCTCTCTTGCGTTCCGTGCTTCATAGAACAGGGTAACGTTCGGCTTGTCGCCGAGCAGTTTAATGCCTGAGTCAAACCATCCCGCAAACGCCGAGCCACCACGCGCCGACATGAAGCTCATGTCGTCCTGGCGTTCTTTGCCGGTGTGATGGGCAAGGATTGCGGTCACCCGGTAGGTATCGATCAGCTTGTCCACCCTCGACAGGAACTTCTGCACATCCTCATTCTTGTTCTCCTCTCCGGAAAAGAAGTTAATCACCGGATCAATCATGATCATGTCGGGTTCATGGAACTCGATCGAGCGTGCCACCATCTCGATGTCGGCATCGCGCATCAGGTTTTTCTGCAAGCGTCCGGTGACGATCAGGTTCTCGCCCAGCAAATCTGTTTTCTCTTTGTCTTTTTCGTACGCCTTGAGGTAGAGATCCACTCGGTCCCGGATGTAAGCGTCGATGATCTCGGCCTGCAACCACATGACTTTCATCGGTCTTGGGAAAGGTTTCCCCATGAACTTAGTGCCTGTTGCCGCTGCCGTTGCGAACGCGCCGATCCAGTGGGATTTGCCGATCTTCGGCTTGCCCAACAGCAGTATACGTCCGCGCTCAAAGATAAATTTGTCGCCCCAATACTCGGTCGGGGTTGGGATATCCAGTTGGCGGAAGGCGCCCCATGGCATCAGACCTAGGGGATCGGTCTTCGCCGGTTTGTCTTCCGCCAGATTCTCGATTGGATCTTCCTGTTCGAGAATTTCTTTCTGTTCGTCTTCAAGATGGACTTCCCACTTGCTCGTTTCCCATCTGAGCATACCCATCTCGACGTCTTCGGGATGTCTTTTTATATGTCCATTGACAATCGACATTGTTGTTGTCGTCACCTCAATCGGTGACATGGGAGGCACGTTGGTCTGATTCCAGTCCTGTGCTTTGATTAGTATTTCCCGCTGTCCCCAACCCTCGCGAATCCATCGCCCGACCAGGCGTGATAGCTTATCGTTGCGAGTGCCAATGTCGGTGCCGATGTCGTCGAGTTTATCGGTGACGATACTCTCAACCTTACCAATGTTATTGAACTCTCCGATCTTATGCAAATCTCCCTGTTGCAGGCACGGCAAATCGTCCATCGAACCGACGGGAACATGGCTGTTGTTGATAAAAAAATAGTCGTGCGAGGGACACATCATCACATAACCGCCGAGTCCACGCACGTCGAGCTTGTTGGTGCCTGCCGAGTTACGAATTTCAAGGTTGGGATTTACACTATAAAAGAAATGCATCCCACCTCTCGGTGTTGTCTGGCACAGCTGTGTGTTGGTGATGTGGCCGTTGCTGACAAACTCGACAGCCTCTTCCGAATCGGCATCGAGAACCACGAAGTTAAGGCCGGTCAAAGCCGCCCAATTGGAGCGTGGAAACTTCTTTAGCCACCCGGTCATCTCTTCACGGGTGGGTTGCACCCTCTGATAAGGTTCCCATTTCACCCTCGGCGCTTTCGCCCAGCGTGATTTTATCTCTTCTTCGGTGTCAAACGTGTGGCGTTTGCGGAAATATTCAGGGATGTATTCATCTTTTGAACCGCAAGGAATTAGGTGGAACCCATTCTCCCAGTAGCTTTCAAGCATTTCATCTTTAACTTCCTGGCTTATGTCAACCCACGTCTGATTCGTGTTTAGAATCAAACTCATGAACGAATATCCTATGCAACTTTGGCGTTTTTAGCTTTATCATTTTTAGGCCTGACTGCGCGGTCGCTGTCGCCCTCATAGATAGTTCCATAGATGGATTCCCATGTAAGCAGCCCATGCGAAGTACGCATTAAGAGCTTTGCTTGCTTGATCCTGGGGACCCGGTTAAAATATCTCCATGCCTTGACGGTGGACTCGGAGGCGTTTGCGTTTTTCGCAACGACTGCAACCCCAACATCCTGGATGTACTCAGACAAAGTTACTCGTATCGTCATCTGTTTTTTCTCCCAAATGTAATTAAATAGTTTGTATTTAGAATGATAAAGACTTGACAAACAAAATGCAAATGTTTATCGTTAGTGGGTAGTAAAGTTGGAAGAAGAAAACAAGTAAGAATAATTCTTTGGGAGAAGAATCATGGAAACAATCCAAACGCTGCGGTCGGAGCGTCAAAAATTACTGGCCCTAAAATCGGAGATCGACAGGCAAATTAAAGAAACAACCAGGGAGATTTTGCGTCACCCTGATCTTGGCATTGACCTTGAAACCCTGCAAAACAAAGGGGGTTCATCAAACCACAACGGTCTTCACATATCATTCACCCGTTCTCTTAGTTGGGACCAGGATTATCTGGCTACCATCAAGGGACAGATAGCGCCCAACGAATGGCCATTCAAAACCAAGGAAGTCTTAGGGCTCCGAGAGTTTCAGAATTTTGCCATGGAATCACCGCAGCTTGCGGAGATTGTCCAGAAAGGCGCGATCACCAAAGTCACCAAGACACCACGCATTGTGGAAAAGGAGGTGTCAAATGACTCTAATGAATAGCATCAGCAAACAAACCGAGTACACAAAAGTGAGAATGAATATTACCGGAACCGACGGCATTGGCAAAAGTACCTTTGCTGCCGGCGCTCCCGATCCCATTTTCATCTGCGCCGAGGATGGCTTGCGCTACATCAGCGTTGATCACTTCCCGGTTTGCGAAACCTACAACGACATGGTGCAACAGGTCAAGGAGCTGGCTAATCAAGACCACGATTATAAAACCGTGGTTCTTGACACCACCGATGCGACTGAACGGCTGTGCCAGGAACAGGTCAAGGAAACGCACAACATCAAGACCATTGAAGCCTTGGGGTTCGGCAAAGGATTTACCGAGAGCTACGAGCTCTTCTGCCAGATACTAAGAGGCCTTGAAGCGCTGTCGGTAGCCAAACAAATGCATGTGATATTGCTGTCGCATGTGCAAATCAGAACTTTTTCCGACCCGGAGCACGAACCGTACGACCGCTACGAGCTTAACACCCACAAGAAAGTAGCCAGTTACATTCGTGCCTGGGTCGACTTCAACCTATTCGCTAACCACGAATTTACCACCGTCAAGTCCGGTCAGGGCTTCAACGAGAAGTATCGTGGCAAAACATTTAGCGACAACCGCTATCTCTTCACGCAACGGACAGCCGCATTTGACGCCAAGTCAAGGCTCCAGCTGCCACGGAGAATAGATCTTGCATGGCCTTCTTTCGTAGGTGCGTGTGAACAAGTAGTAAATAAAAATCAACCAACTAAACAAGGAGGACAGCATGTCTGATTTTGATTTTAACATCGACCTCAACGCTATTGAGGAACCGGATAATGACTTTTCTCCCATTGAAGAGGGCACCTATGAACTGGCGGCTGAAGAATGGGAACAGAAAACATCCAAAAACAACAACCAATACCTGAAGGTAAAGTACCGAGTACTGGGTCCCAACTACGCCAACCGCGTACTCTGGGAAAACTTCACCATTGGCGGAGCCAATCCAACCATCGCCATTAGGCGACTCAAGGAATGGATTGTCGCCGTAGGCCAGGAGCCTGGCGTTCTCAGTGCAGACCGTATGCCTGGACTCATGAGCCAAGCGTTCTTTGCCAAGGTGGGGATTGAGGAGTCTGCTGGTTACGATCCACAAAACAAGATCGTGACTTTTCTGCAACCAAAAAACACCGTTAGGGTGACACCGCAGCAAACGCAGCCTAAAGTAACCCCAACCCAGTCGGTGCCTACGGCAACAGGCGCATCTATTTCGGCTGATTGGGACTGATTGATCGCCTCCGATCACGAGTTTAAGGCTTCTCGTTTATCAAAAAGCCGGACTGCATTATAATTCATAGAATCAGGAGCGATCATGAGCAACAAAAAAGATGCCGTTACCAAAGGTATTGAAACCGCAGAGGTCATCGTCAACGATTTGTACGATCTGATCGAGGACTGGAAAAAGCGTGGCATTTCCGAAGCCAACATCACCAAAGTCCTAGTGTTCCTGTTGCCGGAAGTTATCCTTGGCACCGCACCCAATCAAAAAACCGCTTATCATCTTTTGGATTTGGCCATGTCCAGAATTGATACCCTATTAAATGGCACTGAATCGGACGAAAACGAGAGCGTTCACTGATGCAACTGCGGTATTACCAGGAAGAATCACTGGCGGCACTGTTGGCTTACTTCCAAAGCAAGCCCATAGACAGCAACCCATTGCTGGTATTGCCCACCGCTGCCGGCAAGACCATCGTGTTTTCCCACCTGATTAAACAATTAAGCGGAGGCAACCGGAGGTTCATGATCCTGGCACACCGCCAAGAGCTGGTTTCACAGGCCAAGGACAAGCTGCTGAAGGTTTGGCCCGATGCGCCTGTCGGTATTCTCGCAGCCTCACTCAAGAGTTACGACACCGATGCGCCGGTATTGATCGCATCCAGGGACACATTGGCGTCATCTAAGCGTTTGGATGTGGTTCCAGGGGTAGACTATATAATTGTCGATGAAGCGCACCATATCGCCCCTACGAAGACCACACGCTATCGCAAAGTGCTGAGTGCAATGCGCGAGAAAAAGCCATGCCGGATCATTGGCGTTACCGCAACCCCCTACCGCATGGGACAAGGCTACATTTATGGGGACAAACTGGACCATTTTTTTAAGGACATCGCCTACCAGGTTTCCATACCGCAGCTGGTGCAGGACGGATATCTCTCTCGATTGTCTGCATTTGCGGTAAAAAACAAAGCGGTAATCGACACCAAGGACGTACGGCTTAAGTTCAAGGGTGGCGATTACCGTGAGGGTGACTTGGAAAAAGTTGTCCTGAGTGAGCCGTTGATCATGGAAATTTTCAACGACTGGATGGACAAAGCCTATTTAAAAGGAAGAACCGCAACCGTGTTCTTCTGTGTGTCGGTACTGCATGCCGAGAAGATGTGTTTGTTTCTACAGGAACAGGGCATCAAGGCCGAGGTAGTTACCGGCGACACCCCAACCAAGGATCGTGAACGTATATTAAAAGAGTTTGATAGTGGCGCTGTCCATGCCCTGTGCAATGTGGGAGTATTGACAGAGGGATGGGATGCGCCGCGCACCGATTGCCTGGCGCTGTTGCGACCAACGCAGAGTCTTGGACTCTATGTCCAGATGTGCGGCCGTGGCATGCGTCCCTATCCGGACAAAGACAACTGCCTGATGCTGGACTATGGAGAGAACATGGTCCGTCATGGCTGTCTTGATGAGGCCGTTCCCCAGGACGAGCGCGTGGATGCGAAGATCAAAGTCTGTGAGCTCTGCTTTGGTGTCAGCCCCAAGTCATTCAAGGAGTGCCGTGAATGCGGTGCGCCGTTTCCCGAACCACAATCTTTTTATTTTCAACCGGAGGGAACAGAAAAGAAGCCGCCCAACCTGGCAAAGCAGGGGACTGCCAGCGTTGGGTTCGTGCTTTCCGACGAGAAACAGGGCGAGAACAAGGAAAAAATATTTAATGTCAGCCGTATCTCAGCCCATTCCACCACCTCGAAGAACGGCAACTTCTATTGCAAGGTGATCTTTGAGTGTGAAAATCTATTTGAAAGTTATCAGTTACCATTGATGTTCGAGCATCCGAAAGTAAATCGGTTTGCCAAGAGTCGGTGGAAACAAATTACCCTCGACCTGTTTGCGCCGAACTCGGTAAAGCAAGCGGTTGATTTAATCAATACCCAGGGTGCCTTTGATCATATTGATGGCATCATGACCCAAAAAGAAGGCAAGTACGACAACATCAAGGTGATGTATTCAGGAGAAAGGAGGATTAAGTTATGACTTTAGTTGATGAATTTGACCAGTTGGAGGTGGATGGACAGCGACGACGCCAACATCTCGGCATGAGTGTAATCGGTGGTGACCCGCGCAAGCTGTGGCTTGAGTTCCGTTGGTCGTTCCCGGTGTTTGAAAACGGTCGCATCCTGCGCCTGTTTGATCTGGGCAACCGCATTGAAGACCAGGTGGTTGACCGGCTGAAGAAAATGGGGACCATCAAGGTTTCTGCCACCGACAAGGAGGGCAACCAATACCGCTGTTCCTTTCTCGGTGGTCACATGGGTGGTTCTGTTGATGGTGTGGTCAAGCAAGCTGATCCGGAGAACCCTGAAGAGGTCATGATTCTGGAGGTGAAGTCGGCGAACAACAATCGTTTCCGGGAGCTGCAACAGGGAGGAAGCTATGAGGATTGGTCGAATGATTACTCGGTGCAGATCCAGTGTTACATGGCCGCCTTTGATCTAAAGCGTGCCTTGATCATTGTCTACAACAAAAACGACTCCGACATTTATACCGAGATTGTCGAGGCCCGTGATGGCGTTCTCGATGAGATGATCGAGAAAGCGAAGCTGATTATCCAAGCCGATTCGCCACCACCGTCGCCCTATTCCTCAACCGATTACCGCATCCGTAAGTTCATGACCCAGAAACAGCAAGCCATTTACAACCTGAAACAACTGCCGGATGACATCAACTGCCGCAACTGTGCTCACAGTGAGCCTGTGTTTGACGGTGATGGTGCCTGGCGTTGCAACAATTTCAGCAAACCCATTGATGAGGCTACTCAACGCAAGGGCTGTGAGCAGCACATCTGGCTGTCGTCGTTGGTGAACCTGCCAATCAACAGCATCAGCGGTGGGGCTACCACCTATGCCAAAGGCAAAGCGCTGCTTACCAATGCACCCAAAGACCAAGCCGGCAAAGATGTCTACACCAGCCAGGAGATGCGTGAGCTGTCCAAGGTCAACTACGATCCGGAGGTCATCAAGAAACTGATGCGGTTCCGGGAAGAGTTCGGGATGGACACACGCCTGGAAGAATTGACCAGAGATGGATAGTGTCAACGAACGAAGAACAAATCTTTTTACCAGAAAAGTTTGATTGTCCAACCCTAATTAGTTTCAGCGGCGGCAGAACATCGGCCTATATGCTGTATAAAATACTTGAGTCTTATAATTGGAAGTTGCCCGATGATGTTCATGTAACTTTTGCCAACACCGGGAAAGAAATGCCTCAGACTTTGGACTTTATTAATGACTGTGCTGTGAATTGGAATGTCAAAGTGCATTGGCTTGAAGTGGACATCCATGATGAAAGACCGATTTATCGCACCAAGGAAGTTACTTATGAAACCGCCAGCAGAAACGGAGAACCCTTTGAGGCACTCATAAACCGAAAGAAAATGTTGCCAAATGTAGCGATAAGATTATGCACTATGCTCTTGAAGATAGATGTCATGAATAGGTTTATGCGGGTCAAAGGATATAAAGAATGGGCCAATGTAGTTGGGCTGCGTTATGACGAACCAAGTCGAGTCGCCAAACAGAGAAAACAAAACGACTCAGGCAAGAACAAATGGACATCGCTAGTGCCACTCTATGACAACAAAGTAATGGTAGAAGATGTGGGTAATTTTTGGAGGAACAATGATTTTGATTTGATGCTACCCAACAATCATGGAAAAACATTGGCTGGGAATTGCGATCTTTGTTTCTTAAAAGGCACAAGGACATTGATTACTCTTATCAAGGAAAAACCAGAGTTGGCCGACTGGTGGATAGAACAGGAACAAAAAATAGAAAAGAAATCAAAAGAAAAACTTGGCAGAAAGGTTAGTGTGGCAACCTTTAGAAAAGACAGAAGTTATAAAGACTTGGTTGAAATGGCACGACTCGATGCCAAACAGATTAGTTTGTTTGATGACGATGCCAGGAGTTGTTTCTGCCATGACTGATGCAATGGATGACGACCCGGTAAACCACCCCGCACACTATACCCAGGGACGCATAGAGGCACTCGATGCCATTGGTGCTGCGCTCGATCCGAAAGAGTTTGTCGGCTACCTCCGTGGCCAGATCATCAAGTACATGTGGCGGGCGCCATTCAAGGGCAAGCCAGAGGAAGACTACCGCAAAGCCAGGTTCTATCTGGACATGCTGATTTCCAGGGAAGAGGCGATTGATCTTAGCCCGACACCACAAAGAACCGGGGGTTCTTCACAATCTGAATCCTGACCCCTGGGTACAGGGATTCCACCAGCTTTTTCTTCAGCTTGAACACTGCTGTTTCCACGCCCTTGACATCTTCCACCACGGTGTCCCCGTTCTTCAACTGGTAGCGGAAGTCGGCGATGTAGGTGCAGATCTTCTTGCCGTTGACCTCGCATGGATACTTCGGTTGCAGTTCCAGATGCGAGAGTTCCCCGGCGCTTTCCATAAGTTTAAGTTGTTTGTATCTGGCGGCTTCGAGCTTGCTGTCAAATTTGTAGCCATCGTATTGAACCTTGATGGCCCCGTATTTGTTTTTGCGTCGGCGCAATTAGTTGATGCCCAATAGTTTTTCCAACTCTTGCTGCCTTAACATAACACCGGCAGAGCTTCTTGGATCAAGCGCAGCCTTTGTTCTTCTGGTCATTCTTGGTTGCGCCGCTGTTGGAATTTGAGGTGGTCCGCCCACAAAAGACTCTTGAGGCAGAAGAGGTTTAATGTCCTGTATCCAGGCTTGGCGCAATGCCTCTTCCGGGAAGAAAGCAGCTTGCTCTGCACCCTCTTTTGACAGCGCCTCTCCAATTGCGAACTCGGATGGGAAATACGGGATAAAGGTGCGGTTCATGATTGCTCTTGGGCTCGCAATCTTGGTTGCCTTCAATACTTTGTATACTTCTTGATCAGACATCCCTAGTCTTTTTGCGTCCTCGACTGCCATTGATACATCTTTTAATGCCTCGAAACGAGCTTCGTTGGTTTTTAACAAGGCCTTGACATGTGCTTCCGGGTCCTGAACGTTTGGATTCTTGGCAACCTGTGTGTAAAGCGATGTCGCATCCCGCATCTGTTCTTTTGCATCGAATGCCCTGAACCTAAGTGTTCTCTTCATGTTGGGTCGAATGGTTTTCAGTCCGGTAAAGGACTCTGCGAGTTGGCTGTAAATGTTTGGCTTTCTTCCTGACCGAGACAAAGCCTGGTCGGTTAGTCCCAAGGAATAAAGGGTTGCTCGCGGAAGGTCTTTTAAAAATGGTCCTTCTTGCCCTGGTCTGAACTTAACAGGAACCACAGGAGGCGCAAACAAATTAACCCAGTGTGCCAACACCTTACCAGCTTTAATCGCAGCAGAGTCAATTTCCGAATTATAAATAGGACGCGCTGTTCCGGAAGCATAGGTTACATTTCTTGTAGCGTCCAATACTCCCTGACTCGCAATAGACCAGCCAAAAAAAGGCGTGAGGTATTCAGCAAAGAAACCGTTAGAGCCCATAAATCCCTGCCAAAGTTTTTCATGGAGCTTGTCTCCTCTTTTTTCTCCATTTAAAAATGCATTTAAAACTGCCGAAATTGGCGTCCGTAAATATTCGTATGGATTGGTGTAGGTGTAGTTGTAAAACTCGACGACGTTACCATCCTTGTCGGTGCGTATGGGAATGAGGTCTGCATTCTTTTCCCATGGGGTAGCGAAACTTCTTTTGTAAGCCTGAACCTGTTCATCGCTAGCACCGGTCATGAGCTTTCCAAACTCGTAAGTAGCTTTTGGAACGGCATACATAACCGCCATGTTCCCCATCAATCGACGCATGCCAATCTCCGCAATCTCAGGAACACCGCTGGCAAGCTCATCGATGGCACGCGAGGTTGAGTTGACTGCTGTTCTGACAGTTTCAGCAGGGAAGGCAATAAAATTACCGAAAGGGCTACGTCTAAGCGACTGAATTATAGAACCAACCTTTGCATAGTTCGGAACCGTATCCCTGACAATGGCTGCGCTGATGTCTTCAACGACCTCGGCTTGCACTTCTTTGGAAAGCGCCGACCATTGGCCGCCCTTTTTCTCCAGTTCACGAATGTTTTTGGGAGAAATGTTTTTGTAGGATCCTTTTGAAATTTTGAAACTTGCGTTTCTTTTTGATGCGTTTTGAAACGCTCGCATCATCCTGCCTTTTTCCATCTCCCAACTGAATATTTTCCAGACATCATCAGAGCCTTGGTAGACTTTGGAGAAAAAGTTATTTCTGCTTGCATCGAGAAGTTTAATTGTTTTTTGGGTTGCGTTGCTCCACGCCCCTGGCTCGGAAGCCTCCAGTGCTCTGGCAGCATCATCAATCACTGCATCTATTTCACGCAACTGCGCTCCAGTATTGACGATCCCTTTTCTCTGGGCATTTGCATAATACTTTGCCAACGATCCCTTGTTTGTTCTTTTCAGCGCATCAAACACAATCATGGCAGAGTCCTGCAAAGTTTGGGCGTTGCCCACATTGCCATTCATGAGCGCAAACAAGGACGCACTGGTTGCGTTCCTGATCTGGGTAATGGGGCTGTAAATAGTTTTCGCCTGTTGTACCAACCCTTTGCCTGCCAAAAAGGTTGACCATACTCTGGAGACAACACCTGGTGACTGTTCCAACCAGCCATTCTGGGCGCCGATTAATGCATCCCTTATCCTTTGCGTGGTTACCTGTCCTGCCAAGCTACCAAACTTTTGAGGTTTGTTCGGAATAATTATTGGATCCCCAAGCTCGTCTAAAAATTGTGGCCTTATGCTTTCATCAACCTCATCAATGCTGTTGTAAAGAAACCTTTCCTTGCTGCCAGAATTTATCAAACGGTTGTTTATTCCTGCAACCTCATCCATATATCTGGCGCTTGCCACCAGCCTTGACAGGTTATCAACCGTGGATCTCGTCTTAAGCATCAGGTCTGGAACTGTTTCTCCGGTAACTTCGCCCAAGAATTTCCTGACAGCACGTAAATTATCCAACTTTCTGTTCTTTAAAATACCAGATTTGATGCCCTCAATTGCAAACTCCGGGGCCATAAGGGCGTTGTCGAAATTTCCAGTTTTAAGCAACCTCGTTAAAAGAGCCTTGCCATCCTCGGCAGTTTTTACCACTTCATTTTTCAGTAATTCAGCAACCGCTGCATCCCTGTCTACTCTGGTGGGAAGATAGCGTTCCCCTTTCAGCATCGATTTATATGCTCTATAGCCATAGCTTCCTATGTTCTTGTCCATCGCTGCCAAATATCCTGGGGGCAACAATTCTATTCCTAATTTTTTTGAGAGGTCTGCCACTTCTTTCAGTTCCAATGTTAAATCATCAATCTGTTTCCTGGCGGTATCAACATTTTCAACAAAGCTGGTTCTTGGTTTCTCAACCTGCTTGTATATCATTTCACCAGTCTGCTTGTTTCTAAGTTTCGCAACGTATTTTAATGTCCCGTACTGGTTCATGTATTTGTTGTCGTATATTTTCAACAAATTCATGGCGGCGTTCTTTTGAGTCTTGTCCGCGCCGTACAGGGCTGTCCTCAATGCGGAGTCCAGTTCTCTCAGTTTTGCATCTCCAACCTTGCCACTTTTGACCAACCAATCGTAACCTCCCCATAGGTTCCTCATGTTCGTGTCCAGCAAAGTTTGGTGTTTGTTCAACAGCGCTTGCTTTGAATACCTTGCGTTGCTTACCTCGTTTGTTGGAAGGTCGCCTCTTGATCTGAGCTTGGATAAAACTTTATTTGCCGTAGCCCACTTGGTTCCCGCTTCGTATTGTCCTTGGTTGATTGCTTCGGAAATTCTTTCTCTTTTGTTGCGGGTAAATTTTGCGAGGTTCTGTGTTGTCTCAAGTTTGGACAGTCCTTTGGCCGCACCAGCAACCGGAATCTTTATTCCTTTCCATAGGGTGGGCAACGCCAACAACATAGCTGCCCCTGTGCCAGCGGTAACAAGACGCTTTCTTAGTCTGTCCCCAGCAGTGATTTGTTCATCAAGAACTTTCTCATCATCCTCCCTCGATGCCGAAGTGTTAAAAAATCCCTCATCAATAAACTCATCAAAGATGCCGAAGGTTGGAACATCCTGGCCTGTAGCCAATAAATCCGCCGCAAAGGTGGGTGCAACCGTGTGTTTAAACCAATTCGGTTTTGTTTTATAAGTAATTTCCTTGGGCGCAAACAGCCGTTTCTTTGCTGCCTTTTTTGTAATGGCTTTTTTAACCATTTTTTGTGCAACCCCGGCAGGAGCGCCGAAACGAAACAGAAGCTCGGATACTTGGCCCGCTGTGCTTACTGGCTTGTCAGGCTTTATCCGTTCAAAACTTTTTTCAACCTCTGAAGTAAAGTCAGTGCCGGCAGCAAGATCCACAAGTGAGGTTGCAAACTCTATGGGACCCTCAACCAAACCCTCAATGGCGCCCCTAACTGGACCTTGAACAAGCGTTTCTCCCAGGGTGGAAAAGTCTCCCTCTTGTTCTTTTCGATAGCGTTCAGCAGTTCTCTTGGCAACCTCTGGGTCGTTGGTCTTTATATAAACAACCTTGTTTCCGACTAGAACGGGAATCATGGTGTTACTGATATTGGGAAGGATCTACTACTGTTGAGCCACCTACGCTCGGAATAGGGATGCCAAGCTCTGTAGCAATTTTTTCCAGAGAATCTGCTGGAAGTTCCATTAGTTTTGTTTTTCTTTCAACCGCCGTTACCTCATCCAAGACCCCTTGTTCCACCAAATAGGCTACGATAAGTGCAGCCAAATCTTGTTGTCTGGCCTGACCAAGTTGAGCAAAGTAAGCGCCTTGAGGATTTTGCATCATCATTACTGTTTCCACTGGCAATCCACTCATGCGAGCTAATTCTTCAACTTCTTTCGCGGCAACCGTTTCAGCAGGAACCGTTCCGAGTCTTTCCTGTTCGTACATTCTTCCCAAGTCACCGATCGTTGTGGGTCTTTCATACATGAGATTCACAAAGCGACTGAGCGCTCTTGATCGATCTTTTTTGTCTTTGACCTTTTTCAGTCGTTCTTGTTCTTCGGCTACAGCCATCATCTGTTCTTCCGAGAGTCCTTCCAGCTTGGCCAGCATTTCTGCTTTTTCCTCATCGTTTAAACCAGACAACAAATCTGTTACTACTGAACCAATGACGTAGGCTGCACCGGCCCTTGTTCCCATTTTAGCGCCCCTTGCAAAACGTTCGTAAGCTCCAAGCTGTCCTTTTCCAAATGGGTTTCTCTGCCCTGGTTTGCCAATCAGTATGTCTCTTGCTTTTGTTCCAGCTCCTTTAAATACATCAGCCGCCCGCTGAGTTATGCTTGGGGGTGGTTTAGCGCCCTCTAAAACCGCTTGTGGACCACCAGTATACGGTCCTACTGGACGCGCGGATGGATCTCGGAGAGACCTGGATGTATACCCTTGCGATACTGGTTTTCTTATCGGCCCTTTAAGAATCCCTTTAATGCCTCCTCCTGGAGCAGAAGCCGGCGCAGCTGGAGTCGCTGGTGCAGAGGTTCTTGCGGTTATTCGTGGAGCTATCTGGGACAATATCTGTTTTGGCAATCCGGTTCTGATCAAGCTAGTTATACCAGCAAGCCCTGGCGCAAACTCAAGCTCTCCTGACAAAAATGGATTTTCGTCGCTTTCACCTATCCTCGCCATTCGATCAATAAACTCTTGGTTTTTTCTTTTGAAAAACCCTCCAACCCCTTTGCCTGCTTCTCCGGCTTGATTCGCTTGTAGCCATTGGATTGCAGCCATTCTTGTTCTAATATCATCAGACTCTAAAGCCTCAAGAACCCATTCGGGTATCTCCGCTTCTTCCACTTCTGGATCACCACCATCCTGCATGTGGATGGGAACCAAGCCGCTGACAATGCCGCCATCGTTGTATTTTTTGGGCTTTTCAACATAGCCGCCTTCGCTAAACCAACCGCTTACCATATCCCACAAGTCTTTTAGGTTCGATCCAGCATCAATTATTTTTCCAATTCCTGTTGGCTCTGATTTCCACTCTGGTTTTACAGACTCCGTTGTGTAACCGCCATAGATTCTTCCAGGATCAAACCCTGCAAGCAGTGCCTGTCCTCTCATGATTCTTTCCCAAGGCTCTTGCGATTTTCTGAGCGCAGATTGATACAGCCGTGACAGTCCTTGTTGGTAAATGTCTCGTCCCTGTCCTCCATATTGGTTCATCATGTTCAGCCAGTTCATCATTTCGCCTTGTCTCTGGCCGCCCATTCCCAAAACCTGTCCAGCAATGCCGCCCAAACCACCGGCAGCGCCACTGAGCATAGACATACGCCTGGCATAATCATTCATCGCAGCTTCCTGTGCTCTCTGGAATCCTTGTCCTCTGATGCCTGCAAGTGCGCCTAATATGCCACGTTCGCTTTCTGCCTGCCTTTCTCCGGCCAACAGTCTGCCACGCGAGCCACCAAAAGCACCGCTGCTTATATCCTGTGCACGTGCAGCGATGTCCTCCTGGGCTGATGTGCGTCGCATTCGTTCCAACGTATCTTCAACCACATCGGTTTCATAAGGGTTGTAATAAGGAGAGATCATGGTGTAAGGATTGAAAGCACCCGTTGAGCCGCGATAGCCGCCAGCTGCCTCACCCATCAATTGCGATGCGGTTCCGTATGCTGGCTCGTAAGGACCGGCGCCCATGACTCCCTGGCGTGCCATCATTTGCATCGGTGTAAGCCCTGCCGTTCCTTCCAGTGGAATAGGCTGTGGCTGATCCATGAGTCCGCCGTATTGTCCGGGTGCGCCGAATACGCTGGCACCAAGGCGGCGTTGGTAGTCCTCAAACCATGGCTGCTTAAATTCGTAGCCTGCTTGCGGCGCTGTATAAATTGTTGGATCGTAACGCGTCCATTCAGATGTTGCTAAACTCATGTCAACCGCCTCTCATTTTCTTTGCCATCTGTTGGCCAAGCGCTTGTTGCAAATACATTTGCCTTGCGCCTGCCAATCGTTGCTGTTCAGGGTCCATCATCGTTTGTTGTGGTGCGCCCTGGTTCATTAATGCCATCAAGCCAATGCCTCTATTCGCCTCGGCATTGGTTACAAATTCTCCATCGGACAACATCGCCGGGATGTCATCACTGGTTTCGGTGCCAGGTCCCTCGGTCAAGCCGTTGCGACGAACGAAAGCACCATCTGCTATATATTCTACACCAGGAACATTATCGTATCCTAGGTTTTGTACCAAAGATTCCTGTGGTGGTCCCGTCATAAACGAGAATGGGCCGCCTTGGGCTATGTTATATGCTTTGGTTGGTTCCGAAGCAAATGGGTAATAAATGGGAGCCATGTCTTCCGAGCCTCCGGGAAGATAAACAGCTCCTGAATCAGCAGAGGCACCGCCTCCACTCAGCAAATCACTTAGTTGCTTGAGCCTGTCTAAATAATCTGTGGTTGCACCGGGAGCGCTTAAGCCAGAAATATTCAACAAACCACCAATGCCGCCAACGCCACCCAATCCGGCAAGTATATCTTGCCAGATAGTATCTGGCCTAGTTCCAGTTGCGATGATTTCTTCCATCGTTGGTTCGCCGCTTGAACTCACATCAGTAGCAGTGGCTGATGCTGGTGAGGCTACAGCTGATGCTACTCCTGTGGCAGCGGCGATTTGTTCAGGCGTTAAGCCACCAAGAATCCCTGAGTCTGGAGTGCCAGTAACAGTAATCTCCTCGATTGCTTTTTCAATTTCTGATTCAATTGCTTTTTCTGATTCTGGAATGTTGCTTTGAGTTTGTGAAACAGTAGATACGGGTGATCCTGCCGCCGCCAAAGAACCAATGCCCCAAATAGGAAGTATTCCGCCCAATATGTCCGTCCAATCCCATGCGGGTTTTTTTCCAGTAGCTATTATTTCTTCTATTTCTTTTTCGGCTTCGACTCCTCTTTTTTCTGGTAACGTAGACAAATCAATTTCTTCAATTTGGTCATAAGGATTCTTAGGCACTACATAATCGGAAGAAACCCACTCACCTCTTTCTTCGCTCCACTTCCATTCCTCATCATTCCATATTGATCTTGCATCGTTTTCGTTTTCCTCTCTAGGATAACCAGCGGCTGTTTGAATGTTCTGCTGTGTTTCCAGGTACTGCCGTTCTCTTTCATCTTCATCGTAGCCATAAACATCAGAGTCTGCTATCTGTTGATTCATCCAGCTAGCATATTCATCAGCTTCTTGAGAACCATACCTATATGGATCCATCTGTGGGTCTCTATCCCAAGGCGATTCTTCCCATTCAAACGGATCTCGTAACTGAGCGTGGAACAGGCGCTGACGCTCTTTTTCAGCTGCTTCTGCATCGTAGCCTCCATGGAAACCACCGTGCCACAAACCGACAATGCCACCTTCAGCCATCTGATAACCGGATCGAGCTGGGCTCTTCATGGCGTTTATCCATGCCTTTTTTTCCATATAATCGGGAGGTGCCCGGTATTCCCATTCTCTTGTTTCTGCGTTCCATCTTCTGTTTCTGCTTTTTTGTGGGCTGTATTCGTCTGAAAAGTTTCCAAACTGCTCCTCAAGTTCACCGCTAAATTCCCCAAATGGCGCCGTTCTTTGTCGCCAGCTTAACTTCATTGGATCCAAAGTGACCCACTGATCTTCTTGAATTTCAGGAGGCAACGCATAACCTGTTTCGTCAATTGGAGCCTCGGCAGCAATCGCCCCTCTTTCAAGTAGCGGTTCTTCCTGGACTCCGGTAAAAAAAGGCATTGCCATTCCCGGACCTGTGGCAG
>Ga0208449_1000847_pt1 | contig 18197 bp, 11 predicted proteins | sample MalvireepMed_s17_FD_184247 | JGI IMG/M metagenome (GOLD analysis project Ga0208449, IMG submission 184247) | Marine viral communities from the Global Malaspina Expedition - Malaspina viral metaG DeepMed_s17 (SPAdes) (version 2) | ecosystem: Environmental > Aquatic > Marine > Oceanic | place...
GTTGTCATAAAAGTTCATGGTATAGCCCTCGTTAGGCGTTATCGCTATTGAAGGATAGGTATCGTAGGTATAGTACCCGTTGTCCGGTTCCTCGTACTGGGCCGCGGCATTCTCCACATTGGACTGCGCCTGTTCCCTGCCCACCGTTAGGTCCGCCATTCCCGTATAGGCCACCCTCCCGAAGGCATCGTATTTGGTGAAGAGCCATTGCCCGTTGGCACGCATCACGGCATCCTGGGTCATCACGGGCTGATCTAGTTTGTTGTAGACAATGTACTCCAATCCCTTGCCCGGGACCTTCTTCTCCACCAATCGGTTGCGATGGTCGTAAACGTACTGGTAGCCAAGCTCGTCCAACTCTCCTTGGAGTTCCGCAAGTGTGGACGTGGTGGCGTCCATCTTCGGGGGAAGCACATAGGTCAGGTTCCCATAGTCATCGTAGACATAGTACGTGTCGTGGGGAAGCTCTTCCTCTCCGGGATCTATCTCATTATTGCCATCGTCGTCAAAGGGTCCATAGGTGCGCTTGAGCACTACCCGCCCCTGCTTGTCCTTGAACTCCTCAACCGTGTGAAGCTTCGTGGATGTACCGGGATGGTTCTCGTCGTAGGTAATCGTCTTGTAGAGTTCGCCAACGTCGTACATGATGTTGGGACTTTCCTCAATCAAAGTAGCGTTGTAGGTTGAATTTACATGAATAGTGGCAACCCGAAACTTTCTAACTTCTTGGGAGACATTAGTATCATATACAAATTCAATTTCATTGCCCTCTCCAAGCTGCCAATCCTTCCCAGGGGCAGCCTGCCTCAGGACCCGGTTCAATGGCGAGGCCTCAAGTTCCCTCCTCGAAAAAGGGTTGGGGACAGTCCCCAGTTCGGGTCCGTACCGCGACATGTAATAGGAGTCCGTCTCCGTCCCAGAGGCGGCCCGATAGCTCCCAGGTCCACCGGAACCGGCCGCATAGGGCAGCCACTCCCTGTCCGTCCTACCAAAGTCGTCGTAGCCGATATGGGTCACGATGTCTCCAAGGTCCGGGGAGGCCTTGATCGCTATCTCCTGCATCGGACGCCCAAGACCATCATAGTACGAGACCGTCTCATTGACATCATATTTAGATAAAATACTTGACATCGAATCATGGGGCTTTTGGTAGCTTACCGTAAATAAATAATTCTCGTCGCTCAATTCTACCTCGATATAACTGCAGCCGTTGTTCGTACCATATTCCTCAGGGCATTGGTCACTATTGTCCGATACATAGCCCTCGGGTTGGACGCAGTCGTTTACTTCATCGTTAGGATCGCCAAAACCATCGCCATCCGTGTCGGCATACCATGCTTCCATTGGGTCCACGGTCACCTGTACTGTATTTGTTTCTTTTATCTGCCCACATGAGACCACCTGCCTACGGTACCAAGTAGTGGCATATAGCACGGGAGGGTCGTAGGATATTCCGGTGGCACCACTGATACTGGTAAAACCTGAGGTTTCGCTGGTAGTAGAACGCTCCCACTGATAAACATAATTTCCATCACCTCCCGAAGCATTGGTTCCGCTACCAAGCATACCGGGATTACCGCTTCCACAAAAGGATTGTCCGCCTCCGTTGATCGAGCCTGCCGACAGTTCGGGACGTACCGTGATCTCAACAACATTACTATATTTGGTCTGTGAACAGGATATGACACGTCTTCGGTACCAACGATCGGCATATAAATTGTCCGTGGGAGTAAACGATTCTTGAAACGCTCCATCTATATTGGAAAATCCCGTTTCCCCGTTGGTGGAAGATTGTTGCCACTGGTATTCAGTCGTAATACTATTACCTCCGCTTGCAGAAGATATACTTCCCAATACCGATGGAACTTGTCCATAGCATATGGTATCTTCCCCCATAATTGTACCTGGGTTTAAATCAAGATAAACTTTAACTTGGACCGCTTCTGTATAGTCTACTTGATTGCAAGAGGTTACCTTTCTGCGGTACCATATTGAAGATGTCGCATTTCCTGGGGGGTCATAGGTCTCATCATTCGCATTCGCAATTGGAGACCAACTTCCAGTACCTGTGGAAGAATACTCCCAAGAATAACTATAATTTCCATCTCCACCACTAGGATTTGTTGATACCGTGATGACTCCAGGGTTGCCCCCATAACAAGAGTTTGGTGGGTGTTGAATCACTCCTGCTGAAAGGCTAGGAGCCACAGTAATTTTAACTATATTTGAACGTTTGAATTGATTACAAGAATTCACCTGTCTACGAAACCATCTACTTGCGGTCAGGCTTGGAGGATCGTAGTTAATTCCAGTTGCTCCTGAAATGACGTTCCAATTGGTCCCGTCCTCTGAATAATGCCATTGATAACTATAATCTCCATCTCCCCCACTTGCTAATGTTGCGTTATTAATTATCAAAGGATTTTGACCGGAACAAATGGTCTGAGCACCTGAAATTCCCCCACTTTCGAGTGTATTACATACAGTTACCGACATTCTTTTTGTATAGCTATTGTTGAATTCGTCAAAAACAGTGCATGATACAAGACTTCTTCCTGAGTTATTGAATTTGTAAGTCGCTGTTGTGTAGGTAGTATTGGTTATAGTTGCACCATTATTTGCAGTCCAGCTAATGTAAGAAATATCCGATCCGGTTATACCATAGGTCTTGCTTTCGCCTGTGAGCGCTGAAGAAGGGCCATAAAGCGTATATTGAGCATTTGCAACACCCACAGTTATAACGGTTAACAATATACTAAATGACCATTTAAGTTTAGCAGTTATCATATTCATGAGTATGAAATATTTAAGAAAGACTAAAGGATTTTGTTTAAATGAAGTATTGGAAATATAGGTGTCAAATCTCCTTTCGGTGATTGTCGCAGTACTAATCTACCTAAGGATAAATCAACAATTTCCGTTTTCCAGATGTTTCCCTTTTGACTACATATGGTCAAACCTGACCCTGTAAGTTGCCATCTACCTTTAATAATTTTACCAGAACCGTCAACTTGTTGAAAAACACCCGAAGAATTGAAAGTCAGGACTCTGCTCATTGTATCATGTAATATCCGAGTTTCAGTTTCTATCGACAAGTTGTCCGCTTCATTATCAATTGTTGTTGCCTCCTTCCTTGTAGAGAATTCATTCATCCTCCAGCTGCCTATAAGCAAGGTCTCGAATCCAGTTTTTCCTTGCGCAAACATTTCGTTATTGCCCATGAAAAACATTGTGGCAAACATTGCTAGCTGTAATACCACACCTTTTTTGTTACAAGTAAAATATTTCATAACATAAATTTTTGTATTTTAATTTTGTCCTTTGAAACCATAATCGTATCGTGTCAAGAATTTTGATTCATGATCTCTAACAGTTTCCAGCCTATTGCGTCCATCATATGTGTAGTGGATTGTAATTCCGCGGGCATCGGTCATACTCGTTGGGCCTATCAAAGGGTCATAGGTGTAGCTAGTCATAAAACTATCACTGGGAATAGACTCCCTTAGGGTTTCCAATGCAGTTCTAAGGACTTCTTCCGCGGCAACTGTACCGTCATCATTATTGCTGGCAGTTTGACAATTAGCAATCGAAGTTTGAAGTAAAAGTGCATCATCTTCATCAAAGTTTTCAATTGTTGCTATAAGAAGTTTAGAGTTATAGCCCCATATATAATACGTTGAAGGCCCCTCTGTTTTTCGGCTTAATAAAACATTACCGTTCGAGTAATATTCAAATTCAACTTTATTGCTAGTTTGATCATCTCCCTTACTTGTCTTGATTATAGACGGTTGCACTACGCCTAATGCCACTTCCGTATAGGATTTTTCAATTGTCGATATCGTTTTAGAATTGGGCCCATTGGGGTTTAAAGTAATCCTGTTTTTGACTACTTCAGTTAAGTTATTCTTACTTACAAGTTTGTTTACCTGTGGGTTAGCTGTGCTAGGATATGTATAAGTGTTTTCAATAATATTTCCTTGGCTATCGGTCGTGGTTGATCGAATTGGAAGGTAGGGCCAATCCTCCGGAGTATGGATGCCATCTTCAACATAGGTTTTGGTTTCAATGGTATTTATAGAGGTTTGATTCCCTTGTGAATCTTTTAAGAAAGTTGTTTTCACAACTTCCGATACTCCTCCATAAGCACCATTTGCGAAATTGGTTCGACCCCGATAAATTGCATATTTAGGATGCAACCATCGATCATATCCATAATTTTGCGGATTAATAAAAACGTCGGGCACTGTACAAAAGGAAGTATCGAATGTAGGACTTATAACGGATCCATTGCAATAAAAACTATCCAGATATTCAATCGTATAATAATTCAACCCTGTATTCGGCCCAGTGGTATAGATGTTTTCTTTTATAAAGGGAGTCTTTCCATAGTTTTCCTCATCAGTGTAAGTCAGTAAACCCCTAACATTAATTGGCGCCTCCAACGTCTCATAATAAGACACACTTTCTAAATATTGGTGATCACCTGTGTTATTTTTGACAAGCTTCTCTTTGACCTTGCCAATATTCAAATTCGGAAAATAATTGACCTCATAAGGAGGGTTAAAGCCGTGTACGATACCTCTTTGACCTGTATTATATTTATATTTTGTTGTTCCCAATGACCCTCCTTGGTTGTCAAGGAACTCTTCTGTCACCTCCGAATAAACTATGAATGGTTGATTTCCTTTGACATATGACCCATAGCGAACCAACTGTGTTTGATTACCATTATTGGTTTCACTAAATCTAAAATCGTATAAATTGGGCTCAAAATTCACTACTCCGGTACTCTCATCATTTTCATCTACATATGAAAATTTCCTGATGGTAGCTGCGTTACCGGAAGTTGAATAATCAGTGATCTTGGAAATTCGATTTCCTCCGACGGCAACATTTGACCAAAAGGAAGTGACTACATTTCTTGAAACGCGCAACGATGCCGTTTCATAACTTGACCCGGACCCACCTTGCGTTTTTCCGACAATTACAAGTGCAATGTACTTTCCTGGAGATAAATCTTCCAATACAAGCTGTTGTGAATTAAAGCCATACAACACTTCAAGTTCATTAGGACCATTATAGAAGTCGCAATAATCCAAATATGCCCAATTGCCACCTTTGACCAAATAAAATTCAGAATTTCCACTTGAGGAAAATTCGAGCTCATAATTATCTTCCTCTAAAATTTGGAATTTTTTGATTAGAACTTTTGGGTCTTGTCCTAAAAATTTATCATCACAAGGAGTAATTTCATCATACATTCCAGGGTCCGTGATTACGGCGCCATTAACGTATACAAATACTGCCGACTCTTCATTTTCTATCTGCGTATTTTTAAATTCATCATGACTTTCATAAGTAAATGTCGTATGACCCTTTGTTGGATAAGTGATTTTGTCGAGCATACCTATTCTAGATGATGTGGAATTTGGTTCCCGGTCAGCTCCCCCAAAAGTGTAACCAGAGGTTTCATATTTTATATATAGATTGGAATTGGAATCTTCACCATTATAAAACCCAAAATAATCTTGGGCAAAACTATCACGGGAGGGAAGGTTATCCGGCTGATGGTATTCAAAGCCATAGGTCTCATATATTTGATTATCCCTTCCACGAATGGTAAGCCTATTTAATTTTAAACGCACATCATAATATTCCTTGTTAAAGCTTGTAAGATTTGTTGCCATGGCATTATCCAGATTGAAATAATCATTATTATCAAATTCAATCTCTTTAATCGTGTTACTCTGATAATCCAAAAATTCAAGTGATTCCAATCTTCCATTCACCGGTCCACTACTCAAATCATATCGGTTTGCCGTATTGACCTGTGCAATGATTGAATTATTATATTCGATACGCTGCAACTGTTTTAATTGATATTCAGAGGTAATACCACTTGATGGACTGAGTGGTGGATTCTGATAATTATAACTATAATCGAGAACAGTTGTAATTGCGACCCCGTAGGAAGAAGCAAATTGTTCCCTTGGAAAAACTCCCAGATTATTGTAGAAAAACTCATAAGTATCTTTCTTATTTTGGGAAACAATTTTTGTCAATAACCAAGATGAGTTATAGGTGGTGTATCCAGCGTCTCCAAAAAGTGTTGAACCCTCTTGAGAAATATCATTTGCGTTTTGACGAATTGTTTTCTCGGTCTCTTGAAAATGATATTGAGTACCGTCATCCCCAGTAATAAGCCAACCGGAAATGCTATTGTTTGAGGTACCAAGTAACGGAGAAACTTTGATTCTTGGATTGTTTAAAACTTTGGGGATATTTTGGTATTGTCCTGAATTCTGGTCAAATTTTTTATCAAAAACAATAATCTCATTGAGTCCTAACACATTCAAAGAAAAGTAGTCCTGTTGTGCCTCATACTTATTGTAATTCATATCATGTAAAAATTTCAGATAGTTCTCTGCTTCAATGGCAGAACTGAACTGTGGACTATGTAAGTTCTGTAAATCCAGATAAGCCTTTACCTGGTTCCAGGTTGCCGAGTCATTAAAAATGGTATTATATCCACCACTTATATAATCATCAGGTAATCCGTTCGTAATTCTTGAAATTCTGCCCCCAACATTCAAGTTCCATGAGAGTCCCACCCAAGTAGCTTGTTGTTCTACTTGAATCCCTGTGGCATCATACGTTAATTGGAAGGGCAAATCCAATTCTTGTCCCTTAAATACATGCAGAGGAACTTCTACTTCTGGCACACCGGAGTACCTATTTATCATGCTGTTTCCATATTTCTCAAAAGCTTGTGCCTGAGGAGAATTAGGAATGTTTACCATTTTAGTTACCTCTCCAGAGTACATATCAATCTCATTCGAGGTTTGTCCCAAAGCTGTATATAAGGAACAAGGAAAAAAAATCGACAAAAAAAGAACTTTAATTTTGCTCATAATATGGTTAAGTGTTGTTTACAAATCATGTTTTTAAAGCAATTGTATATTTACGCTAGCAACACAATACTTATCTCTAGATTTCTATATCTGTATTTTAGTTTGCCGCTAAACTCTTTATACCTCAGCTCCTATAAACATAGATAACGGTAGAGCAGGTATGGTCATAAAAAGTGGATTTGGTGTAAAGAAAAAGCTTATCCTTACTTTCACTGGGAAGTAAACTTTGCATAATGGAGGTTAATGTTTAAGTATAATCTTTTATTTTAGTAAGATTATACATCACAATTATATTAATAATCATGCAAAAAATTAACATTACTTGAGCTTTTTTCGATAAAATACTTAGGTAAACCCATGTATTTCAAAAAAGTATTTAACTTTTTAAATTTTGCCCTTAATATAACACTACCATAGCTTATTAGATTGATTAAAGATTGGTTACAATTCATTAAACCAATCTTTAATCAAATGGAACTGAATTATAATAAGTTAGGCTCCCAATACTTCCTTTCTTTATCTTAAAAATCATCCGCCCAGCACACTGCTGAGCTTGAACATTGGAAGGTACATGGACACCAAGATCACCCCTACAAATACACCGATAACCACTATGATAAGGGGTTCCATAATGGTGGATAACATCTTGGATTTGCGCTGCACCTCCATTACATATTGTTGGTTCAATTTTTTGAAGATATATTCGGTCTGATTGGTTTCCTCCGCTACCTTGACCAATGATACCATCTTATGGTCAAAGACCTTGTTTCCCTTTAAACTTTCATGAAGGCTCGTACCTTTCAAGATCCTTTTCTCCATGGTATCCAAAGCGTCTTGTAAGGGATAGAACCCCATCATCTTTTTTGCCATTTGGACACTGTTCAACATGGGCACTTTGGAAGTGGTCAATAAGGCCACCGCTTGGGTAAACTGTGCCATATAGATCAATCGCAAGAAGTTGCCAAAATATGGGGCCCTCAGCATAAGATAATCCCGCTTTCTTCGGATGGATTCTTTTCGCATCAAGGGTTTTCTTAACAGAATCAAAACAAGCACCGTTAAAAGTACGGCAAGACCATACTGTTCGATCAGATTGGATATACCAATGATATATTGGGTAATCGTCGGCAGTTCCACATTGTTCTGCCTAAAGATATCCTCGAACATGGGAACTACCATCCGAAGCATAAAAATAACTACAAGTATAGCGGTACATAATATGATCAAGGGATAGGTAAGGGCACTTATAAGGTTCCTGCGCTGCTCGTTCTTTTGGGCAAAGAAGGTCGCCAATTCCTGTAGTATGGTTCCCAGATTGCCGCTTTCTTCCCCTATTTCAACGGAATAGTATTCATATTCCGTAAACTCCCGGCGTCTTTTCAATACTTCGGAAAAACTTGATCCACTGTCCAATTCATTGACCATGTTCCCGTAAAACAACTGTAGCTTTTCCTTTTTTTGGTTCCCGGATAACAGTTCAAGGGCTTCTCTCAATTGAAGTCCTGCCTTTAACAGTATCGCCAGTTCACTATAAAAACCCTCCTTTTTCTTGGAGTTGAAAAAGGAACCGAAAAGGGTAATCTCCTTTTTTAACCACTTGTCCAATCCCTCCTTTTGAGTGGGAACCGTATTCGCTTTTTCCAAGGTCTGATCCAATTTGAATCCCATAGGTTATCGATTGATATAGCTTGTTGCCGCGTTACGTTTGTACATGAATAACCGTGTCCTGTCCTTCTCTCCAATGAACAGGTCCACAGCATCTATTTCTCCTTCATCGACACTACCCGCACCGAAGTAGGGGCTTAATTCATTTATTTTTATATGAAAGGTGTCAAGCTCCCTGACCACCATATCCTCTTGGAACCGGTAATTGATCTCGCTGATTCCATTGACCAGCAACAGTTTTCTGTCCTGATTTTTGTACCATATCCTATCGTAGGTATTAAAATCCATCCATAGGCGCTGACGCAATAAGCGCAGTTCGGTGTTCCTTTCATAATTGGATGAAATCCCGTTCATCTGGACCTGTACCAAACGTAAAACACTATAGGCCATTCCAACGACCAAAGCGGTGATCAACAAGACCACCAACATTTCGTGCAGGGTAAATGCCTGTATTTTTTTCAGTGCTCTACTCATGGTTCAATGAAAATATGATCTCCTTATCGTTTCTTGTATTCATTGCTGAAAAAATCACCTGCTCCCTATCGTGCCAAGTTTGCTGCTCTACCTTGATTTCCCAGTGTTCTTGTTCATCATAATGCGGTAGTGATAATTTTCCATGGGCATATCGATATTGCAAAAACAAGAGCTCTTGCCTGATTGGACCGTCATTTTGTTCAATTGAGGTCACGAACAAGGTATTCAAGGTCATACTGGCCATCATAAAGACCACCACTATTAATACGGTGGCCACGAGGGTTTCCATGAGTGTTGATCCCTTTATTTTTTTTAATACAGCCATTTTGCTATTCCATTGGTAGTCTCACAGTCATACACTAGGCCACAATATTCATCTGGCAACAATTCCGAATTGATGGTTCCATTGAACAAATGGTTCAAATAGGTGTTCCCATTTTCAAAAGAGATAAAGGATCCTGTGGTCACGCTTCCATATATGCTCCCTTTAAGCTCGAGCGCTTGATCGCAATACACTTCACCGGTGATTGTTGCCTCTCTGTCTATCCCAATGTACTTGGGCATTCCCTTTGTTTTCCCTTTGTTACTATAGATAATGGCACCAGCGATGCTTGAACCACTCTCTATTGCTATCACCGGATCTCTAAGGGTATTGACCGCTTGGTCTGAGGTATTTGCTTCCTGCACGGCCAATAAGGTTGGATATTCCAGTTCACATCCTTTGCCCACCACTATCCGCTCGCTGGCAATAGCTTGAAAAGATCCTCTTGTCCCCTGCTCTATTTCAATCTGGGGCGCTACCAGAACCACGTCCCTTAATTGACTGGTTGCCCTTACCTGGATCTTGTCCATGGCCCAAACCACAACGTTGCCGATCAGGGTCACTTTTTCCAGATTCAGATAATCACTTCCTTGGACCACTATGGTCTCTTCCTTAAAACTGTTTTTGACCATTAGGTCCTGTTTTAAAGTGACGGTGTTGCCTTTCGGCCTGTATGTGGAACCTGTCATCAATTTCAACTGTTGGTCCACTTGACTGCAAAGCTCAGGCAATTGAGCATTACTTTGAAATGTATTTCCATAGACCAATTGGGGCCTTGTATATCCATAGCCCAGGATATTGCCTATTTTGATGCCCCTTTCGGGCAAATAGGCATCACCGGATATTTTAGCTTCGCCCACGATGACCATCGGACGGTTGTCATCCCTTACATACAGAGCGGGGATATCCGGGTTTCTATAGCCTACGAAAGCTGATTTCTCAAACTGGAGCTTTCCTTTTATTGAAACTGAGTTCCTTTTCTCCAGAAGCCCCCAATATTCCTTGGTAACATTAGATCGTATTCCCAAACCATGGTTCCCTGGCAAATCCACGCCATTTCCTTCCTGAACGGTCATTGAAAACGATTCGATCAATGCATTATCCGAAACTCTAACAAGGTCCACTAGTATGTCCGTTTGTTTATCGAACAGCGAATGGCTTTGGTTGATCAGGATAAAGGCGAAGAGCAACAGGACAATGATGGTCCCTATAAAAAGTACGAACTGGAGTGCACCGGCCTTTATTTTTGAAAAAATGATCATTGCAATACGATGGTTTCCGACCTACCATCATAGTGGACCGTAATATGCTGGCCATTTCCTTTCAATAGCCTTACCCCATTGATTTCCTCATTTTTGGACATGATGTGTTGCTGTCCATCGATTGATACAAAGTACATGGTGTTTCCAGAGCCCGTCTGTGATACCAGACCTGAGTACACAATGTTCCTTTTGGAAATGGGTTTCTTTTGAACCGCTCTTTTGACGGTTCTCTTCTTTGATAGGGGTAACGTTCCCAAAAAAGGGTCACGGTAATTGGCCGCCAACTCAAACGTATCTCTCTTTTCAGTGCTCTTTGGGATCAGGGTGGGTTGCGTTGCTACCATGGGCATTTCAGGATCTTTGGATATGGCATGGATCACCTTAAAGCCAATGATGCCCCAGATCAAGAGTACCAAGGCCAACAGCAGATATGTCCTTAGGTTTTTGCTCAATCGTTGATGGTAAAATTAAAAGTGCTGCTATCCCCGCTTTCATTGCCGGCGGTATCAAAGGCCCTTACCAACCAATAATAAGTGCCTGCACTCAAGGTTGTCGTATAGCTCTTATTGGCCCCAACGGCCTTGATGGTCAATTCCTGTAAGTTCTCATCGGAATATATAAAGATGCTGTCTCGCTCAGCTGTACCCGGGACATCCTCCCGGCTCCATGCGAACCCGATTTCCGTATCGGAAGTATCACTCCCATTGGCAGGGGATATCAATTGGGGCGTATTGGGAGGTGTTAGATCAAGATCTTCATCTCCATTGACCTGAAAACCATTACTGGAATATTTGGTTTCAAAACCACTGTTAAAGGCTTTGACCCGCCATTCATAATTCCCGTTGAAAAGGCTTTGCCTAATTTGGTTCGGCAGGTATCCAAGGGTATCCATTTCAATGACACTGTCCAATAGGATCTGGGCGGCATTTTCAAAATTGGGAGATGCCACTTGAATACTATAACCTGTGGCCTCTTCCACTCCCTCCCAGTTAAGGTTGACCGAATTATCGTCCAGGACAGACCCATCGGAGGGCGCCAATAACTTCACGGATTGCCCGGAAATATCGGGCACCTCCAAAATATCCTCACAGGCCATAAGACCCAACAAAAAGATCCAGGCCGCCGTAATAAAGGTTCTTGTTCTCATAACTTCAAATAATCCGGGGTTCTGTTCAACTTCTCCGGGTTCGCTTTGGTGCTTCCCGGGCAGGTGATGCCATTCATTAAGATCTGGGCAATGTTTATCCTTCCCCTATTATCCATCTTCCAGCAGAAATTGGCCCGCTCAAAATCAAAAATTTCCAAGCTTGATTGCTTTATGGGTTTTCCATCTTGGGTACCCCCGGCGATTTGGAGGAACAACGCCCCATCGGAACCGGTCTTCAAAAATAGTTTCTCGGCCGTATCCAATTTTTGGGACAGTGTCTGATCCACTACAATCGACATGGAGGTCAAAAGGACCAGTTCCACATCCTCCTGGAGGTATTTTTTTAGGTTCAAATTCTTATCTGAATTGAGCTGCTCCACTAGACTGACAACGTCGCTGATCTCCAACTGATAATAGGCAAGGTTTGCTATCTGGGTGCTGTCCATGGTCTTGGCCAAGGGTTGCATGCCCAAATGTTCCCGATACTTTTCGTATCTCGATTTCATTCTACCCGATAAGGGAACGGGCTCTATGGAGACACTGATAGGTCGGTCCAGTTCGGGTTCCCCCATCTTCTGGAAGCCTTTTTCAAATAATGAAGATCGATGTTTGCCAATAGATCCCAGTACAGGGACTTGTGATTGTACCTTTTGCATTTGGCGCATAGGCCCACAGGCCTGTAGCATAAATGCCAGAAGGAGTATGGTCAGTGTAGGTCTCATGAATAAGATTCTGGTAAGGTTTTAACGCACTTTTCCCTATAATGTTGTACGAAAAGGCTTAAGTTATATTTTCACCTCCGTAATGAAAAATGACCGGCATAGGTCTTTCCATTGTCGTAGACATATTTGAACCAATAGTCCGTTGAGGGCATTCGTCTTCCCAATATGGTACCATCCCAACCCTGACCTTGCGGAGACAACTGTACAAGTAGTTTTCCGTACCTATCGTACAAAAACAGTTGGGCATCCGGGTACAGTTCCCCACCGATGATGTTCCAATATTCATTGATACCATCGCCGTTAGGGCTAAAGAATTTTTGATAGCCGATGGCAATTAATTCTTTACTTATGGTCCTGCATCCTAACAGATCCCGAACGAATACGGTATACTTTCCGGGAAATACCTCAAACTGGTTTGAACTTTGATAGCTCCGTCCATCAATTGAATATTCAAAATCCCCTGTACCAATCGCATCCACGGTAAGGGTAACCCTATCAGACAGGCCATCCGTGGTGACCTCAAAACTCTCGGGAGCCCCTGATGACAATACTTCAAAACCAACGGTGTTGGAACAGCTCAGCCCATTTTGGGTTTCGCTTACCGTTAGGGTGTATTTCCCTAAATGGGTGATATCAATCGTTTGTCCATTTCCGACCATACTTCCATTTTCGTCCTCCCACAGATAACTTTCAAAGATTCCTGCATCCAAAATAAGTTCAGGGCTATCCGGACAGATAACGTATACTTCCTCCAGACCAGGGTCGGGCAAAGGATTGATGGTCAATTCAAAATCAATGATGTCGTAACATGAAACCAATTCACGATGTTGAATCCTCGCATAGATCGTTTCGCTCATTGCTGTGTTGAAATAATTCTCTTTGACCAGCGAACGCTCCCCATGTAAAGCGTCCAATTCACTGGAATGATAACTTACTTCATAAGACAGGGCATCCTGTCCATTGAGTACTTCCGCATCTTTTTGGGAGAGATCGATAGTATTGACCCCCGTTTCATCCATAGCACAGATAACCATGTTCGTTGGGACATATGCCGTGGGTACATTAAATACTTCCAGATCAAAACTCCCAGTTGCGTAGCAGGTGGTATTTTGGGTGTTGTTCAATCGAAAATAGATTGTTTGGGGATTTTCCGTATTTAGATAGTTTCCGGAAATCGGGTTTTGCTGCGATTCCGCATCCCCTTCAGATTCATAAAATGCAATGGAGATACCACTGGTATTGTTCAAAATTTCAGTTGTCTTTTCTGTAAGGTCAAACATATAATGCCCATCATTGTCCGAATCACAGACCTGCCAATCTGATACCACGGGTACTATCGGAACCTCGTAACTGTTCAATTGGAACGAACCCGTATCGTAACAGGAAGCATCGTTGGCATTGGTGACCCTGACGTAAATGGTCTCTTGAGCACTATTGCTGGAATATAAAACTGGTAAGGGGGCCACATTACTATCGGCATCCACTTGGGAGCCATGGTAGCTTATGATTACACTGCTTGCACTTTGTCCTCCCAAAATTTCATCTTCCGTTAGCGATAGGTCGAACTGGGCTGCGCCATCATTGTCCTGGTCGCAAACCTTCATATCAGAGGCCTGATGGGCCACCACTTGGTCGATGACCCCCAAGGTAAAACTCCCCGTTTCAAAACATTCGGGATAGGCGGTGTTCTCGATTCGGTAAAATAGCGTCTCGCTCATGACCGAAACACTATGGGCCGTATTCAAAGGGTTGGTCCCATTGCCCGCGTCCAACTGTGAGCCATAGTAGGACACATCAAAAATATTGTCATCCTGCCCATTAAGAACTTCACTGTCCTTTGTGGTCAGGTCAAAAAGATAGGCTCCGTCCCCGTCGTCATCGCAGACCACCCAATCCGTTGGGACGAATAGTTGAGGGGCTTGTTTTACAATGATATCAATACGGGTCGTATCAAAACACAGCATATTGTTTCCATTGGACACACGTGCATAAACGGTATTCGTTCCCAAATCAAAAACCATCTGCTGTGGTAAGGGATTGATTTGGGCATCGGCATCTGCTTGACTGTCGAAATAAGAAACTTGAAATATACTGGGATCTTGAGGACCCAGAATAAGGGCATCCAAACTTTTTAAATCATAATCCATGGTTTCCGATGGGATACATGCTTCCACATCGGCCACGGGATTTGCCACAGGAACCTCGGAAATGGTCAATGCTACGGATTCGGTACTGGAACGGGCGGCCTCGGTAACCGTTAAGGTCACTTGGTATGTACCCGCAGCAGCATAGGTATGGGACGGGTCTGCATCGGTTGACGTGGCCCCATCCCCAAAGTCCCAAAGAACCGTTGCCGAGGGGTTTTGTACAGCCCCGGAAAAATTGGTTTGTTCTCCCAAACAAGTATTCTCAAAAGAAATATTTCCGGTCAGTGTACTTATATTGGAAATAAATGTCGGGAGTCCCAAAAATCCCATTCTACCGTTTAGGTAAAAATCATTATATCTATAATCACAGGCAGTTCCCAAACCATTGGGATTATGGATGACATCCAAATACTCCTTCCGTACCTTAACTCCATATATTTTTCCATCCGGTCCCAGTTGAAGGGAGCCAAATGATTCATTAGCCGACATCAACACTACCCTTGAATTCGCTATATCAGTTGCAGAACCCGCCTTAAGATTTAACTGGGATACACCTCTCATATATGCGATATAAATTAAATTTCCATCGGGCGAAAATTCAATACCAAAGGGGTTAACCCCGGGAATGGTAATAGGATTTGATATTTTTCCTGTAATCTCATCAAAATCAAAAATTTCCAATTCACTTACATTGGCAGTCGCAAGTCTAGTTCCATCCGGCGATATCTTTATTTGCCCAGTAGTCCTGTAATCCGGTCCGTTTCCAATTCCGGCCGAGCTTATCACAGGTGTATTGCTTATGCCCGCTGCCGTTACTTCAAAGGCTACAAACTCATTACTGTTGTAGTTTTGTGAAATAACCCAATAATCATTGGAACCACTTTTTTTGTATGCCACTACCTTTTCTGGAGTTTTACTGATAAGTTGGATATTTTTTGTGGAAATATCTCCCATACCTCCATCCAATGACATATCCACTATTGAATATTGTAAACCATTCGTGGGCACTATTCTATTAAAAACCCTAATAACATCTACGGTAAAAATATAATATAACGTACTACTGCCTGGAAAAGGCACAATTACAGCTGAATGGGTACTGGAAGAATCCCCATATAGCCCTGTACCGTTGGGCATAAGTTGATGGGTTTTGTTATATACATTGACTCCATCGGTGTAAAAAAGGAGATTTCCTCCATTGTCCGAAATAGTGGCACAACCTTCATTGGTATATAACTGGCCATTGGTAACGGCCACTGGAGTTCCACTGTTAAAATCAACACCTGCATTATACCCAAAATACCAATGGTTGGCCCTATTCTGGGCTTGGGTCCCTACAGACAGTAACAACAGAAAAAGAACGGAAACAAATTTGGTATGGCGTAGGTTCAAGTAAAATAGCTAATGGTTATAAAAGCAAAATAAGATTTTTCCTTCAAATATGAAATCTTATTCTATGAACTACATCAAATCTAAGTTTATATTAAAGGATTGAAAACAAAACAGCAACCCAAAAAGAGTTGCTGTTGATTTATGTGTTTAGGTAAAACAACTATTTTATTACATTACCACTATTAATTATCATTTTTTTCTAAAATCCATGGGTTATCTACCGGCGGATTATGTTGTACATAAAACGTATCTTTTATGATTCTTTTATCTTTAATATGAATTAAGTATTTTCTTCCTTCATAAAACCATCTTGGATATTCTTCTGAACTTTGTGGAATGTTTGATTTATATGGATAAACAACGGCAGCATAGATGCTATCACCTGACCTTCCTGTTAAGGCCACTAAATCACATTCTTCTCCACTCTCAAAACTTTTCGGAAGATTACTTTCAAAGTCATTATTCAATTTTTTATCAGATAAAAAAGCATCATAGTCTTTACCGAGCTTCTTCGTATAATAACTATAAATTACCGAAGCTAAAACTTTTCCTGATTCATCAACTCTAAAACAAATACTTTTATTTGGATAATCTGAAGTTATTTTTTTTCTAAAATCTTCTTCCATAACCTTAGAAGTTGTGGCACAGCCTAGAAAGAGAAATAGCAATCCCATTGTTGGTAAAATACTTTTCATAATACTTATTTAATATTGTATTCGAGGACCCAAGAATCCTCCATTTGTTAAAGGTCTAGGATGCACTGTTTTTATATTTCCGCCAAACATAATTGTATTTATTGTCTGTCCTTGAACTTTAAAGTTCCTTGCTCCATAAGTTTGTCGTATTCCAAAGTTAAACCCTTGTGAATTCAATTGTCCCCTAACAATATTCATTCTATCCACTACAGGTCCAGTATAGACATCAACATTTGTTTGGCCAATAAAATCACGTTGTGCACCCCCTTGCGCTACATTTGAGTGCAATGTCTCATGCATAAATGTCATACCAAATCCTAATGTTCTATTGTCCACTTCTCTCGAACCACTTATATTTTGATTTATTTGATTTATATCCAAATTAATATTGCTTCCACCAATTTCCATTTCACCTAAATCATTTGTCACTTGCGAGCCTCCACTTTCTGTAATTCTAGCAGTAGCAATTTCTTCTGCCCCTAAAGCACCCACAATGATATTTCTCCCCTCTGCACTTCCTAATTGGTTGCCATCTCCGTCTGTAGAAATAATAGCATTTCCATCATTATCAGTAGCATAAACCAATTTACCATTATTAACATTAAACGATAAACCTGTAGCAGTTGTTAAATTCTTTTTTATCTTATCAAGAATATTAGTTCCATTATCGTTATCGTATTGAATAATTTGTGAAACATCAATACTATCACCTTGTATTTCTCTAAATACCATAGGATTATTTGCAGTAAATGCATAAGGGCTAATCCCAACATATTCCTCAGCAAACCTATCAATCTTACCAAACCTTCCAATGGCAGGGTCATAATCCCTCCATTCGTAAGCAACAGTATTCTTCTCTAAGTCATCCTCATACTCCTTCCCACCAAACTTCCACTTCTGCGCCACATCGTTTCCAAGGGAAGACATACCGTTTTCATTGTACCCTTTGTGCTTAAGACCGAAAGGATAGTAGTTGTTCTCCTCCACGATTTCCAGACCGCCATTCCCGTCATCCACATAGCTCAATCGTATGTTCCCCAAGTGGTCCTTATATTGGTACACATAATCATAACCTCCTTGTCCGTCCGGGGTCACATAGCCCTCCGGTTGGCCAAAGAACTGCAACGTTCCTCCCTGGTAGATATAGTTGCCCGCATAGTCTGTCACAGAACTTCCCGTGGACACCGTTTTCTGTATTTTGGTGCCCGCGGCATCATAAACATACGAAATATCCTCGGAACCCATCTCAATCTTTGTAGGAAGATTCAGGTGGTTGTACTCGATGCCGTCCGTACTGGCCGTCCCGATTCCTTTATTAAGGTCCCTGGTCAAATTGCCGTTGCCGTCGTACCAATAGTCCTGGGTATCCCCGGTACCGTCCTTGAACCCGTAGCCATCACTGCCGTCGTCCCTTACCTTGTAGAGCCTGTTGCTGGCCCCACCGTTGAAATAGCCATAGT
>Ga0208449_1000849_pt1 | contig 18181 bp, 13 predicted proteins | sample MalvireepMed_s17_FD_184247 | JGI IMG/M metagenome (GOLD analysis project Ga0208449, IMG submission 184247) | Marine viral communities from the Global Malaspina Expedition - Malaspina viral metaG DeepMed_s17 (SPAdes) (version 2) | ecosystem: Environmental > Aquatic > Marine > Oceanic | place...
AGCGCATGGCGTATATGAAATAACCGGTCAAAAGACTACTGCCAAAGGAGTAAAGAAAGACGGTCGTGGGAGAACCCTACAGGAACCGCTCACTTTGGATTTATGGTTACGCCATTTAAAAGGAGAAATTTCCATAGGGGTTATTCCCCTTAAAGACGATGAGACTTGTCAATGGGGATGTATTGATGTGGATGAATATCCTATTGATACAAAAGCTTTGTTGGCTACCATTAAAGATATGTCGCTACCTTTAGTTCCTTGCATGACCAAATCAGGTGGTGTGCATTTATTCCTGTTTACTAAAGTTCCTATTCCAGCTTATAAAATTCAAGGTAAATTGGAAGATATAGCTGCCTCTATGGGAAGAACAGGAGATGAAATATTTCCAAAACAATATGAATGGTCCAAGCAGTTACCGAAGGAGAAACAAACCGGGAACTGGCTCAATATGCCCTACTTCGCTGGCGATGATACTACGCGTTTTGCATTGGACACACACGGAGAAGCCGCCGATATAGAAACTTTCTTTAAGATAGTTAAAAGGAAATCAATTACTGAACAACAGATTGACGAGTACATCCCTGTTAAGAGAAGTAGAAAAAAACAAATGTCCAAGGGAGACAGTCTTTGGGATGAAGCCCCTCCCTGTTTGGTTCACATGAAATTAAATGGCATCCCCGAAGGCATGAGAAATAATGCACTCCTAAACTATGGAGTGTTTTTACGTAAGGCTTTTCCGGAAGGAGAAGAATGGAAGGACAAACTCCAAGATATTAATAAGACGGTATGCACAAAAGCTTTATCTCACAGTGAACTAAATCAAATTATTCAAAGCTTAGAAAAGACAGAGTACAGGTATCAATGCAGTAAAGAACCTTTAGTAAGTTTCTGCCAAAGCGGTATTTGTATCACACGACGTTACGGTATTGATGCGTCTGAAAGAGAGCCTAACTTTGGCGGACTGCGTAAATATTTAACGGACCCTCCTTTATGGCATTTGGACATGGACGGTAGAACTATCGTGTTGGACACTAAACAACTGCATAACTTCTCCATGTTTCAACAACGCTGTATGGAAGTATTAAATCAGTGCCCTCCTGATATTAAAAAATCAGATTGGGTGGCTAGGCTAAATGGTCTGCTACAAGATGTCCAAGAGATTAACGTGCCTTCTGATATGACCAAACGAGGTCTGCTTCAAGAAGCTGTTTATGAATTTTGTCGCCTCTCTGAATCTGCTTCCCGATTGTCCATCGCTTCTAATGGGGTATACAGAAACGAAGAAGATGGAGCTACGGAGTGGTGGTTCACCGGCAGAGATGTGGTTATTTTTATTCAAGAGTTTAAGAAAATGCGAGGCATAAAAGAAGCAGAAGTCTTTACAGAGTTAAAGGAAATGGGAGCCGGTAACGTGTCTAAGTACATAGACAAATCAGTGGGTAATAAAAAGGTATGGGTATTGGACATAAAAGAATTAGGTGAAGGGCTATTAGCAGCCAGTGATTTTAAAGTAGAAGAGGAGCCAAAGGCGTGGGAATAAATAGAGAAGAAATATCAGACTATATAAAAGAGCATGGTATGGAAGGAGTGCTTTTAGCTGATGGATTGGAAGGCGCTTTTATAGGAGTGTCCTGTGGCTTTGGGCCCAATAAAGCAGTTTATGATTGGGGCAAGTGTGTAGAAATATTTATGCAACGTGACGACATGTCATGGGAAGAAGCTGTCGAATGGATGGATTTTAATGTAACCGGTGCGTATGTTGGAGAGCAGACGCCGGAATTTATTTTTATATATGGAAAGAATTACTAAATACTTTGGGCCGCCCGGCACCGGCAAGACCACCACCTTGATGAATATCATCGAAGACTATTTGGATAAAGGAACCCCTCCAGAGAAAATCGCTTTTATTTCTTTTTCAGTTAAAGCGGCCGAGGAAGGAAAGAACAGGGCGCATTTAAGATTCGGACTAGGCTTTGATGAGATGCCTTACTTCTGTACTAGCCATGCTTTCTGCAAACGTATTATGGGGATTTCTCAAGTAATGAATGGACGCCACGTCTTTGACTTTTTAGAAGAGTACAAGTTCAATTTAACTAGGAAGTACACCAATGACAAAAGAACATTAAAGTCCGTGGTCCAAGATCCCTACTTCGATATTATTGAACGGGCTAAAACTAATTGTCGTTCCTTGAAAGATGAACGCTTGTCCTTGGATAAAACTGATCGCAAGGGAGTGGTTATTCACATGCTAGAACCGATAGCTGAAGCGTGGGAACAGTTTAGATTATCCAGGGTACCGCCTGTGTATTCCTTTGCCGACATGATTACTAAGTTCTTGACTGAAGGTACTGTACCTCCACTCGATGTACTCATAGTAGACGAAGCACAGGATCTGGCAGAATTGAACTGGCAACTGGTAGATACACTAGCCGCTCATGCAGATAAAACATTTATTGCCGGGGACGATGACCAAGCTATCTATGAGTGGAATGGAGCTAGACCCCAGCGTTTTATTAACTATCGGGGGAAGCATGTGGTGTTGGATCAGTCTTATCGTATTCCTTCCTTGGTACATCCAATCGCTGAAAAGATTTCAAGAAGAATTATTTCAAGAGAGCCAAAAAGTTATAAACCCAGAAAAGAAAAAGGTACAGTTAACAATGTTACCTCGGTGGAATTATTGCCTTTACAAAAAGGTAATTGGTTGGTATTGGCCTCTTGTGACTATATGCTAACAGACGCTTCTAAAGGGTATAATGTCAGGAAGTATTTAATTGATAACGGTTATCCGTTTATCCATAACAATTACCGATATGTTCCCCGTAAAATGATGTCAGCCATTACCGTATGGAAAAAATTAAATGATGAAGAAGAAATTACTTTAGGAGAACTCGACGATTTATATAACTATCTAGGCAAGACCGGAGTCAAACGAGGTTTTCTAACCCAAGTCAGTCAGGCCCCTAATAAAGCACAAACGGTTACTATAAAAGAGATAGTAGATAATTACGGACTCAGAGCAGAATGTTTAGGTCAGGAATGGAAAGAAGTATTTGAAAGAACGATAGACGTAGAACGAAGAAGTTTCATAGAAAAAGCATTAGAGAACGAAGAAGATTTACATGGAGAACCACGCATTGCCATTTCAACAATACATCAGGCAAAAGGTGGGGAAGCGGAGAATGTTGCTGTGTACTTGGACTTATCCAAAGCACAGAAACGGACTTCAATGTTACAACCCGATGGGCTGCACAGACAATTCTATGTTGCGATTACAAGGACGATAGATAATCTCTATTTAATTCAAGCCCAAGACGATTACTACAGGTATGTTATATGAGTTTTGTTTATAAACCCCCAACGGAGTGGATACCACCCGATTTGTTTCCAACAGAAAAATTATGTCAGGCAAAAGAAATAGCCATTGACCTTGAGACTAGAGATCCTCACTTAAAAGAGTTGGGTCCAGGGTACATTAGAGGTGATGGCGAAGTGGTAGGAGTTTCCTTTGCTATCGATGGCTATGAAGACTACTTTCCTTTTGGCCATGAAGCTGGATTTAATTTTCCTAAAAAGAAAGTCATAGATTTCACCAAGAAGATCTGTGCTACCAATAGCGATAAGGTATTTCATAACGCCACTTACGATGTGGGCTGGTTAGCCAAAGAAGGGATCCCTGTTAATGGCAGAATTATTGATACGATGATAGTGGCTCCTCTTATTGATGAGAACCAATATTGGTATACGCTGAACGCATTGGGTCGTGAATACGTTAACGAAGGTAAAACCGAAGTGGACCTAAATCAAGCCGCAGAGGAGTGGGGGCTGGATCCCAAGGCTGACTTATGGCGCTTACCGTCCGCATTTGTTGGGACTTATGCCACACAGGACGCCGCCCTCACGCTTAAATTATGGAATCATTTCAAGATATTATTGGAGGAACAGAACCTCTGGAACATCTTTGATTTGGAGATAAGTGTGCTTCCGGTCATCTTAGCCATGAAACAAAAAGGGGTTAGGGTAGATTTGGAACGTGCCGAGACTTTAAAGAAGGAATTAATTAAACGTGAAAAGAATCTTATTCAAAAAATTAAGAAAGAATCCGGAGTTCCGGAAGTACAGCTATGGGCAGCCAACTCTTTGTCTAAAGTATTTGATGCACTAAAGCTAACTTACACGCGAACCCCGACAGGACTACCCAGTTTCACCAAAGCTTTTTTAGAAAATCACTCCCATCCAGTAGCCCAGTTAATCCGGGGAGCTAGAGAAGTTAACAAAACTCACAGCACCTTTATCGACTCTATTTTAAAGCACGAACACAATGGGAGGATCCACGCAGAAATCAGGCAGCTAAAAGGGGAAAGTGGGGGGACCGTTACAGGTCGGTTGTCAATGAGCAATCCAAACTTGCAACAGGTCCCCGCACGAAACAAAGAGATCGGTCCTTTGATTCGTTCTTTGTTTTTACCGGAAGAAGGAGAGCAGTGGTGTTCTGCTGATTTCTCTCAACAGGAACCGAGGATCCTAACTCATTATGCCAGTCGTTCCAAATACGAAGGAGCCGATGTGATTGCCGATGCTTATCACGATGGCGATGCGGACTTTCACCAAGAGATAGCAAATCTAGTGGATATTGACAGAAAGACAGCTAAGACGATTGGTCTTGGCATTATGTACGGCATGGGTAAAGGCAAACTAGCCGATCAGCTAGGCGTGACCGTTGATGAAGCGTCGGAAGTATTGGCTAAGTTTAATACCTATGCGCCATTTGTTAGGCAACTCGCGGATTCGGTGATGCGAAGTGCCAATCAGAAAGGCTATATCAAAACTATTCTAGGCAGGCGTTGTCATTTTGATATGTGGGAGCCACTTAAGTACGGTACCGGTAGACCTTTAAAACATAAGGAAGCAGTGCATGAATACAATGGAGAAATTAAAAGAGCCTTTGTTTATAAGTCCCTTAATAAATTGATCCAGGGATCAGCCGCCGACATGACTAAGCAGGCCATGGTCCATTGTTATGAAGCCGGGTACCTTCCTCTCTTACAAGTACACGATGAACTGGTGTTCTCGGTGAAGAATAAGAAAGAGGTAACTAAAATTTGTAAATTAATGGAAGAGGCAGTTCCCTTGGACATACCTAATAAAGTGGACGCTGAGTTAGGAAAGAATTGGGGGGATTCGATGGAAGCCCCTGATAAGAAAAATTAGGATATATCCTAAGTTTTAATGTATAATCCAAATTACAGGAGTAAAGATGGATACAAATAAATGGAAGAGCGTAGCAATACGTAAAGAAATTGTTGAGTTAGCGGCTGACATCGGTGAAAAAACCGAAAGGCCTACGAGCAATGTCTTTGCTTATGGCATCAAGAGATTAAAAGAAGATCTCGACAAAGGTCGCTTGCACGAAGTACCCAAGGTGTAAACATGAAACACGAAATACTGTACGAGTCTCCGTACGAGTATGGCGTGTTCTCCAGCGAAGATCGCAAAGATGGAAGGTTCTATGACTGTAACGGTCAGAAGCTGCCCTCGGTCACTACTATTTTATCCGCTACCAAAGAAGGGGACAGCCTAAAGAAATGGCGTGAAAGAGTAGGTGAGGAGGAAGCGGAGAGGATCAGAACAGAGGCGGCGACAAGGGGAACGTACATGCACAACATTCTGGAGCGCCAGATTAAAGAGGGAAATATCTGGGATTACAAGCCTGAGAACGGCGAGCAAAAGCGCGCTTACAAAATGGCCTGTACGATCATGGACGAAGGGTTCCCTAACATATCTCAAATCTACGGCTGTGAAATCTCTTTATACTATCCGGATAAGTACGCCGGTAAATCTGATGTCATCGGAATCCACAACGGAGAACTGTGCATCATGGATTTCAAACAAACCAATAAGCCTAAACGCAGGCAGTGGGTGTGGGACTATTTTCAACAGCTCTCTGCGTACGCTTTAGCGCACAATGAACTCTACGGCACCGACATAGAGAAAGGCGTTATCCTGATGTGTTCAGTGGATGGTCTTTATCAAGAGTTCCTTCTCGAAGGGGACGAATTTAAACGGGCTGCTGATGCGTGGTTGGAACGGGTAGAGAAGTTTAGTCAGTGTCTTCCGGAGGAGAATCCCACTCATATTGAGGAAGCTCCAGTGTCTCAAACCGGGCATAAGCTTCATCAAGCTCCCCTTGAGGAAACTCCGCCGCCGCAAGACGCAGATCTATAATACCTTCTTCAAGAAGTTTGGCTTCTTGTTTTTCTTTAGTATCGGTATAAATATCTTTTATTGTTAGAGGAGTGAATTGGTCTTCGGTTTCATCATAGATACCTAAGTTTCTTTTATCAACTTTGCTTAAACGATTTAAACGACTTTTGTCTGTTTTATCTAAGAGAACATCTAAATCTAAGTAATAGTTAGCTGTATTAGCGCCCTGAATAATGCCTCTGTGTTTTAATATAAGCTCATAATATTTTTCATTAGCTTTGAAGTAGGCTTTTTCAATGTCTTGTGTGGTCAGCAGTTCTCCGCCCCTTTCACGTTGTATTGCTCTGAAGTCTCCCGTAATTTGGTCGCGTTCATTAAAGAACTCATTTAACACTCTACCCTGCCATAGATCCACTAGGTTATATTCTTCTACTTGTAGCCCCACTAGCTTTAGAATGGCATCTTTTTGACTTTTCTTACCTCCGTACACATTATAGGATTCCACACCAGCACCCCAAGAATCCCAAAGCCTTTCTCCTTGAGAAATGTAACCAGGGGCTCCAACGCGGAGAAGGTAGTCAAAGACTTTCCCCATTGCTTCACCTACGCTATCTATACTATTATAAATCTTTCTTTCCCTATTGCTGTCATAATTAGATGTAATATCAGTAACCATTTTCCAATAAATAGTTTTTTCTTTATAGGGATCAAAGAACTCCCAAATACTTTCTGCTAGACCTTCTATTACACTTTCTGTTATACGGGCGCCTCTACTGATTCCCGGTTTTACTTCGTCCTCAACCACATTTCTTAAAATAGTACGGAAAGGCTTATCAAACATTTCATACGCATCGCTATAACTACTGTTATACCATCGTACCCTTCCGTCAGGATACACAGCGAGTATCATTCTGTTGTCATCTTCCGACCATTCGGGGACGAAGGAAGCTAAGGCATAGGTGGCGGCAGGGACACCTATTGGTAGGGCACCTAGTTTTGCTGTTTTTAGGCCAAGACGCATGACAGCTGTCATGGGAAGCATAACAGTCATCGCAGTTTTATAGGCTCCAAACGAAAAAAGTTTGGCAAAACCTTTATTCTTCAAAGCATCATTATCCGTCCTTTTACCTATTTCAATTTCGTCCAATGCAGAAGTAATTACATTTACACTTGTTCTCATTTGTTCCGTAGGGAAAGCACTGAAATTACTAACAAAAGCTTGGGCCCTCAAAAAATCTGTAAATTTACCCACAAAATCGTAGTTGGGAACATTTTGACGAGTGCGATAAGCCGCCAACTCTTCAATTGCTTGCTGATAGCGAGCCTCTGGAGTGGCTTCATACAGTTTCATTTTTCCATACTTGGCTTTGCGAATACCTTCCGTAATAACATCCATAGCCGGATAACCACGCATAAGTTCTTCCATGGTTTTGATGTGCTGTTCGTAAGCCGCATTCTTTTCCTCTTCATTTAGTGCAGAGTCCACTTCAAATATTTTTTCAAATTTTTCTTTCTCCCCCAAATATACTACAAACTTCCAAAAGTCATCTCCAAGTTGATAAGTTTTTCTGACGGTTTCTCCCGCTTTTCCTTTAAATGGAGTGAGTAAAGTCCTTTGTCGTTCATTAATCATTTCAATAACGCCACCAATACTGTCCAGGTTTCCTGCCATTTCATACATACGTGCTAAGTCTCCGACCATGGGAGAAGTATTGCTTACCCCTAAACGAACCATCTTATCCACTTCTGCCGGTGTTAATCCTTTCATGTATTCTTTAGCGTTGCGAAAAGCATCAACAGTTTTCTTACTCATTATTGCTTTAATATGTCCATTAACAATCGCGAAACCTGCACCACTTTGTACGTTTCTCACTTGCGTGGATGGACTCCAGAGAATTTTACCCCCAGCTATTTTCATTCGTGGAGTTAAAAAGAAGGGAGACCATACATTGTTTATAAAGCTGTCCATAGTAGGGTTGCCCGATCTCCCCAGCACCCTACCGTAAAGCCCACTTTCCACTGCCTCCATTAAGCCATCGGCTATCGGCTTAGTTGTGTAGTGACCAGTAAAAGGATTTAATTCTGAGCCATCAATTCTTTCACTGAACCGTTCTGAAGGTGTTTTAGAAATCCAACGATTGCCCGGTTCATTGGCTAAAGAGAAAAGCTCGTCCAGTGCCACTATTCCACTGATAAATTCTCCTTGCCTAAATGCTGTGAGGACCATACGCGTACCCGGATCCGTAAGCTCCCCCATTACCTTTTTAATGGCTTCGGGCACTTTGGATTTTGCCATTAATACCCCTTCCTGCGGGCTAATAGCAACCCCTTTCTGTGGATCAATTTCATCTTCCACGCCAACCAAAGGCTCCTGCATAATAGTTCCTAAAGCCTGATAGCTACTTTCTTTGTTATATAGTTGATTTAGTAGTTCCTCAGCTTCTATCACGGACTCGGCATAAGAAGGACGGCCACGGTTTAACATTAATTCGTTAGCTAACCAACTTACCGCATCCTCATGTAAACGAGTTTCCCAAGCTTTCGCTCCCCCTGGATTAGAAGCAGATTTTTTTCTTCTATTGGGCGCACGCCATTGTGGATCGGAATAAATAGCATATGCCTGAGTCATATAGGCACCCACGCGCTGTTTAATGGTTTTTCTTAGTTTTTCGGAATACTTTTTGCTTTCTGGATCGAGAGAGGCTAGTAAGCTTAAAATAGTTTCCGAGTTCTTATCGATAATATTACGCAGTTCAACTGAGCTATCCACAATCTCTTTTACATCTTTCTCCTTTATCCCAGCATTTTTAAGAACTTTTTCCAAAGATGGCTTGGTGTAATCTTTTTTCCCACTCCAGTAACCATCCAGTTCCTGTCGGACTAAATTTTGAAAACCGGCAACATCTTTCTCTGCTTGTCTTTGTATCTTATTAGCCTTTTTTAAACCACGTTCAATACGTGTGTTTAAATCCATGGCTTTTCGTAGTTCCGCTCGGTTGTACCATTTTTGCCTGTTTAATATATTCCATTCGGGGAGCTGAAAGGCGCGCTCTGGTACAAAGAACTGTTTGCCCCTACCTTGTATATATTTTATCCATTGATGAGCGTCCAATTGTCTTAAGTATTCTTCCTCGGTCGCTGCATCCGGGATAGCATTCGGGTCTATTTTTGGTTCAAACAAAGCACTTATTGAAACAGGAGAGAGGGCACCTTTTTTCACCCGTAAAGACGGATGCTGTCCCATGGGTATCTTGGCATAGGAGCCAATATCTGGATTGTCCTCCCACATAGCACGATAGGTAACTCCATCTTGTTCTATGACTAATTTATCCAGAAGTTCTGTGCTGGGTGTACCGTCCTGCTCTCCGGTCAAAGGATTAACAGGGATAAATTCAGATGCACGATAGGTTCCGTACACTTCTTTCCCGGCTTCGTCCTTTAACGGAATAACCGTTGCCTCCATTTCTCCGGTTTCTTCATTTAAGGTACTTTCTAAAGCACCAAATGACAAACGCAAGTAGGTATCAGGTGGAAGCTCATCAAAAGGAAATGCTTTTTGACTGCGCTTATCTTTAAAGACTTGATCCGTGGGCTTGATAGTAATGGTGTTTTCTTTTTCTTTGTACTCTGCTTCGGCATCTTCTAACGGTTCAAATGGAATAGGACCTTTGGGTACGTCAATACTAAATTCTTCCTCCTTTTCCATGTTGAATTTTGGATCTATGATCTTGGGCTTTTCTGCCTTGGGCCCTCCTGCTTCTACTAAAGCACCGGGCGGAGTTAATTCTTCACTCACAAACTCTGAGAAGGCTAGTTTCGCTTTCCCGGTCTTAAATTCCGTGGCCCCTTGATAACCGCCAATGGGACCACCGATCAAAGGCCCAAGGAAAAGGGCTCCGGCAAGTGCTTCAATATATTCACGTACCGCTTCTTCATTCCAAAGGGGCAGACCTGCTTGTGCGCGTTCTAAAATTTGCTGTGTAACTTCTGCCGGTGGTTCAGAGACAAGGCCTAGTCCAGCTCCTCTAACAATTCCATCATAAATATTTTTAGCCATGGTTTTTTGTAAAGGGGCCCCATAGTTCCCCAGCAATGCAAACATAATGGAATCAGCAAGGGACTGCCCAAGCGCGGCTCCCGTTGCTTTTAAGCTATCAATGTCGTCCGGGTTGGCGGCCCCTTCTCCCATTTGTCTTTCAATATTACTGCCGAAGAAGTAGGGCATTTGAGCCATTGTGTGTCCGATAATATAAGCACTTGTTTTTGCCACTTTGTCGGCTCTTCTACCGACAACGGGAACTTTTTTAAGCCACTTACTATAGGGGGCTACTTTTTTCTGTGCTAAATAACCACCTGTAATACCTGGTATCATAGCCGGTAGAGACTCACCAGCTGTCTGCGCCCCCCATGACATTAAGGTATCTCCAAACGCACGTGCCGCGATTTCAGGATTGTCTCCCCTGTAGTCCTCAATTTCTTTTTCTAATTCTTCACGTATCTCAGGGGTATACCAACCAAGTTTTTCAAAAATTTTGAAGGTCCAAGAATCTTGCATGTCCTCCATCCCTTTCAACAGGGCCCTTTCTTTTACGTCTTCAAATGTAGTCCTTGGTCCCAGTTCGATTTCCTGTTGACGTGCTTCCTTTTCGATTTGCTTTTGTCTTGCTTGGATACTTTCTTCCGTGGCACCGGGAAGACCTTGGCGCGTAGTCTTCCATTTACTGAAAAGACTGGGAAAGCCACGCTTAAAAATATTTTGACCGGGGGACCAAGAAGAGGTGACTGTTTCTATTTCAGGCGGTTCTATTTGGGAGTTGTATAGGCCCGGAGGAATTGTTTCCCTGGATCCGTGTTCTGCGATTAAAGCATCTAGGACCCTTCGGGTTTCAACTTGTGCTTGTTCGTAAGTAAGTCCACCGGGGACTGCAATAGTGACGTCGGGAGCGTCCCTTACGGTCCACTCTTCTTCAGTTTGAGGAGCAATAGCCACATTAAATAATCCTTATATCTCTCTCGTTTTTCCTTCTAACGTATCCAAAATTGCTTGAGCTTGTTTCGCCGCCCACATAGCTATCTCCTGCGGTGTGGGATTTTCTTCAGTACCTACTATTTTTTTCTGATCTCTTGGAACCTTAGCCATTAGGTCCTTCATAAAGGATTTAATTAAATCTATTTTTTGTTCCTTGCCGGGTTTTACACCGGCCAGTCCTTTCAAGAAAATATCTTTCATATCTTGCGGCATATTAGGATCCCCCATAATAGCTTGCATCATTAACATTTTCTTAGCGTCCGCCGTCATTCCACCCGCACCGGCACCACCGGCAGCTTCCAGTTCCCCTGTCATAGCCAATCGTTTCAGGGCCGCTTCGTTAGTGGCTAAAGTTTCCGGCATTGAGCCTATCGCCGCGACTTCTGCAGCATCGGCCTGACCGAGAATATCCATCATACCGGCCCAGCCCCCTTGTTTGGTCTTGCCCCCAAGAAGGGCCGAACGGCGCGCCCTGCTGATACGGTTTTGTAACATTTCATCACTCATGCCTGTGCCACCGGGATAATATTTTTTTATTATTTCTTGTATCTTAACCGGATCTACTCCTTTCCCAGTCATGGAAGTAATCAGTGAATTAATGTCATAGGTAGTAGCTGTTTCTTCATCCGTACCATCTTCCATTCCCGGCGCAGTGTCAAATTCATCTCCGGCATTTACCATTAAGCTATCCAATTGTGCCAAGAATTCTTCCGTAAGAATGGTGTCCGTGGCCCCCGTTTGTTGACGGTAAGTTTCATCAATGGCGTTGAGCTGTTGTTCCACGTCCTGTTGAACTTGTTCTATGTTCATGTAATCTTCCCGCGCTAAACTCATGGTAGCTTCTTTTACTACTTCAACAGCCATTTGTTGAAAGGGTGCTTTGCCTACTTCCGTGTCCGTAGGTCCTTGGTCCTCCGTTACTGTTACTGTTTCTTCGACTGTTTCCGTTGGTGTTATATCAGCAATACTAGGACTAACAGCTTGTGCCATTATATTTAAAGGTTCATTAATGTCCTCATCGCCCTGTTGAAAAAGGTCGATGGCCATGGCTTCTCCCAGTCCGGTTCCGGCTTGCTTACCCAGACGAGGATTTATTGGGTCTATATTAAGTAACTCTGCCAACTCTCCTATGCCTTTTTGCATTGGGGTAGTAACTGCTGATATGGGGTATCTAGCCATTTTTCCCAGAATGTTTTTATCATACATAGGCTCGTTAATGTCTCCTTCCCAAATTTCTTTCCATGAAGCGGCTTCAAAGGGAGCATCTTCCCCTGGCCCCACATCAACCGCTTGGGATAGGGCATCGTGTAGTGTAATTAAACCGACGGCAAATTGATTGATGACCTCCTCAGAAAGGGTAACACCTTGTTGTTCTAGCATTTGATTCAGGATCATGGCACGCGCTGCGGGCACACTGATTCCTTGTTGCGCTGCGAGTGCTGCTACGCGTTGTTCGATTGAAGGAACCGTGCCACCCTCATTAAACTTAATTATGTCCTCTGGTCCAAAGGGGGATCCAGGGGGTCGTTGTGAGCCATGGCTATGTAACTCAGGATGAGTATGATAATTATTAGAAAGTTGAGGTAACACATCACCACCGTCTTCATAACCTGCTGGCATAGGCACGTTTCCGCCACCCGTCATATTGACAGGGGATAAACCGGATACGATTCCGTGTTCACGGTCGGAGAACATTTGTCTGGTTTTCCAGTTCATTAGCCTCCTCCTCCGAAGCCTCCTAATAAGGATAATAATCCCATGAATGGATTAGTACCGGCGCTGGATTTGAAGGTGGTTTCAGCGCCCGTTGTTGGCATCATGCCTTTCATCATGTTGCCCCATAGACCCATGCGTGTCCATGGTTCTTGGGCCATTGTATTAGCGGCATCAAATTGAGCGCCGTACATTTGATCTTGTATACCACGTCCAACACCACCCATTTGATTAAAAGCATTTATTTGATTCATTAGTCCTTGCTGACCACGCATCCCTAAATTTCCAAAGGCCTGTCCCATGGTTCCGAGTCCTTGGCCCGCAGCTTGGGCGCCTTGCATGGCTTGTCCATAGCCTTGGGAGCGTATGCCACCAATGCCTTCCATCATGCCACGGCCGAAGGATCTTTCCCTTTCCTGTTCCATCAAGCGACCACGGGATCCGCCAAACGCACCAGAACTAACGGCTCTGCCTCTATTGACCATGCCTTGTTGTTGATTTTGTTCCCGCATGTCTTGCATGGTTTGTTGCACGACATCCTGTTCATAAGGGTTATAAAACTGTTGTATGCCAGCAGGGGTAAAATAACCCGCCCCCTGTTGCATCATTTGACCACCTTGCTGTATGTACGGGGAAAAGCCTCCGAGTCCTCCCGCCATTTGCCTAGCCTGCATTTCCATCGGATCGAGTCCCGCGACTTGCTGGACCGGAACCGGCGTAGGTTGTTGAGCTAAATTAAATATAGATTCTAAATAGCCACGGCGCATACCGCCCGCCCACGGTTCTTCATACGTTGCCTTGGTACTTGGATCTAAATAACTTGACATTAGCCCATCCCCTCTGCTTCTTTCATCATTTTATATAAATTCTGTGCCCCGATATTACCGGTGGCTTTCTTCGTCATTACAAATTCGCCGGGCTCTAGCCAAGCCGGAGTTACATCTCCGGGACCCTCTAAACTGGCAATACCACCGTGTTTCATTCCTTCCGGTTTGCCTACATTGGCGTATGCTACACCCGGCATCAATGCGGGTTGTATATTAAATACCCGATAGTCCGGAGTGGGTCCACCATAAACATCATCCATTCCATACGCTTGTTGTCCCATGGGAATCACGGCTCCGGGATCATCACCTTCTTTACGGGCTTTGTTGAGGGCCCACAAAGAGGCCAAGGTCCCTAGTCCACCGCCGCCGAGTAAACCGCCACCTCCGTCGCCGCCTAGTAAACTATTTAATAGCCCCATAATTCCGCCTTGTTTTTTTTCTCCTGTACCTCCTGAACCTAGGAAAAAATTACGTAACCAAGGTCCAATTTTACCTCCACGAGGTCCTGTTTCTCCTGTGTCTGTTCCATAAAGGTTTATTAGTTCATCGAGAGTTAAGCCTTCATAGGATTCATCAGAATCAAAGGCATCGTCATAACCTGCTCCAATTCCGTAAGGATCATCTGGATCACCATAACCAAACAGATCACCTATTCCTCCTGCCCAATCTGCATCGGGATCATCAAAATCAAAATTCAAAAGGAATTCATTAAAGGCAGTATCTTCATCATCACCACCGAAATCAAAAGCATCATCATAGCCTTCCCCTATTCCCCAAGGATCATCTGAATAGTCATAGTCCCCAAATAATGAACCCAATCCAGCGTCATCCCCATAATCAAGGTTCAATAGGTCATCGAGAGATATTTCATAGGGATCATTAGAATCAAAAGCATCGCCATAGCTTTCCCCTACTCCATAGTAATCTTCTTCATAGGGATCTGAGTCGTTGCCGCCCCAAGAGTCCCAGAAATTATTCCATCTATCACCAAGTGCCATAGTCTTATTCTAGCCTCTTTTAAAGCTGTTGTCCTCTCTATACATTATTTTTCTCTGCTTACTCCCTGTAACTTTTCATACGTTCTGAGACCGCCCAATCCCAACATACCCATCAAAATCGTACTGAGTTGTGCAAACTCAAACTCAGGTAATTCAACCTCAATTCCATTGGCTTTTAAAATGAACACCAAAAGGGGTTGCACAATAAAGTGATATGCCATTGAGATTGAGCATATCCAGCCAACACTGGGCCGCCAGCCAGCAACAAACATGCTTTGGCTCGCCGCTTCCTGTTTATTTACCTCAACTTGAGCCAAATTGGCTTCGTGAAAAGCCATGTTCATTTCATGGCGTAGTTGATCCCTTAAAGTTTTATCGGGTATAAACTTACCTAATACTTTATCTGCTATCCCTATTACGGATTCAGCAATACTCATCGGCGTTTCTTGGCCATTAGGGCCTCCTCGACGATTTTTTATAGTTGGACACTTTACCACTTTTCCTAGCACTTTGACTTGCTTTTATGGCTCTTAGACGCTTTTTCGCAGCCTTTTTACTAGGAGAAAGTCCTTTGGTATTGGCTATTTTCCAGCCCCCTTCTACCTTATTTATCGGCATATAACACCCTATCCTTTAATCTTATTGCACGCTCGCCTACTTGTGTCGCCCACTTTGAGTCCATCATCTCCTCAGCGGCTTTTTCCCATTGGGAAGTCTGCATGGCATAAATAAATTTTTTGAATTTACTAAACCGGGGATGACCTAAGTTAAAGCACATATTGGCCACTACTCGTTGCCGATTGCTGTCTAAACTACGCCACCACGGTTCTTTTAAATCCAATTCGTTAAGCACAATTTTTATGTCTTGTTCTAAACACTCTTCAATTCGTTCTTTGCTTACAGGCGTTCCTACTTCTTGCTCGTATTCTTCGTCGTTTTTAGTTATTAAATGGCCTACCCCAAAGGTAAGATGGCCTAAAGGATCTGCGTATACTTCCTGTTTATAGCCTTCGTCCAATATTAGTTCCTTCATCAATTCTGCTATATTCATTTCAGACTGATGCTTGTTGCTCCATTTGTAACAACCGATAAATTGCCTGCATAACCAGTTGCTTCCAAACCAACTTCCGTTCTGGTTGATAAATCTTGCCATTTACTTCCCGTGTATACCTGTAAAACACTTTTGTTGGTATTCCATATTACATCCCCTGCATTAAATTTATTTTGTGATACTTGCGTATCGTTGTATTCAGGCGTTGCCGTGGTATCAAAACGACCCAAATTAATCTCCAGGATACGCACCATGCGGTTGTATATCCCTGGATCAACTTCGCTAACGGCAATGGGCAAACGCGTTTCTAATAGCTTTCCCATTACCTGCGTCCATCGGGCTTAACATCCATACGCGTATCACCCAAACGCCAACCCACACCTAGACGTGACACCGATGAGTTATCATCGTCGGATTCCACCCTGAAAGTCAGTTGTCGTGCGCGCACGCGCGTATCCAATTTCTGCGTCGTAGAAGTAACATTCTGCGTCGTATCAGTGGTCAAGCTGTCCCCCGGAAAATCCCTTGATTTCAGCACAAAGTTAATGGTTTGATCGGATCCACCGTCCCCGGTGAATTTCACATCAGGAATGATTTTACGAATAAAGGTGTAATAGTCCCCATCGGGCTGTATATCAAAGTCACTGGATTGAATGTACACATTGTCCATAGGAGAACCATCGGCATCATTCCCGTTTTCATGGTTATACAGATACTGGGTGGAGCTTGCTTCGCCGGTGGCCCTTGGATAAATTGATAAGCCTTCATCCAGCCACGCATAACGTGCTAATTGACCAATCGTCCAACTGCCTTCGCCATAGTTATAAACCACATAACGATCTATTTCCGTACTGTCTGCTGATGGATAAAACCAGCCTACTTCGTTAAATTGTTTATTTAAAAAGCCAAAAGTTTTAAAGGATTGTCCTTGGTTAAAATCACTGAACACATAGTAATGCACACTGCAAGGAACCAATTCTATGTTTCCGTCATATTTATAAAATCCCTTTCTATCCATCCAATACACACCACTTGGGGTATTGACCGTAGCTTTAGGTCCAATAAGGCCTACTCCTTGATTGATTAAATTAATGCCAAAGGTAAAAGGAGGACCGATGTAGGTCATGGAATACATGGAAATATCTGTCCAAATCAGGATTTCTTCCCTGGCAGATAGCCCCCCAATAATATCGGAACCCGATGAAATTCTTAAGGATCCAGCAGTATTCGTGGCTTTTGGCTCCCAATCAGCCGCATTTTCCTGGTCACTCCATGCAATAAACATCGGATCAATAGCACCTGTTCTAGCCGTACCGCCTGCATTTAAAGGATCCGCACCAAGACAAATAACGTGCCGGTCTTTTTCTGAGACTAAGACCTGAAGGCCCTTGGTAGGAGCTAAATTAGCGCCCGATAGTGCAGTAAGGGCGACGGCTCTGGCGCCAGTACCCCCTGATTCATCCCAATAGTAAATACCTCCTGCCCGTACATTCATTATTAGATCTTCGCCAAAATTGTCGTGGGACCATAAACGCAGTTGATTGGTAGCATCTAAAGTGCCTACGCTACCCCAACCGCCTGATCCCCATGTACCCATGCCCCAACCTGTGCCTTCTACGTAAACGTCTAAACCGACATTGATTTGATATTCTGCTGAAGTGCTGGTTCCACCGTTGTTACTATCACTAGAATTAGCAAAAACAGTATCGTCAGAAGTATCTTTGGCTTTAATGGTATAGCTGTTGGTATTAACAACATTAACAATTTGATATTCCTGATCTAATACCGTTGCAGTAATATTACCACCCAAAGTAGTGGTACTACTATAAGTCACAAAATCATTTTGTACTGCACCGTGACTGGAATCAGTAACAGTAATAGTGGCACATAATACCGCAGCAGAAGAACTATGAGTTGCTGCTGTTGTGCTTTCTGCGCCTCTTGTGGCTCCAATTAAATTATTTCCAGAAACAGCGCTATAAGTAATAGTTTCGCTATCTATTTGTATTACTCCAGAAGAAGGAAAGTTGGAAGAACTCGTTAAAGGAATAGTAGTATCAGTAGCTGAGATCCCAGCAGATATAGTATTTGCTACCGCAGCGAAAGCATTATTAGGAGATGTTGTAGTTCTAATAGGAGTTATATCGTGAAAAGCACTTCCGAGTTCCACATAGTATTTATAAGTGGTCCCCAATCCAAGATAATGCGTCCCGGCAAGATCGACCCAACCGTGTAATGCACGCCCTGTGCCTAAATAGTAATTAGTGGTTGCTTTCTGCCAGCCGCCAATTTTTTCCGGACGCCCCTTACGGAAACGTACTAGATTCGCGTCGTACCAACCACCTTCGTTACTGTAGTC
>Ga0208449_1000851_pt1 | contig 18132 bp, 21 predicted proteins | sample MalvireepMed_s17_FD_184247 | JGI IMG/M metagenome (GOLD analysis project Ga0208449, IMG submission 184247) | Marine viral communities from the Global Malaspina Expedition - Malaspina viral metaG DeepMed_s17 (SPAdes) (version 2) | ecosystem: Environmental > Aquatic > Marine > Oceanic | place...
TTAAACATCTCAAATTCGGTCAGATCACGATAGGGAGGATCTTCGGGAATATCTTTTACCACCTCGGGATAATTTTGCATGAGCATCAAACCGCGGGCAGCCTGATCGGGCGACATATACATATTCCACCCTTCCTCGTCGATCATATCCTCATGATATTTCAAGCCGGCAGTTCTTCCCTCATATCTACGCGCTTTGAGCCAGCTAACCGCTTCCGCGTCGTCGCATAATATCATCCCACCCTTTCCTATTTTGAGGTGTTTTTTGATGTGAAAACTCAGGCACATAAAAGTGCCGGGAATATACATTCCAGAGGTAAGCCGTTTGGCGGCATCATAAATGGGAAAAGGCTTTAGTTGATATATCCCCTCCCAATCACTATCCTCAAATACTAAGTTGCCCCCAGCTTGCAATACTGATTGAGGAGGCGAGAGATAGGTTCGTTTAGGAAGGATCACTTCTTTTCCCTCGACTCGTGCCCATTTGCACGCTAAAAAGAGCGCGTTAGTGCAGCTATTAACCGACACCGCATAGGGGGCTCCGGTATAGTCGGACATTGTTTCTTCAAACATTTCTACAATCTTGTAGGGGTTGTGCCTCATGCTTTTTCCAAAATATAATATTTTTTGATGAATCCCGCTTTTTCAAACAAGCCCACACTAGCTTCATTTTCAACTTTTACCTTTGCGTAAGAAGTCGGGTATATCTTCATCAACTCATTTATCATAAATACCCCAACTCCCTTTCCTTGAAAATCTGGGTGGGTGGCCACTCGAATATCATCATCAATCGAACCTACAAAGCCCGCTGGGAGATTATCGCACAAACAAACGTAGTAGCTAAGCCCGTATTCTTCCATGTAACGTTGGTGGCTTGCCGAAGGGATATGATCTTGCTCTATAAAACCTCCCTTTACCTCGGGATGGTTTCGCAACGTGCGGATAAACTCCCAATATTTCTTTTCGTTTCTTTTCGTTTTGCACGAGCTTTAACTTACCACTGGTCAATTTGTTTTCCCCAGTGACTGTCACTCTTCATCCAGTAGCTTGTCAGATATCCTCGCGTAAATTTCCATCCCTCTAATTTCAGATATGGGTTCAAACTGCTCCCAATGTCTAAAAAGGTGTTGTTGGGGTTATCCTCATAGCATTCTTGAATAATAAAATTGCTCAGGCTGGCCGCCGAACAAAGGATGACGTGGTTTTCAATGTTGTTATCCTTAATGTATTCTTTCACCTTGCGAGCGGTGTCGTAGTTGTCGATCATGCAATTGCTGCCAATGCGGAAATCTTTTTTGACTTCAAAAGGAAGTCCAGACAAGTCTGCGAGTTCGTTGACTACATAAATAACCTCGCGCTCCTTCAACAACGGAACCAGTTCTTCTACATAGCGCGGGTAGTTGCTGTTAATTAAAACATTAGCAAATGTAAGATGATCTTCATCCCCTTCTCCGTGCAGATCAAGCTGCCACTGAAAATTGACTTCTCCTACATCAGTTTTCGTGCAAATCCCCTTATAGTAGCCCTCTTTCCGAAATCGCAAAGTTTCTATGAGGCGTTGGCGATAAAACTGGTGTTTAGAAGGGTGGAATTCTTTCTGTTCCTCTTTCGTGTAAATATTGTTACCTACACGCTCCCCCGTAACAAAGTAGCTGGCAGCCAAAACAACTGTTTGGTTTTGCATGATAAACATTTCACCGTCGGAAAATCTAACAAAGGCAAAGTTCTCCTTGTTTTCCATCTTTGTTTTTATTTTGTCAAATTCTTCTTTAAAATCCCTTTTCATCTTTCTAATCCTAATACAGTATCCCATCCACTTTTGATGGCATTTTGCACGCATAAATCACGTTCATGAAAAAATTGTTGGTGGCTGATCGCTTGGTTGGTGGAGGTGGCTTTAGAATCTATCCCTAGTTCATTTCCCATCGTTGAGCCGTGAAGAGACTTATCCCCAGGGGGATGAGGAGGGCAAAAGGTATTGATGCCTCCATATTTTTGAGCCAAAAAGGAAAATTGAATATCTTCGCCGTTATCCCAAGTAAATGGCTTTTCTCGCCATAAATATTGAAGCCACTCTCTCTTAAAGAACCACGCGTGACCTACCAAGTCTACTCGTTGAGAAGTTGGGTTTTGAGTAGGCCAGCCGCAGCGATCATGATCCATATAATATTCCGGGCTTTTTAAAATAACTCCAGCCGATCCTTGGATCCCTTCGTTTTCTTCCATATTGTTCAAACAATTTTCAAACCATCTCTTGCCGGGGATTGTGTCATCGTCGAAGATTGCCACATAGTCAGTATCTGCCAACAGCGCGGCAGCAAACCTTCCATAAAATTTCCAATTGTGGTCGTTATCAAATATGCGATCCACATCTAATGAGCCGTGATCAAAGTCTTTGTTGTCGTCGTGATGATTTATCCACAGCCACATGTGCGCGGGTTTCTCTGTTTGTTCCCTAATCGCTTCGATTTGCATCTCTAAATTATAGGGTCGCCGATAAGAATTAAGAATAACAGTAATAGATTTTTCTATTGGGAGGTGGGAATTAACTTTTTTTTTACTTTTAAACGCTTCAAGAAATAGCGATGGGATTTTTTCTCGGGCATCGCGCATTGTTTGCAAAATTTCATTGCGATCTCCCTTGAACCACTCTTCGCTGGCTACCCCCAACAGTTGATTAGTAATAAGTTTGCACCCTACGAGTTTTGCCTCAATTGCAATTCTAGAAAGAGTCTCCAAAACCCCAGGGAAAAAGACCAAATATTCAAACCAAACTCGGCCAGCTTTGTCACAAACTCTTTAGGGTTATTCCCGCTCAGAAGCTCATATTCTAAATTATTTGTCCGGCAATAATGTTCTGAGCGCGCTTGGTTCTTAATCGCATTGTCTGACTTCATGATGGCGGCTGTTTTGGTCTTCGGAATTTCTACGCTGCCAATCCAATCCAAATACTGTTCCGACCACAGGCTGCATCCCGCATTAATGGTGTTGTCAACACCGAGATTCTTCCGAAGAACCTCTTCGTGTATTTTACTTTGGCACACTACCGCTAAAGCATTTTCGTAGATCTCTCGAAATACTATAAAATCTGGTGGTGCTATATTATCAGGAAAAGCTGCCGGGTTTCGATTTATCACATATTTATGATCGTGCTCGTAGAGAACGTAACGACACTTACACAGTTCATTTTTTTGAGTTCCCCCCAGAAGCATAAAATTGCTTAGGATAAAATTCTTGTCTTTATTTTCACGAATAAACTCTGGAGTTACATTAGCGCACAACATCCGAGTTACGGTGTGCCCCTCAGTTTCTAAAAGACCAATCAACTCTTCGTTGGCCATCTCTGCGCCGCCGAAGAAATCCTCTAAGTAATAATCAGCGATAAAGATGATCTCGCTGCTCATATAACCTGAACCTCATCCATTTTATCAGCCCATTCCGTTTTTTCGTTGTGTGCTGCATCCCATACAGCATCACAGACACGGGCGAACTGGTTTTCTTCTGTAAAAGTTTCCAGAATATATTTTTGCAGCGTGGCGGCGGTTCTGCGTTTGGACTTAATGTTTTCAAAAACGGAGCGCATTGCTCGCTTGAATTTATTTTCTTGAGGATATGCCCACTTCATCTCGGGGAGAATTATCCCTTTCATGTATGCTTCCTGTTGCACCGGAGCTACTTGAACGGGAACTTTCTCGTAGTAGGTTTGACGCTTCTCTTTGCCATTCTTCATTTTTCGCGGAATACACAAAAAGTCTTGATGACCTGACCAGGCTGGGGCAATAACAGGAAGACCACTGTAAGCGGCTTCAAAAATTGGAAGACCAAACCCCTCGCCGTGGGTCGTTGTAGTATATGCTTGAATTTTGGGATGCACATACAGACCGTGTAGGTCTTCATCCGACATGGATCCGTGAATGTGATATACTTTACAGGTTCGTTCTCCTAAGCTGGAGACAAATCTTCGTAACATGTCTTCGGAAAGAAATCTATCTGGAGTGGAGTTGTTGCCAGCGTGACACTTTAATACAATTCCCACCTTTTCGTTGCGGAATTCTTCCACAAACCACTTCAGCATCGACTCCACATTTTTGCGTGGAGCTAACTGCGTTACAGAAAGAAAGTTAAAATCATAGTCTAGCTTAAGTTGATCCGACAAATCAGTGGGAGTTACTGTTCTCACCGGATATCCGATAACTTCCACAGGCTGCTTAACCCCGATCAATGACAAAACCTCATCGTTGTGGTTTGCTTTGACTTCATATTTTGTATTCCGAAAAGTGTTTGCTGTGTGCTGGGAAGTGACAATAACTTTGTTCATTCCGTTAGCTGTGGTGACCCAATCCTGCGGGATTATGTCTGTTTCCACTCCGGCGGTTACTCCAATATTGATTTTGGCCGCCTGCACCCACTCAGTAGGAACCGTCACTTGAAGAGATATATCATACTGCCCGGTATACAATTCCTTTTTGTTGATTAGGAACTTATAAAATTTTTCCTTATGGGTATCTTCCATGAGCCAACTGCTGGTACCCCAATTTAGAGGATGAACGTGAAGATCGTAAAGATCCGGGCGCGAAGCAAGTGCATCGACGATAAACCGCGCATGAACTCCATACCCGCTTCTAGATAAAATAGGGGCAATGACCAATACTTTTTTCATAGTTCCACATACCTCCAGGGGGCGTAATTTTTTCGAGTATTCCACGAACCGTGTTTTTCGTAAAGTTCTAACATTACCTGAACCCACCTCTCATTGAACTTCTCAAAGTTGTAATTCTTCATGACATGTTCTCTTCCTGCTTTCCCTAATTTTTCTCTTTCTTCTTTCGGCATCTCATAAAGTTTGACGAGAGCGTCAACAAATTCTCCCTCGTTGATACGATCCTCATAAATATAGGGAACCGTTTGCGATCCAATTATCGCTCTAGATGATGGTTCAATTCCCACCCCAAACCAGTTTTTTCCGTCAGTTACCTGCTCTTGAAGACCGCCTGTCATGGTTACAATGATTGGAGTTTCGGCGGACAGTGATTCTAAAGTTCCTAATCCGAACCCCTCCGCATCCGAAATATTAATGGTGCAATCGGCTACATTATACAACAGATTAAGGTCGGGAGCCGGCAGCTTTTCTTTTGAAAACATAACCTCACGCTGGGTAAGACCCAACTCCGACGCCAGAAAATCTAGCGGCTGACCATGTTCATCTTGGGGGTTAGTGTGCATCAGGAGAACTGCCTTATCGTGCCCCACTTTATCCAAAAACTGTTTAAACCAAAAAATTAGCGTTCCACTTTGTTTTCGCCGGGCGTTCCGGTTGTTCCAGAAAAAGATAAATTTACCCTCCGCTCCAAAATTGTCTTTCTTAATCTTACGAATAGCTTGAGTGTGTTCTGGTTCTGTCAACTTCTTAAAAATGTCGGTATTCACAGCATGGGGCAAATATTCCTCATCTACTCCAGGGCTCACATTTTGCACGATATCGCTGGTTACTTTTGAAATGGTAGCAATTTTATCGTTTGATTCATACCATCGTGCATTATATTTGGGGTAAGGTTTGTTATCCCACACATGATAATATATCATCGGAACCGCCCAGCGAATTTCATCTTCCATTTGCCAGAGCCACCCATAAAAACGAGGGTCAGTCATAAAATATAGAATATCGGGCTTCCAATTATACATGACGTTGCGAATCTGAACGGCATTGCCATATGCATCCACCGGTTGAATGATCCAATCATCTCCCCACTCGTTGGTTTTTGTCATGTTATAATCGGGGTGAGCAATTGCACCCGCGAGCGAGTAAATTTGAAATTTTCCACTCTTCAACAACGCTTCTATTATATATTTGGTCTGCGTGGCCACGCCCGAGGGAAGCATGGGGTGGTCGCTTAGTGTCAGAATCTTTATTTTTCTATCGTCTGCCATGGCTAATATTTTTCCTAAGTGCAATATTCCGTCTGATAAAACTCGCAAGTGCCGAAGCGATCCTTACAGTTAGTGCATGCAGAACGGTTTTTGATATAGTTTTCCTTATTGATATTATGCAGGGCTTTTGTCAAGGCGTTAAGAGCATTCGCCGTTCTTTTTTTCGCTGCCGTCACCCGCACGAACTCCGCTTTCTTCCCAGCCTTGGCTGTCCGCTTCAATAAAACGAAGTGACAATCCACATCCTTGGGGTCTACATCATACTTCCGAGCCCAGAAATGCTTGTAGTAAACCAGTTGATATGCCAGGATAGTGTCGCTCTTCTTTTCACGCTTCCATCCCCACGAGCAGGTCTTCCAGTCAATCAGATGAACCTTCTTGTCTTTTTTCGACATGACTACGAGGTCAATAAAGCCTTTGAAGTTTTTTTCTGCTTCCGTGAATTCTGTGATGGGCTCGTAGAGTTGTTCTTCTGCTTTGAGCACTTCCCAGTCCTCACCCAGCTTGCCGAACTTCTCGGTCAGGCAACGGTAAAGGTCGGGAACGATTTCCAAGCCACTTACAAGCCACTCTTTGAGCTTGAAATCACGTTTGGCTCTTTGCTGCTCCTCTTCTGGGAGGGCATTGAGTTCCGCAATAAACTGCTCTTTAACTAGCGCATCAATAGCGCCTGGCTTCTTATACTTTTCGGGGGAAGTCAAAGTAAACTCACAAACCGTAATACTTTTCGGGGGAAGTCAAAGTAAACTCACAAACCGTATGAAGGGCTTTGCCGAAGGCTGTAAAAATGTTGCCTTCGAACTGAGTTACTTTGTCAATGTAGGTAAGTTTGTGGTAGTGAGGGCAAATATGCCAGTTCTTCCACTCCGAGTAGGAAATATGCTTGCCTGCCAATGTAACCTGCTTTCTTTTATCTTTTAGAGTCGATGAGTATTAGCTGAATCAAGTTCTGATATTTTTGCGTATAAGGCAGGAGAAATGTTATGAAGCTCATTCTTCCTTCCTAAATAGTATGCCTCAAAGCCAGTGGCAAAATATTCCCTCATCGAAACAGAAGCATAGGGGCGGATAAAAATTCCAGTCGTCGCCATGGCCAGCACCTTCTTTCCCACCCTCTTATAAAGAAAAGTATCGAACGCTTCGCTATAACGCATATCCCTAAAATCATATTCCGACGTCCAGTATCCCTCGCTCTTCAACTCAAATTCCAATTGAAATCTTTTTTGGAGAAATTCGGCAATGAGCGTGGTGTCACTGTAAATATCCTCGGGATAAAGGGTTTCCACATGGTGGGCGATCTCATGCACCACATCATCAAGCAAATCTGAATAATTATCTTGATGATTTGAAACGTATAGTTTTCCATCCCGGTAAAGGGCATTAACGCTCCGCTCGGTGAATTCTTCGTAGTCACCTATGTGAATAGCCTTCAGGTCACGGAAATAAGCTTTAGGTAAGGTTTTTTCTACCATTTTTAATAATGTGTCTATTTCAAGTTGGTCGCTCAGTGGGCTATCTTGAACTATCTCAATATTTCCAAACTTAAAAAAACTAGGGGTTTTTTCTATTTTCTCTCGGATGTAGTTTCTCACAGAATCTCCGATGCCAGCGTAGCCAAAGTGGATCGTTCCCCTTTCAAAAGAGTTACATGACCGGCAATCGCGAATTCTTTGAATTTCTCTACCGCGTGAGTTAAGCCATTTGACACGGCGTCTACATAGGAATTGTCTATCTGCTGCACATCGCCTGTAAGTATCAATTTAGTTCCATGCCCCACTCGTGTTATTATAGTCTTTAATTCGTGAGCCGTTAAGTTCTGAGCCTCATCGACGATAAGAATCGAGTTGGAGATAGACCGACCCCTGATATATGTCATAGCTTCGATCTCAATCGTTCCTTGATCTATCTGCATATCGAGGGCTGCGCGATCACCGAAAAGATGCTCTAAATTGTCTCGAATCGGGGCGATCCAGGGCATCATCTTTTCATGAATCGATCCGGGGAGAAAGCCAATATCTCTTCCCATAGGCTGCACGGGTCGAGTTATAATTAATTTATCATAACCCCCTTGACTGGTGGTTTCGTTCATCACCTGTTCTAGCGCGCATGCGGTGGCCAATAAAGTTTTCCCAGTTCCGGCAGGGCCGGTGAGTGACACAATCTGCACCCCCTTATCAAATAGCAAATCCATAGCATATTGCTGTTCCTTGTTTCGTGCGTTGAATCCCCAAATATTTTTATATTTTCTCACCTTTGTGACGGGTTTTTCGTATGATATGAATCTAGCCATGGCAGACTTTTTGCTGCTAGGGTTTTTGTCTTTTAGCATCACATATTGGTTAGGATGGAGTTTGTTGCCCTCTTTGACAAGAAAAATATCTTCGCTCTCATAAAACTTGTCGATAGTCTCTGCGTCAACTAACATTTCTTCCATGCCGTCAAAAAGCTTATCTACCGACTGAATAATTTTCTGAGGCTGGTAGTCAAAACAAGTTATACCGAAAGAGTCGCACTTTACGCGCATATTAATATCCCGCGAGTATACCGTAATGTCATGACCCTCTAGTTTTAATTTCAGGGCGGTGGCTATAATTTTGTTGTCGGAGTCACCTCCATCCATGCCCACCGGCATATAGCGGGGATCATAATGGGCGGCAAAGACTTTACCTTTTCCTCTTCCTAAACTAACTCCAACCGATAAGCTGCCTTTTGATCTCAGCCCATCTAAAAGTCTATTCATGTGGCGAGCATTATGTCCGGCAGTATCTTGACGATGTTTGTGTTTGTCTATTTCATCTAATACAATCGAGGGGATGGCGATGTTATTAGCTCCAAAAGAAATGAGCGAAGATGCTTCAGTCAAATATACGTTAGTGTCTAGAAGGAAAGTTTTAGCCATAAGGGTACTCCGGGGGTAATATTATAAATAGAAAGGAGCGCAACAAAAAAAGAAAAAAGCCGCCCGAAGGCGGCTGGTGGAGGTAGGCGGAATCGAACCGCCGTCTTGCCTAGTTCCACAGAAAGGTCATTCACAAGGTTAGAACTGTTTTTTTCGTCGGACAGACCACTTGACTAGATCGTTTTATTACGGCTAAAATAATCAAAAGCACTTAAGACACCCAAATACGGCTTTCTGTTTATTGGCTGCCGCCGCCTCAAGAGAGGTCAGGTTTTTAAGCCGCCATCTCCAGTTCAAAATCGTCATTCGCGATTATGTTGTTAAGCGTTTTTAGTGAGCCGCGCTTCCCTCACCCTTGCACCTTTTCTACTTTCCCATCAATCGATACCCGTTACCCCCATGTATAAGAACTATACCTTATAACGCAATACTTGTCAAGTTATTTACTCTTCTAAATATGCTAGCAATAGCTTACAATAGCTTACAGAGCTTTAAAGCTAACAAGAGCAGTATAATAGTAATTTAAAAAGTGTTAAGTTTTTTTTATTCGTCGCCGGATGGCCCGCCACCACCCTCAGCGGGCTCTTCCTCGCCACCAAGCTCTTCTTCACCGCCCTCTTCTGACCCCAGATCCCCTTCTTTCTCTTCTTCATATTCATCGGTGGATATATCTGGCAGCGACGATTCCAATTCGTCTTCAAATTTGTCAAAATACAACAGTAGGTTGGTGATTAGGTAGTCATAAAATAATTTTTGATCTTCTTCATCAGCTAGCATGTCGTAAGCATCTACCATTTGTTTTTCTACATTCTTAAAGGTGGTTGCCGCGAAATTACGCCCTGTTTCGTTTTGATCGTCAATTTGAATAAACTCATCTCCTTCTCCCTCTTCTCCTTCAATATCGATAAATTCTCCCTCGATCGATTGCGCTTCTTTCCCGTCGGCTTGAGGATCTAAGGAAATAGCCACTTTTTCCAACAATACCTCCCCATCAATTTCATAAACGACGCTTTCCGCAGCCGTTTCAGCAGCAGTGGAAACATCGATGGGACGCAAGGTGTTTTCAACAGCATGCACAATATGATTGCGGAACGAGTCGCGTTGTTCCTTTGAGGTGGTCAGCATTTTGTAAGCATCCTCAATCGTCGGAATAATTTTCTGGAGGAGATCTGCCAAAACGTTAATCCCGGTGTTTTGGCTCGGCTCTTCGGTTCCCGTTTCCGCTTCAATAAGTTGGCGAACGACTTTTCTTAGTTTCTGCTCGCCTCGGAATTGTTCTTGGAGCTTATGCGTAATTCGCTTCCGGATGTGTTCGCGAATAAATTGTTCTGCGATAAGTTGTTGGCGCTCAATAGTAGTCATAGTATTATATTTATCTCCGTCTTTGACGTTTCGCTCTTTGAATCTTGGGTTTTCTAGTCTTTGAGCGACTATAAACGTTGTAAGTATTAGGTGGGCCGAATCCATTGCCGGATCCCTGAACGGCTCCCGACCCCATAGTAGATACTTCATCCACTTGTTTATCAATCAGGCGATTAAGGATTTCGTTGGATTGGGGAGATACAATTTCCCACACTTCTTCTTGGTCTGCTTTATTTAGGTGTTTCGGTAGTTTGGAGAGAAAGGTGTCTTTTTTGTCGTCTGCTATCAAATTTCTTAAAGATGTGCCGCCCATTCCTGCTCCACCAAATGCGGGCATGATTTTTTCTTCTACATTTACCCCTGGATTATTCCGCTCTGCATATGATTGTGCTCTCTCAAAGCGAGTATCATCCACGTCTTTGTCACTTTTCCCCAAAATAACTGTATCGCCCTCTGAGAACTCCTTGGGGTCGGCTATCAAATCATAAACATCTGCAACTGGAGTTTTGCCTGTTTGAATTCTAACTTGAATATTGCCGTCTTTTTGGGTATAAAGATCCCAGAGGTTTTTAGACTGTTCTGCCCCAATAGAAATTTTGTCATCTTCATCAAAACGGGCGTTTTTGCCAATAATGACTATAACCTCGTCAATATCTGGGAGCGATGCTAGGTGTTTAGCCAATTCGTAATGGCCTGCGTGAGGGGGTTTAAACCCTCCGGGCAACAAGGCTATACGCTTTCCTTCAACCTCTGTCAAGACCTTGGAGTTGTTAGTAATACTTTCGGTGGCCAACGGCTTATTTTTTCTGCCGTATTTAAACAACCCCAAGATTTGATTGAGAGGGGCAAAATTTCCTGTAAATTTATAGGTATGCCCGTCGTAATCAAAAACAACACCCTCGATGGGGGTGGTGATCTTTCCCATATCTTTTATTTTATTCAGGTGAAACTGAAGAATCTCCATGCTTTCAGGATCTTCTGCCCCTGTTTCTATCATCGCGTTAACCGCCACTGATAATTCTTTTCGGATTCTTTTAACTTCTGCATCGTTGTCGGCTATAAATACACTCTGCACTGACTTCAGAATTTCAACTGCAAAATCATGAATTATGGATTCGATCGGTTCAATCGCTTGTTTCAAAATAAGTTGTTTGGTATCTACGATATCTTTCAAATTGAGCTTTTGTTCGGGAGTCAATTTCTTTTTGAGATTAACTAAGCCAATATTTTGGGGGAGCTTCATGAGATAGGCGACGACGTCATTTTTTATTTCATTGCTAAGTTCACCGTCAATTCCATGATATATGCGATTATAGACATATGTTCCCACGCGATCCGTGTCGGTAACACCGGCATCACCCAACGCTCGATCAAGTCTAGAATATGCCTCCTTGAGTGCTACGTCATCTTCTAACTTTTGTAGCTCAATGGCTGCGTTACGCGCTAATGCAAAGTCTTCTTCGCCTAGCGCCGTTTGCATACGACCCAATGCCCTATCTAATATTTTGCATGCGACCTAATGCCCTATCTAATATTTGGAGACGTGGGGATATATCTTCGTCAGCTTTTTCCCCCGCCTCTCTATCGAACCGGAAATGTCCCCGGTCATGAATTTTGAGAGTCTTATTATCATAGTTGATTACATTGCGGGAGCCGGGATCCATAACCTCAGCATTATACCATATATCCGCATTGGGCCCAAAGATCTGTAATTTTTCTTTATCGCTAAGAGCTTCTACGGCTTTTTCAAAAGTTGCAAATCCTTCAACAAAGGTTCTTTCTAGGTTCCCTCTTCCCGCGAACTTAGTTGCGAGTTCTGTAGCACCCATGCCGCCTTCCTTAACATTGCCTTTGTTTCGAGCCCCTCTAGCTTTTCCGTCAGCTAGGGAGTAGGAAAGAAATAAATTCTGCCCATCTACCTTTTCTTCGGCTTCCAACTCTCCCTCGGAAACCGTAGCCATTATATCTTTCATTTTGATGAAAGTCAAGCTAGGGTTGTCATATAAGTGTGACATGTGACCGGCGACGCCGCCCATATTATTTCCCCTTGTTGTTTTCTTGTAAGACTCTTAATTCTTCTTCTAGGTTCGTTACCTTTTCTTCCAACTTGCGGAAATGACTTCGCAGTTTAGAAAGGTGCTCTTTCGCCAAAGTAAGGCGATATGAATCTCGTTTACTAGCCGGTCGCAGTTGCTCAATAAGATCGGATAGCGACTGAAAATACGATTTAGGCTGGTTAGAGAGAGATTCTCCTAAAAGAAATTTCTTGGTAATGTTGGTTAGGGAGTTTTTCATTTTTTGTTTGAGCTTCGAGTTTAGCAGCATCCTTTGTAGGTGCAGTTACTGCAACATGGATTAAAATACAACCGTAGTAAATAGTTGTGAGTCGAATCTTTCTTCCTCTCAGTCTAAATTTACCACATGTTTTTGATATGTCAAGAAAAACTGTGATTTTTTTAGATCGGGGTGGCTTTAAAAACTCCTCCGCTGATCTCAATCCGATGGAGAATATTCAAATTACCATCCGCGTCACTACCTTGAATAAAGAGGTTATTACTAGAGCCGGAAACCTTCAAGTCTCCATCCACGGTAAATGCTGAGGATCCGTCGTAAGTAAAGGCTGACATTCCACTTATCGTATTGTTTATTCCCACTGCTCTTAACAAATACCCGTCAATATTGTTGTTGATGGTTACCTCCCCGACCCCAGCGGCGCTGCCCGATGGGTTGGGATCTCCACCCAACTCCACATTGATGGGGCCTAAGGTGCGCCGCGAGCCCAAGATTGCCATTAGGATTCGGTTCCGTTATATCCAGCCGCCAAATTATTAACATCTCGTGGATAGTGTTTGAGAACAAATCCTGTTATATTAATAGTATCCGCTCCTGCTGCCTTTGCGTAAATCTTACAATTTAAAGAAGGAACCCCCGGATACACCAGATATAATCCATTTTTAGTAAGCAGCGGAGCATGTATGACATTGTTGGTGCCAAACGCTGTACCCTCTGGCGGCACCACACTAAGCTGAAGGGTTAGGTTCGCTCCGGAATAGTTGTGAGCCCACAAATATATTTCCTCCATAGCGAAGGGGGTTTTTGTTCCGTCGTGAATAAGGGTGGCACTAGTTCCGACTGCTAGGATTTGTCCGTAAGTGCTCTCCGATAAGGTGAACCTCGCCGCTCCGGAGCCAAATGATCCATTTAGTGCGCCACCGCCACCACCAGGGCCTGGCGAGCTATTTCCAATAGGCATATAAATACTCCCTCATTTTAGATTTTTTCATCTCCAAACAAATCTACGATCATTACCCTTTCAGATTTCTTTTCCTGTGGAGCCGAAGGTGAATTATAATAATTAGGCACTTGCGGGAGTTCTAGCTCCACCATTTTTGAGGGGATGAGTGGCGGGGGAATTTTAATGTAGCGGTAGACAGGAAAAAGGGGAATCTTATGAATTTTCATGATGATTATCTCCAGCTAAAGGTTGAACCACCGATCATAGTCTTTATAAGGGGGCTTCGTTATTCCCCTTATTATGAACGTCGTGGAGGTGAAAATATTCGCTCAATGTTGAATGAATGTTTTTCATCATTTTAGTCGTTGTAGTTTCTGTTTTATTTACGCCGTTATTCAAATGTGCCCAAGCCTTCATTTCTGCTCTGCCAATAGAATTTCGTAGAAACACCTTAAGCGCGACAAGGGGAGATGCCACCCCTATATTTTCCATCGATCGATAGCCGGCAAAGATAATACTCACCAATTCGTTATTAATATTTATTATGGGCGACCCACTACTTCCGGGCTTGGTAGGTATACTATACATGGCAAATCCTTCGGGAGAATATCCCGCAAAGTAACCGTCAAATGTTAATACCATTTTTGGGAATACAATACCATGGGGGGCGGCCATATTATAAACTAGTTCGCCTCGTAGGGGCTCTTTTTTAGCTAGCCTTACCACGGGGGGTTTGATATAAACAGCCTGTACAACCAACACACACATGTCGAATCGAGTATCTATAGCCAATACGCTAGCTTGATGTTCACCCCCGTCATAATCGATCAATATAAATCTTTGCGCCAAATGTTTGACTGTAACGTCAGCGACCACCCTGGTGGGTCTCTTTGTGCTTTTACAGGAATGACCAGCAGTTAGAACATAGCTAATGCTGGCATCAACTGCGCTGTGACGAATGAAGGTTCCTGACGACACTGCCCGCATCAAGGCTTTTTGGCACTCGGGTTTTTCTGTTTCTTCGTTTACTTCACACCCTTCCCACAAGGTTTCACTTTTCACCTGCACAAAAGATCTAACAGGAAAGTCATGCCGCGTGGGCTTCATGAGGTGGGAGCTAAGAGAACACGCCCCAGAACAACCTACCATTACAACATACAACAGGGATAAAAATCCTATTCGAACCACATCGGTAATATTACGCATAGTAAATTAACTATTGTGGAAGAGAGACTTTCTGCCAATTTCTGCCTATATAAGCTGTAAGAAAATTTATTATTTTCTGTTTTAGGGAAGGAATATTCACATGTTAGCTCAAATTTATAAGGCGTGGTGTGTACCACTGGTCGCATTCCTATTATTCTCTACTACCGCTCAGGCTGCAAATACGCAGCCTTTTCCGTTGGAGCCGGTGTGGGAAAAAATAGATGGCGAGTGGAATTTTAATAAAATCGATAAATCGACGCGTCATGTTCTTATTCACATAACCACAACAAAACAAAATAAGCAAAACAAAAACCTACTTATTAAAGAGTTGGTGAAGCTTCCATTCGTTGTTTTCATACCGCAGCAGAAGCGAGGAGCGTTGCCACTGTCAAAATAAGGAGGATTCGTGAAAAGATTATCGTCTCTAAAAATCCTTCTTATCTCTGTCCTTTGCGCCTCGCTAATAACCTCCGCCGCTCTTGTTTTAATAAACGCCTCTACGCCGGCAGTAGTTCTTCATCACGACGCCACTTATTACCTGCCCGGTCAGAACAATAACTGCCTCTGGATATTACGTCTAGATAGCGATGTTCGTGATCTTCTAGGTGACAGTTCCGAAATTCGCATTGGAATCCCTGAAGCTGAAAAACGAGGATACTTAGGGGGAAGGATTGAGGTAGGGGAAAGCCATACCCTTATTTTAGCATTCAATCCCCCTCAAGCTCCCGCAAGCCGCGCTCCTATAATTTTGACCGCCGCGTATGGTGATAGTCAACTTCCTATCAAGCATGTTAGGTTTCGTTGGAATCAGAGCAGCCTAGTTACAGTTGTGATGTTTCGAAATCGTTTGGAATGTTTAGCTTCAAGGGCAATGAAGTGAAGCGCCTTGTTTTTTTATTGTTACCTTTGATTCTCCTTGGATGTGAGGATACTGAGCTTGTGCGCGTGCCTTGCCCGCCGGGTGATGTTAGAGAGTGTTCTTGGGACCCCGAGAGCACGCGTATGCCTATAGGTGAGTGCAAGTATGGCACTCAGACTTGCTCAAGTTCCGGCTGGTCTCCCTGTGACGGGGCACGAGGACCTGTAGAGGAAATCTGCGATGGGTTGGATAATGACTGCGATTTATATATTGATGAGACTTACCCGGAAGAGCACCAACTCTGTGGATTTGTTGAGGGCGCTGATTATGGTGTAGGAGTCTGCGTTCCGGGGGTGATGATTTGTGATAATGGTGGTACTCGCTGTGAAGGTCACGTCGGACCATCCGACGAAACTTGTGACGGGCTGGATAATGATTGTGATGGCACAGTAGACGAGGGGGTTGCCAATTCTACTGCGATTGTATGTTATGATGGTCCTTCGGGAACTATGGCCGTTGGCGAATGCCGAGCAGGAGTTCGGTATTGTCAAGAGGGTGGTTTTGATGGACCATGTGATGGTGAGGTTCTTCCCGTCACCGAGGTGTGTGATAATAAAGATAATGACTGCGATGGTGAAGTTGATGAGGGTTTTAATAATCGTGGTGTAAATATTGTTTTTGTTATCGATATTTCCGGTTCATTTAGTGACGAGATACATTCAATGATAGAAGGGATTACTCCACTTTTAGATGATCCCATCACGAGCAACTTTCGGTTTGGGCTGTCAGTTATTGGCAGTCAGAGCCAGGGCAACCTTGAGCCGCCCGTAACCCGGCACTCTAAATTCATCACAGACTTTGTTCCGGCTGATGAATTCTTGGAATATCTGGAAGGTATTCGGCTTCTTCCCGGCGGGGGTATTGAGCCCTCTATTGATGTAGCAATGTGGGCTATGAATGGTACTTATCACTATTCATGGGATTCGGGGAGCCAAAAAGTAATAATTATAATGACTGATGAACAAGCCCAGACCATTATTTCTACTCCTATCGGAGATGTTAATCAGATGGCCATAGATGGTGGATTTGAAATCTTTGTTTTTGCTCTTCCCCAGCATCACAATATTTTTATTCGGATGGTGAGAGACGATCCGAGTAGGCTTTATTCGCCGTCAGCCAACTCCGCTACTGTCTTCCAGCAGATCCGGCAAATCTTCAACGACCTCTGTGTTGGTTTGAGGAGGGGCACCGACTCCCCCAACTCCCCCCCGGTCTTGTTGAAAGTCACTAGGAGGCTTTCTAGTGACTTAAGCACGTCGGTAGCGGTGCCTGAAGCTAATGTGGCATTGAGATTTTGTAAATGATGTTTGAGATCAGCGTCAAAACGACCTAGAATATTGCTCAGAATATTCGCTGCGACTTTGCGCAGGTCATTTGCGTTAATAACCATGGTTATTTTTTTATGGGTCATAGTGAAATTCCTTGAGAGCTTAAAATATTTTTAACTATTCGATCTTTTTCCTCGCCAGTGGTGCTTTGTGACCAAGCCCACGCCGTTGTTTGCTTCTTGTGATAAATAGCTTCCGCAATCTCTTTTATATTATTTTCCACAAGTTTTATAGACTCGGGTGATAGCTCTATTATTTCTATATTGATTCCGCCGGCAATCTGCATCAGTTTGGCCAAATCATTGGTGGCGTAAGCAGCGGCTGAATCTGAAAAGATGGTGACATATTGGTTTGACATATTGGTTGCTCCCTACTTTATCTGGGTGTGTTTTTTCCGCTATCTTTCTATAAAGCTTTTTGAGATCTTTGTTTTTGGGAATGGGTTGCCTTGTTTCTTCTTCGGGCGCTTCGGATTCTTCCGGAATCGACTCAGGGTTGTTTTGTTCATCGGGGGTTTTTGTGTTCTCTTTCCATAAATTCTTGAACTGTTCCGGGTAGTTCTTCTTCATGTATTCACGCATTTCCGTTTCTACCGAATTACATGCTTCATCAATTTCTTCTTGTTCTAATTCCAAATATGCATATTGAAGTATTAATTTTTGGAATTTCTTTGACATATTATACATAGATAAAAAAACAGGGAGCCGAAGCCCCCTGTCTTAATAAACCTGTTTTTTGCGAAACTTACTTTAGAGTTCAGCGACCATCAAAATACCACCGCTAACTTTAACGTGGTAATCTTGTATTTGGCCGTCTTCATCACAACCCTGAAGACTGAACACCGGCAGACTTGAGAACAACGACCCCGCGACGGTATCTTGTCCCGCCAGAGACGACGAAACACGCAGAGCATTGTCGTTTGAACCAGTAATTCCTTGTTTGCTGACCTGCATACCCATTGTGCCAGTGATTTGACCCGCAGTGGTAACAGATAAACCGTCAGAAGCAACAGAAAGATTCCCCATTTGCCACTTACCAGAACCACTCATAGTGGTGAAGCCTGAGCCCGCACCCCCCACGAGAGTAAAGGTACTGTCGCTAAACGATGCCCCTTCGACCTCGCCGTCGGTATTCACGGTATATTTATCCGCAACATTAATACCGCCGTCAAGGTCAGAAACCCCAACGATCGTCATTTTACCAGAGCCATCAATCGTTGTTGCACCAGCAATCGCACCAGCAGCAGTAATGCCACC
>Ga0208449_1000852_pt1 | contig 18129 bp, 19 predicted proteins | sample MalvireepMed_s17_FD_184247 | JGI IMG/M metagenome (GOLD analysis project Ga0208449, IMG submission 184247) | Marine viral communities from the Global Malaspina Expedition - Malaspina viral metaG DeepMed_s17 (SPAdes) (version 2) | ecosystem: Environmental > Aquatic > Marine > Oceanic | place...
CTTGAAGATGCTGCCGAGATATTCCGGGCCAGCCGGCTGCCGGATGCTAGCTGGACCGAGGTCGAAGAAAAACGCGCAAAAGAATTTCTAAAAAGCCGCAAAGACCGCACAATCGAGGCGCCGTCAATTAGGTCTGGAATGCGTACCGCACATTAGGCCTGGAATGCGCGAAGGTTGAAATATATAATCCCCCACGAAAGGACCGCTTGATGGACAACGGACAACTGGATTTAAAAGAAATAGAAATTTTTTACCCGCAAATCAAACCCGAAGCAATCGAAACACTGTCCGAGGTTGCAAAAGGTTTGGGAAGAACTCCCGGTACGCTTAAAAAAATAGCTATGGAAAGCCCACAGTGGCGCGGTCGAATGATGCGCATTTGTAAAAAGAGAGGGGAAGGCAAAGCGGGACCAGAAGAATATTTTTTTCCCGTCGGCACAATAGAGGCGAACAAAGAGAAATTTGTCACCAAGACCAAGTCCATCAATCAAGAAATTGAAGCACTAAAAGCCGAAAACGAACACCTAAAAAAACTTACTTTGCGGCTCGAATCAATCGAAATGCGCATTAAAAACGGCGGCCTTTTGCCCGCCGAAGGCGAAGAGGGACCAGGATTTTGAGCGCGAGCACAGTCAACGGCTACAAATACAGCGCCGAATATAAGACGCACGTCGTGGATAACAGCGAGAAATGGCAGGCGATCAGCGCCCGGTGCAAAGAGCGCGCCGGCCACCGGTGCCAGGTTTGCAACAAAAAGCCCCCTTTTTTGCACGCGCACCATCGCACCTATGACCATATCGGCGACGAAAAAGACGGCGATCTTATCGCCCTATGTCAAGATTGCCACGAACTGTTCCACGGCGCCAAAAAATATGGGGGGCCGGCCGAAATATTAGCCGCATTCGGGGAAATCATCGAATGGCTGCAAGCCGATAAAATCAATCAGATCCAAATAACCCACAACCCGTTTCGCTTAGTAAAAATACAGACACGCGCCGGCACCTACGGCGCTATTACGGCGCCACACTTGGACGCCTGGATACTCCAGGCCATTAACCTGATCCGCGCGCTGGGACGTAATGGCGCGCCCTAAAAGCTGGCTCCAGACCATCGAGCAGGCGGCCGACTGGGTAGACCTGTCCCTGATTTTAACCGCCGCTCAAAAATCATTTGAGCGCGGCCGGTTGACGCAAAATCAAGCCGAGCGTTTAGCGATCCGGGCCGCTGTTCGAGCGCACCAGGTGCCGCGCGATGCCGAAGAGAAAGCGCTGCGCGAAATATGGGCCGAGAAAAAGCCAGGCGATGAAGAAAAACAATAAAAAGCCGGGTCGCTCAGATGTGCCGATTCCCTGGCCGGCCAGCACCGAACCCCTGGACCGAGCCGAGGAAATGGCCTTGTTGCGGCGCTGGAAAAATGCCGGCGATACGGCCGCCCGTGATCGCGTGATCCAGGCCAACATTCGCTTTACCGTTTCGGTTGCCGTGCAATATCAGGGGCGCGGCCTGCCCCTGTGCGATTTAGTAGCTGAGGGAATTTTAGGCATGCTAGTTGCCATTGACCGCTTCGAGCCAGAGCGCGGATTTAAATTTATCAGCTACGCCGTCTGGTGGATTCGGCAAAAAATCCTCGTGGCAGTCCACGGGGATCGCACCGTCAAAATGCCCGAGAATTTTATGCAGATTTTCCGGGCGTACCGCACCCTGGAACACGATCGGCTGCACCGGGGTCTTGATGCGGATTTTGACGAACTGGTCGCCGAATTAAATTTAAACGCTGACCAGATATCCGGCTTGCGCATGATGGTCCTGGGCAATTTTTCCTGGCAGAATTTGGTAGATCAATATACCCAGGACCGTACCGACAACGAATTTACCCCGGCCTTCCTGGCCGACGCTAACGCCCCGGACGCCATCGAGCGCGTCCCAGAGGATCAGGAGCGCACCGAAGCGGTCGCGGCGATCCTGGGCGATCTGGAGCCACGTGAGCGCTATATCCTCGATCGCTATTACGGCCTGGACGGCGAGCCGCCGCAAAATCTGGACGAGATCGGCCGCCAGCTCAATTTAACCCGGGAGCGCGTGCGCCAGATTCGCCTCAAGATTTTTGCGAAATTGGCAAAAATAGAACGCCTCAAAACCCTGCACGCCGAAATGTTGGAATCGTGAAACGCCAAAAATATAACGCGCGCAAAACGCGCCTAAACGGCCACACGTTCGACTCTGCCCGCGAGGCGCGCCGCTACCAGGATTTAACGCTGCTGGAGCGCGCCGGCCGTATCCACTCGCTCCGGCTCCAGGTGCCGTTTTCCCTGGAGGTCGCCGGCGAAACAATCGGCAAATACGTGGCCGATTTCACCTATAACGAGGACGACCAGGAGATCGTCGAGGATTCTAAGGGTTTTGCAACACCGCTGTACAAATGGAAAAAGAGGCACGTCGAAATTCAATATAAAATCAAAATAAAGGAGACATAAAAATATGGCCGGAGTCAATAAGGTGATCTTGGTCGGCAATCTGGGCGCCGACCCGGAGATAAAACAGGTCAACAGCACCCAGGCCGCAAACGTATCCCTGGCCACGTCCGAATCGTGGACCGACAAAACAACGAACCAGCGCCAGGAAAAGACCGAATGGCACCGGCTGGTTTTTTGGGACAAGCTGGCCGACATCGCCGCCCAATATCTCAAAAAAGGCAGCCAGATTTATGTGGAGGGCAAATTGCAGACGCGCAGCTGGGACGATCCCAACGGTCAAAAAAAATGGACGACGGAGATCCGCGTTTTCCAAATGCAGATGCTCGGCAAACGTGACGACGCGCCGGACAGCGCCCCAGGCGATGCGCCGCCGGCAGCACTTAACGACGATCTACCTTTTTAATGCTTTATTTTACCCACCTGGTCGCCCTCTTCGCCGGCGTCGCGCTCGGCTTTTTAATCTGCTGCCTGTTTGCGTCGCGCACCCGATCGCGCGATCTGCGAGAAATCGACGACGAGGAGCTGCTGGCGCAGTTGACCGGCGACGAAAAACCGCGCTATTACGACCAGACAACGCACAAAACACAATGAGATATATCTCGCTCTTTTCGGGAATCGAAAGCGCATCGGCGGCATGGGAACCAATGGGCTGGGCGCCGGTTTGCTTTTCCGAAATCGAGCCATTCCCGCGCGCCGTCTTATCGCACCGATTCCCCGACGTGCCGCTGCATGGCGACATGACCGGCGTCGATTGGCACCAATACCAGAACCAGGCCGATGTAGTCGTCGCCGGTGCGCCCTGTCAGGCGTTCTCTGTGGCCGGTGCGCGGCAATCCTTAGACGACGACCGGGGCAATCTGACCCTGGCAACCATCGAGGCCCTAAATGCAATACGTCCAGAGTACTTTGTCTTTGAAAATGTCCCCGGCATCCTGTCAACAAAAGACAACGCCTTCGGGTGCTTCCTCGGTGGCCTGGTGGGAGCAGACTCCCCACTCCAGCCGCCAGGACGGTGCCGATGGAGTGACGCGGGTCTGGTTAGTGGACCCGACCGGCGCGTCGCCTGGCGCATTCTCGACGCTCAACACTTCGGCGTGCCCCAACGACGCCGTCGTGTCTTCGTTGTCGGATGTCCTCGAACCGGAGCCGATCCAGCCGAAATATTATTTGAGCCAAAAAGCCTTAACCGGGATGTTACGCCGAGCCGAAAAGCGCGGGAAGAAACTGCCGCCCCAACTTTGCCAGGCTCTAAAAAGAAAAATCGGCCCTGGGTAGCTACAGGAGGCGGTACAGGCAAACCAATAAATATAGCACCAACAATAGAATCACCATGCAATCGGCTGGAATTAGCCTCCGAAGCTTTTATTGTCTACGAAAATCATGGTCAGGACTCGCGCATTAAGCCCATTGACAAACCAACCATTAACGCGAAAGCTGGAACTGGGGGGAATAACCTGCCTCTAATACAATCCGACCTGAACGTGCGCCGCCTGACCCCGACCGAGTGCGAACGCCTGCAAGGATTCTCCGACGGCTGGACCCAGGTGCCGTATCGCAAAAAACCCGCCGCCGACGGCCCCCGCTACAAAGCCCTCGGCAATGCCATGGCCGTCCCCGTTATGCGGTGGATAGGCGAACAAATAGGAGCGCAATAAATGGGCGATTTAACCCGTAATTTCAGCCACGCAGAAGTGGCCTGCAAATGCGGCCGCTGTAAAGGCGCCGCGAAGATATCGCCGGACCTAATCACCCGGCTCCAGGCCATGCGCGACGAGGTCGGCCCTATTCGCATCACCAGCGGCGTGCGCTGCCGCCAACACCCGGAGAGCCAGACGAGGCCCACCAGTTCGCACGTGCCGGCCGATCTGGGCGACGGAGAGGGCCGCTGTGGCCACGCCGTCGATCTTGCGGCCGTTGGTAGCAACCGGCGCTTTCGGCTGCTGGACGCTGCCCTGGCGGCCGGATTTGTGCGCGTTGGCATAGGCAAAACGTTCGTCCACCTGGACAACGATCACAAAAAAGCGCAGGGCGTGGCCTGGGATTATTACCCAAAATGAGCGACCCAGAACTCGACCGGCTTAAATCCCTGCTGGCCACCATCGACGCGGCGAATCCTCAAACCACGGTCTACGACGTGGCCCGGGAAACCCTGCGCTGGAGAATCGAAGAGTGGGAGAAACTCCACAATAATAGGGAGAAACTCCACAATAATAGGGAGAAACTCCACAAAAAAGGGTAGAAACTACACAAAAAAGGGTAGAAACTCCACATGACCGAGTTTTACACCGTCCCAGAAATTGCCGGAATATTGCGCATATCGCGCCCAACCGCGTATAAATTACTTGCAAGCGGTGAATTGCCGTGCGTACATTTCGGAAAGATTCGCCGCATACTCAAAGACGATTTTGATCTATGGGTCAAAACCAAAATAGACGATCAACAAGGCGAAGTGCAAAACCGGAAGGCCATACCCCTTGCGCGGCTCAATCGTTAAACGCAAATCAAAAACCGGCACCGCTCTATATTATATCGTCGTGCCGTTTGAGGGCCGGCAGAAATGGCTGAAGGTGCCCGGCGACCAGACCAAGAAAAACGCCGAGGCATTCCGCGCCCAGGTCGTGACCGAGATTTCCCGGGGGGAATTTTTCGAACTGCCGCAGATCACCCTGGCCGAATTTGCCCAGAACTGGCTGGAAACCATGCGCCCCAAGCTGGCGACCAACAGCCAGCTATCCTATGACCGCGCCCTCAAAATACACATCTTACCCGCCTTCGGCCGGCGACAATTAGCAAAGATAAGCCGCGAAAACATCGAGCGGTGGAAAGCGGAATTATTAAAAAAATACAGCGGAAATTATGTCTCAGCCTTATTGATCCAATTAAAGCAAATCTTCAAACAAGGCGTTGAGTGGAATTATTTGATTAAAAATCCAGCCGCCCATATCTCGTTGCCGAAAGTGCCGAAAAGGGAAAAAAGCTATTTAAACCACGCGCAAATCCGGCAGCTATTAGAGGCGACGGACAACACCCAATGGCGCGCTTTTGTTTTGACGGCCGTGATGACCGGCCTGCGCGTCGGCGAGCTGGTCGCGATGAAATGGGAATATGTAGATTGGGACCAGGGCCGTTATACCGTGGCCGAGGCGTACCAATACCACGGGAGCGACAAAGGATTCAAAGCGCCCAAATCGGACCACTCGGCCGGCACGGTGCAATTATCGCCGGCGTGCCTGGATTTATTGAAAACGCACAAAATAGAGCAGGCCAGGCACCGCTTGCAAGAGCCTAAATATACCGATTTAGATTTAATATTTCCGCGAAAACGAGGGACCGTATTTAATCCCGTGAATCTATGGGCCGTGATCTGGAAGCCCCTGCTCGAAAAGGCCGGCTTGCCCCCCATCCGGCTGCACGATCTGCGCCACACTTGCGCGGCGTTACTAATCGACCAGGGCGAAAGTCCAAAATATATCCAGCAGCAAATGCGCCATGCCAGCATCCAGACCACGTTTGACGTCTACGGCCACCTGTTCCCCGAACACGGCCAGGAGGCGGCCAAACGGCTCGATGCCGCCCTTTTTGGCGCGGCGCGTTAGACATCCGTTAGATATGGCTTGAAAAAGGCAATAATAAAATCAGTTTAGAGTCCTGTATATATTCAGTTTAGCGCATTTATTAACTGTTCCACATGAAACATCAGGGAGATCTTTACCCCCTGATTTATCATATTGTAAATTGCGGATAATTACGTACAATTTCAGCGCAAAAATACCCGGGGTTCATAGGGGAAACCCGGGTATTTTGTAAATCTTGCACCATTTCGGTCTATTTCATTATTAGATATCGCTTAGATGGCGAAATATTAGATATCATTAGATGGCGCTTAGATGGCGCTCATCGCTTGCGCTTGCTGCCGCCGCTTTTCTTGCCGGTGCCGCGCAATTTCTTTTTATACGCTGCGGCCGCCTTGCGACCGGCGCGCGAATATGCAAAATGTTTCCCGCCGATTTTCGGCATGATCGCCCCTTTATTCGTAGTTTCGCGTCATTTTCCAGATCGCGGTCGATAGAGCGCCGATAAAAAACCCAACGGCGCCCCCGATTATCTGCTCGGCAAAACTCAGCCCCATAATCTGCTGCACAATCGCCGGCGCGCTGTCCAGGCCGGTGAACATCGTATCCACGACATCGTCGGAATACGCCCCCACCGGCGCCACGGCCACGCCGGCCGCCAGAGCGCCCTTGACCCCCTTGCGGTCTAAATGGCCCGCCGGCGACGGCACAATTTCGGCCGGCTTAACTTTTGTCAATTTCTTCAGCAATTTCCGCATTTTCCACATATCCATTTCTCGACATTTCCAGCCCCCGCTTGATCCCTAAAAGCTCCCGGGCCAATGGATCAGCCGCAAGCAGCTGGTTGGCCCGCTCGTTTATCTGGCCTTCGATGTTCGTGATATTTTCGTCGATCTGCTCGGTCGTCATATCTCACCTTTCTGGGGGTAATAAGTCCAGTTTATCAAGCGGCCGCTCGATGCGCAGACCCTTGACCTCTGAATTTGGCACCGTTAGCAATGTGCCGCCCGTAATCGTCGCTTTGCCGTCTTTTTCCAACACGTCATAGCAATAAAAACTGGTCCGTGCCAGGCCAAACCGCGCAATCCTCGCCGGTCGCCTATCGCCGTTGAGATGCAACCAGACCACCTCATCCTGTTCATATTCCGATCCCCATTGAATAGCCATCCCTTCGACTACATTTTGCAAAAAATTGCGAAACAGTAACACGAGGAAAACGGCACCGCCGACCCAAAACCACGCGCCAATAAAAGCCTCTGCTGCGGCCTGAGTTCCAGCATCTATTTGCGGCAGTTTCGAGGTGTCCAATCATCCAGCGGCCCACACCGCCGTGCCGTCTGTTGGCGCCGTTTTCTGTCCCTCGATTTGCGTTGCGAGATTCGCCCTCAGCTCATCGGATGCCCAGGCATTTCCTGCTGCCGTGATCCAGGACGGACGAGAGGATATATTTGCATAAACGTCATAGCTGCCGGTTTTATCGGCTGGAGCCGTTAGCGATACCCATCCGTCCGTGCTGGCCGTATAGGTTTTGCCATCCACCGTTTCCGTCGCTATCATGCTGCACACGACCGCCGATACGTAATTAGTCACGTCGGTGCCATCCTTGAGTTTCGCCGTCTGCAAAACTTTTACTCGATCTGAGATATTTAAATTATATTCCACTGCCATTATACTGTCTCCTCTACGTTAGGGATGCATATTGCCATGCCCCGTCAACATGATCGTAAACGTACAGCCTATTATTAGTGGTGTCGTGTACAAATGCGGATAAATTGGAGTGATCCGTAGGGGTTCCCGAAGGTGCGCCCGCCATACTCGGAATATATAAAAAGCCGTCTGTAGCTGAAGTCGCCAGCGCAGCAGTCCCTATTGCAACACTCCCACTGTAATCAATCCGCATTCTCTCCGTTGCTGTGCCTCCAGAGGTCTCTTTCGTATAAAACGCCAGATCCCCGAGGTTTGCAGATCCGCGATCAATATGGAGGATTGCTGCGCCGACTACAGTAGAGGTGTCGTTCGTGAATGCAATTCCGTTCCCCTCGCCCGTGGTAGACGAACATTCGACCACAATCGCATAATCATTTGGATCGCCCAGGTCTGCAACAGGATTGAGATGATCGCCAGAAACAGAAAGAACCCCCGAAGGTGCTGTCGTGCCTATGCCAACGCGCCCGGTGTCCCCCTCAACCACTAGCTTGTCGGTATCTACCGTAAAATCATCTCCGGCATCGCTGCCCAGGACAACATTTATCGACGTGCCCGCGTCCGACGAAATCGAATCGAGCGAAATATCGCCCACGTTCGTGATATTATTATCTCCCAACGAAAGCGCACCCGCTAACGCCGTGATTGTAGTCGTGCCGATAGTGCCGCCTGAGATCTTGTCGCCGCTAATTTGGTCATTTGCAAGCGTCAACGTCCCACCGGAAACGTCCAACGTCTTGCCTGATCCTACTGTTACATCTGCGCCGTCGATGGTCCCGCCGTTGATGTCAAACGCGCTGCCCTCGATTTCCACCGACCCGGCTTCGAGCTTTTTGCCCAATGTTATCTTTTCGCCGCTGTTCGTCGTGACAAAGGTCAGATACGCCGCATTTGCTTCCTCGATAATCAACGCGCTGGCCTGATTATCGGGGATCTTTATGCTATTTTCCCCGGCGTTTGCAAACGTCAAAGCCCCATCGGCACCCGCCGAAAGGGTGAGATCGCCGGATATATCCGCTGCGCCGTTAATGTCCAAAGAGGTGCCGACGATTGCCGCAAAGCTCCCTGCGGCCGCACTGGCCGCGCCGATGATTGTGCCGTCGATCGCGCCGCTGTTTACGTCGATATTGGTCATTTCGTGATTATTAAAATCAATTTCAACTGCGCCGTCGCCGCCAAAGGTCAGCTTGCCGGCCGAATGGGTCAGGGTAATATCTCCGGCCACCCAGTTGACGACCGACCCGGAGGCCAGGAAAAGGTCCGACCAGGCCGTCCCCGAAACACCCAGGGCGCTGCCGTCGTTGCTGGCCGGCGTCAGGTTCGAGGCCGTGACCTGGATATCGGCCGTGCCCGCCGATAGGCTTAAAATGGCGTTCCCACTGGTGTCAATCGAGGCCGCGCCATCAAACGAAAGCGTCCCGCTGTTCATTTCCACGGTCCCGTTTTGCAGAATCCGCACGCGCTCGGTCACCGAATTGCCGGCGTCGGCCGTGACCGCCAGCACCAGCTCGCCCGGCATATCGTTGGCGCCTGGCGTGCCGTTTACCCGGGAAAATATAGATGCCGCCGGCGTCGCGAAATCTGAGCCGTCGTCAGCCATAAACTCGATGGTGCCGAGCAGATCATTATCTACCACAATCGTAGACGACCCGATCGTCGCGTTGCGCGATTTCACGAAGGAGAGCGTGCCGCCCGTGGCCGCCGCCGCCCACTGGCCTATAATGGCCGTAGAATCGGCCGCTGCCGTGCCGAGCACCTGGAACTCACCGGCCGACGAGGTCGTCACCTGCGCCGTATTGCCGACGATCAGGCCGGCGCCGTTTAAAATCTTCGCATCGACTGACCAGGTGTGGGCGCCCGTCCAGGCGTAGCCATCGGTCAGGTCGATATTGGCCGACGATACTGACCCAGAGGTCACGTTGTTTATTACGTTGTCAAATTCGGCGTTTAAATCAGCCGCCTGCAACGTTTCGTTTCCCCAAGTTTTTACACGTCCAAAATTAGCCATTATTTCCTCGGTTAAGCGTCCACGGGTCGCGGCTTGCCCTGCCGGCCCAAAGGTTTATAGCGTGCCACTATTTTGCGATACGAAAACGATTGATTGACCGCATTTAAAGATATTTTCAAGCTGCTGCTCGGCCCATAACCCACCAGCGGCACGTCCTGGCTCAACTGCCGCACCGGCTGCATCCGCACCGTTGACCCCAGACTGTCCGTTCCCAGCAAAAACCCGGCGCCGCGCATCGGTACGCTTTCAGTCGCGCCGATTAAATCTGCGCTTTGTTGCAGCGATTGCACCGACCAATTTCCTTTGCCGTCGTAAAAATGCCGCGCCTGCAACCAACGTACGTCAACATCAGCCCCATAAGGCGCCGGCGCGCCGGTTTCAAAAAATGAATTTATGGCCGTGGTCACGTTGTCGTCGTCGCCGGTGTCGTGGTCCCACAAATAGCCGTCAAAATCGCCCAGGTGCGGAACCTGGCCTATTAGGCCGAAACAGTTACGTTCCCAGCCCGAAAGCGGCCCATACCAGCCGCGCCGGCGATGATTCCACACCATGATATGGTTCATGTTGGTCTGGCTCGTGCCATACGGCAGCGCAAACCAGACTTCGTTTTCCCGGGGAAATCGGCCGGCGAAGGCTTGCGATAAGCGCGCCGTGTTGATACTGTCCCAATACCCGTCATCGAGCGCGCCGCTTATTTTCTCGATCGTATTGCCGCCGTTCCATTCATATATTCCGTCCTCTAAAACCATCAGCTGCACGTCGTCCGGCACGGCCACGATCGACCGCCCGTCTATGGCCGCCAGTGGCGCCGCCTGGTTGCTCCCTGTGCGCTGCGTGGGGATATAGGGATTGACCGCGTTGCCGGTCCTCTGTAGCGTATAGATACCGTCCGTGGTGTGTACCGTGAGCGCCGACTGCGTCGGCACCAGGCCGCGAATAATGCCGCCAAAATTAAAAAACGAGGTCGCGCCCCAGGTTTCGATATCGGCAATATCCGAATACCAAAGCTGCCCGGTCGCCCCGTTTACGTTGCCGATCCAGAGCCGATTATCGTACCAGGCGATATGTTTGCCCTTCGTAAATCGCGCGTCGTCGTCCAGGGTCGCCGCGTTGCCCGAGCCGGTCCATTTGATTGCGTCCGTATCTTCGCCGTTTGTGATTACCAGGGTGCCGTTGGCATCGGCCCACTCAAAGGTGTTATCATCGCCGGCGGTTATCGTCGTGCTGCCGGTAATATCCGTCCAGCCCGAATTGTATCGATAGAGTTTATTGCCGGCGGCAATGACAACGTGCGTAGTCGATGCCGTTGGTTTGAACTCTACGGCCAGGTTGACCGTTGGGCCGCCCGATAGGGCGCTGGCGCTTTGATACGATAGTGTCCCGGGCCGCGAGGTCGCTTGACCGGCCGCGCCGATTCGTACGTTTTGCATGTCGCTTAATTCGTCCGGCGCGCACTCTTCTGGCGGGATATCATAGCGCACCGTGCGCCACGGTCCCAGCTGGAGCGGTTCGGCGGCCAGTGCCATTATCGCGCCCCCGTGGTGTCCTGTTCTGTCGCCGCACGATACCCCAATTGTCCCGGAATCTGCGTATATCGTCCGATTTTTTGCATAAGGGAACGGCTGACGCCTGGCGTCATCCCTTCGCTTAAAAACTCGCGGCCCATTGGCGATTTAAACGGTTGACGCACTAATACCTGGGCGCCCCAATTCAGCAAAAGCGTGGCAGGATTAGATAAAGACTGTGAGATCTCATTACGAACGCCTGACTTTGAGTAATTCCCAAAAAATTGCTCGGACACGTTGCCGTCAATTAAGAGCCTGGACATTTTTTTTAAATCGGCGGCCACTCGCGGCCCATATATAACCGCAACAACATCCTCGCCTAATCCACCCGGGCCAAAAAGTTTATTATAGAACGTCTTGCCTGCAACATTCAATTTATCTGGGTGATCTGTCGATTCGGCTATTATTTTGTCCAGATGCAGCTGCTGCATTTGGCGCCAAACTAAATCCCCCAATTGGGTCGGCTCTAAACCCTCGTCCGTTCCTACGGCCCCAATCCGCTCTTTAAAACGCTGGATGGCCGCCTTGCTTTTTGTCCTAAAAACCTTATTGGCCGCATCGTCAATTTTCTCCAGGTCTACCGTGGCAGGATTACGGCCAAATATTTTCCGCACGGCAGAACTTTCGTTTAAATTGATATTTTTCTCTGCCAAACTTAAATAACGCTTGAATTCCGTGGCCGCCTCGCCGCCCCTACTTTGCAAATCAAAATTATGTTCTAAATCTTGCATCAAGTTGCGATATACAACCTTCCCCTGGTTGCCAAAGGCATCTTGACTATATCGCAACTGAATCAAGCGCTTTAATTCTTTAAGGTCGCCAAAATTATGCACTTCATCGACCGCAGCGCGGAGCGCATTTAATGGTTCATCAGCTCCCCCACGCAATAATTCAAATTTACCCTCTTCCCCCAAGCGCCGCGTGATGCCGATTTCATCCAAATAGGCCGGCAAATTTACCATTTGCACCCTGCGGTTGTCCGGCACTAACTTGGTTGCCGTATTAAATGCTTTATCCATAAATTTGCCGGCTTGTTTTCTGCTTTGCTCTACAGACTGCACTAATCCCTTTTCAAAATCTCCTATATCTATTTCCGACCGCACGGCCGTGGCGGCGTCTGCACCCCCGATTCTTTGCCGTGTTCTACCCAATGCTTTTGTGATACCTGTCGCAAAGGGTTGCGTCACTTCCCGTTCCATAAAATCAGCAGAAAAGGGAGATTCTTTTAAAAATTGCTCAACGCCTTGTACCAATTTTGATTCCGAACGAACCGAGGGCGGCAAATCCGTGGCCGAAATACCTAATTCGCGCGCTATATTTTCCGCTTCAGGCCGACGCCTTGCTGCAAGCGCAGACCCGCCCCTGGCGACCGAGGGACGCAATGCCGCGCCTACAGGTCTTAAAGCTGCCCGTGCAGCAACCGCCGGCACGGCACCAGTAGCGCCCCCGGCAGCAGATCGACCTGCGGCTGTCGTGATTTCTTGGCCGCTTATGGGTCTTTCTCGACCGAAATATTGAGCTAGGCCTTGCCGTGCAGCGTCGCCGGTTGCCCCTCCTGCGGCCGCCCCGATTCCCATTCCCGCCATGCTTGTGGCAGCCATGCCTAACGGGGTTAATGGGACGCCCAGAGCCAACCCGGCCAAAAACCCCTTGGTGCCGCCCACGGTTGCGCCTACGATTTCGGGCAACTCGCCCACCCAATCGGCCAAATCACCCCAATTTATTTGGTCGGGATCATCTAAGCGGCGCCAAGTGCCTGCCAGATCTCGAATGGCAACATCTCCACCTTTTTCTTTGGGCAATCGTGCGACCTCATACCCGGAAGGTAATTGTTTTTTTAAAATGGCAATCTGGTCTTCTGGCGTGCTACCCGTAGACGCCTTGGCACGATCCCACCAACTTATATCGGCCTCCCCCGACAAGCCAATCCGTTTCCAGATTTTCTCTCTCTCGTTTTCCGTTAATTCCTCCGCTAATTCCTCCGCGCCCGTATAATCGCGCACGGGCAAACCCTCAGAGGTGCCGGCGCTAAAAACCGGCGCCGGTTCTGGCAATTCTAATTGACCCGTATAATCACGCACGGGCAATTCTAAAGGTTGCGCCAGGGTCGAATCTGAAACACCCAAAACAGTGCCACCCGAAAGCTGGAGCAACCGATCGAGTTTATCGCGTTCCTGTTGCGTTAATGTTAAATCGGCCATTTTTTTGCCTGTTTAATCTAAATAGGGGCTTAATTGTTTGAAGATCCGCAGCGCTTCTTGATCGCCTGCGGCGACTTTCTCGAAAAAGGATAACATGCCAGCATTTGCGCCGGTTGCCTGGTCGGCGCCCCCACCTTCTGTTTTTTGCAGATGCGAATAGGGATTTAATCCGATGTTCTCAAAATCGACCCCTGTCCTGCTTGCTACGCCCTGGTAAAGATCACTTAATTGTAAAAAAGGGAGTTCGGCGGCTTTATAAACTGATTCTGCCACGAATAACATTTCTTCCCGCACACTTTCGGCCAGCCTTTGGCCTTCTATTAGCCGATTGTAAGTATTGCGCCATTTATCAGGCACCCCCCCGGCGTTTTCTGCTGATGCTGCCTCCCCTTCGCGCACGGTTGAAGGCGGGTCTAATAATTTCATAAAACTGAAAACTAACCCAATGTCTCGCGCACCTTGTGATTTGAACTTTAAACCTGTGCGTGGATTTACTGCATCCCTGTTCGTCGCTAAAATTTTAATCTGTTCATAAGCAGGCGCTCTACCGAAATAATTTTTTGCGGCTTTGTGATTATTAAAGTCTTTCCTCATTGCTGACTCAATCGAGGCTTTTTCTTTTGAACTAAGAACGCCCCCCGACTTTGCCATTGCATTGGCATAGGCAATTATGCCTGCTAAGTTTTCGCGCTCTTCTTTGGCCATACCTATAGCCTGATATGGCGTTGGCCCGATTCTGGGCGCTTCAACCGTTGCCACTTCGCCGCCGCCGACCACATAATCGCCTTCGCCCGGTCCCGTGTCTTGCGCTTCTGCCTGCTGTTGCATTGCAGCCATTCCGCGCCCTTGCAACATTTCTTGCTGCGCCCGTTGCGCTTCCAGCGATCCCTGCGCCGCCTGAATCTGCAACTCGCGCAACCGGTTCTGCTCGGCCTGCGCGCGCTGCTGCTGCCCCATTTGCAATGCCTGGCCGCCGATGTTCGCCAGCTTTTCCCAGCCGCTAACCTTCGAGGGCGTAAATTGGGGCGTTGCTACATTTCGTCCCGCAATAACATTGACCCAATCAGAAAATTTTTGTGCATCGGCCATTCGCTCCCGGTCTTTTTCTTCGCGGCCATATTGCAGATATGAACCGGCCCCTTGCGCCAAAATGGGGAGCAATGACATAATGGTCCCGCCCCAATCGCGGCCTTGATTTTCCTGGCCTCGTTGCCCCTGGCCCACGGTTAACGATGGGCCGCCTTGTGCCCGGTTAAGCCCGGCCTGCGCTTGAAACCCCTCGTCGCCGTAGGCCACGCCCACCGATGGACTAGTGGCCAATACGGCCCCCCCTACGCGGCTTTTTTCAATGTCTGAACCCTTATCTTTTAGCCAATCGGTCCAACCTCGATCCTTCGTAGCCCACGACGCCCCTTTTTCAATCGGACTTGTGATATCTTCCACTAGATCAAACGGGCCGTACCAACCTCTAGCTTTTGTTTTTGGCCATAATCGCATGCTTTATTCCCTTTCACTTCCACGACGTTTTAAAAGCCCCTACCGCCACCTCCAACCTCTCGATTGATTAGTTCAATTTGTGCTGGTGTTAATTGGCCTGGGTCCCAGCCCGCATCTCTAATATAGCTTAAAGCTGCTATTCGATTTCGGCCCTCCCAGACTTCGTCAAGGCTTCTAGTTGGTGCGGAATCGTCCACTCTGTCGGCTTGCGACTTTAGCGGTGTGGAAAAGTCTTTGTACATCGACGGCGTGCCTCCATCAGCACCGTTAAGAACAGCCTCTACTGTATCCGCATCTGTTACCGGCGCCTGTGGCGTGCCCTCACCAACCAAATCTCCCATTAAATGAAAATCGTCAAAGTTTACCGTACCATCAGCGTTAAGGTCGTATGCTGGATTCCAGTTTTCCATTCCCTCGCTAGTGTTGAAATAATCGTTAAATTTCGCAGGGTCGAAACCTTCAAGGCCGCCATTGCCATTAGTGCCATTAGTCCCTGTGTCGTCGCCTAGCAGCGGCTTTTTCACTGGCTGAATTCCGTCGCCCTGGTTTGCCTCATATTCTGCGATTTGCGCCCTCAAATCGTCAATAAGGGCGGTCTGATCTTCATTAAGGGCGCTCTGATCTTCATTTCCCCCTCTCAGGCCTAATCTTTCCATTATGCCCGAAATGTTGGCTTGCATATCCCCTGTACCCTCAAGCAACGTTTTCATTTCTGCCTCACCTAAAGCAGCCGATAACTCGGCTAAAGCTAACCTATTGCGCTCAAATTCTAAATTCTCGCTTAATAGCTGCTCCTGTTCCCCTGCGGCGCGCTCTTGCTCGGTCGCCGTGCGCCCAAACTGGCCGGCCTGCTGCTGCATCCGTTCGCGCTCTAAATCTTGCGCCAGGCCAAATTGCCCCTCTTGCTGCAACCGTGCCGCCTCTTGCTCGCCTAACGATAGCCCGAATTGCTCCCCCTGCTGCCCTATACGCAACCGCTCAATCTTTTCCTGCGCCTGGCGTGCGCCTATTTGCTCAGCCAATGACTGCCCAAATTGCCCCTCTTGCTGCAACCGTGCCGCCTGTTGCTCAGCCAATGACTGCCCAAATTGCCCCTCTTGCTGCAACCGTGCCGCCTGTTGCTCAGCCAACGATAGCCCGAATTGCTCCCCCTGCTGCCCTATACGCAACCGCTCAATCTTTTCCTGCGCCTGGCGTGCGCCTATTTGCTCAGCCAATGACTGCCCAAATTGATCCTCTTGCTGCAACCGTGCCGCCTGTTGCTCGCCTAACGACTGCCCAAATTGCCCGGCTTGCTGCTCCAGGCGTTCGCGCTCTAAGGTTTCCTGCTCCTGCCGTGCGGCCGTTTGCTCGGCTAATGACTGTCCAAATCGCGAGGTTATATCGCCCAATTCTCGGCTACGCAGGCGCTCCTGTTCCGCTGCGGCGCGTTCCTGCTCGGTCGCAGAGCGGCCAAACTGGCCAGCCTGCTGCGCCAGGCGTTCGCGCTCTAAGGTTTCCTGCTCCTGCCGTGCGGCCGTTTGCTCGGCTAACGATTGCCCGAATCGCGAGGTTATATCGCCCAATTCTCGACTGCGCAGCCGCTCCTGCTCTGCTGCCGCGCGCTCTTGCTCGGTCGCAGAGCGGCCAAACTGCCCGGCTTGCTGCGCCAGGCGTTCGCGCTCTAAGGTTTCCTGCTCTGCTGCGGCGCGCTCTTGCTCGGTCGCCGTGCGCCCGAATCGCGAGGTTATATCGCTCAATTCTCGACTGCGCAACCGCTCCTGCTCCGCTGCCGCGCGCTCTTGCTCGGTCGCAGAGCGGCCAAACTGGCCGGCCTGCTGCTCCAGGCGCTCGCGCTCTAAGGTTTCCTGCTCCTGCCGTGCGGCCGTTTGCTCGGCTAACGATTGCCCGAATCGCGAGGTTATATCGCCCAATTCACGGCTACGCAGGCGCTCCTGCTCCGCTGCGGCGCGTTCCTGCTCGGTCGCCGTGCGCCCAAACTGGCCAGCCTGCTGCTCCATCCGTTCGCGCTCTAACTCTTGCGCCAGGCCGAATTGCCCTTCTTGCGCCTGCCGTGCGGCCGTCTGCTCGGCTAACGACTGTCCAAATCGCGAGGTTATATCGCCCAATTCTCGGCTACGCAGGCGCTCCTGTTCCGCTGCCGCGCGTTCCTGCTCGGTCGCCGTGCGCCCAAATTGGCCCGCCTGCTGCGCCATCCGTTGTTGCTCTAGGCCTTCTTGCGCTTGGCGTGCGGCCGTTTGCTCTGCTAACGACTGTCCAAATCGCGCGGTTATATCACCCAATTCACGGCTACGCAAACGCTCCTGCTCTGCTGCTGTACGTTCCTGCTCGGTCGCCGTGCGGCCAAATTGGCCAGCCTGCTGCGCCATCCGTTCGCGCTCTAAGGCCGCCTCTTGTTCTCGGGCCGCCGTTGCCTCACCTAATTGTGCCGATAGCTGCGCTCTATCCAGCGCCGCCTCGCTGGCGATCTGCTGCCGTGCGGCCTGCTGTTCGCCCAGGGTGCCCCCAAACTGGCCGGCTTGCTGCGCCAGGCGTTCGCGCTCTAATAGCCGCTCCTCCGCTGCCCTATTTGTTATATCCGACAATTCGCGCGATTGCAAGCGCTGCGCCTCTACCCGTTGCGCCTCCTGCTCGGCCAATGAGAGGCCGAATTGCCCAGCTTGCTGCTCCAGGCGCTCGCGCTCTAAGGCCGCCGCTTGCTCTCTCGCGGCCTCCTGTTCGCCCAGGGTGCCGCCAAACTGGCCGGCCTGCTGCGCCAGGCGTTCGCGCTCTAATAGCCGCTCCTCCGCTGCCCTCCGTGTTATATCGGTCAATTCGCGCGATTGCAAGCGCTGCGCCTCTACCCGCTGCGCCTCCTGCTCGGTCGCCGTGCGCCCAAACTGGCCGGCTTGCTGCGCCATCTGCTCGCGCTCTAAGGCCGCCTGCTGCAAGCGCGCTGCCTCTTGTTCGGCCAACGTCCCACCAAACTGGCCGGCCTGCTGCGCCAGGCGCTCGCGCTCCAAATCCTGACCCATACCGAACTGCCCCGCCTGCTGCGTCAGGCGTGCAATCTCCATGCGCCCCTCTTGCTCGCGTGCCGCCTGCTGCTCGCCTAACGTCCCACCAAAC
>Ga0208449_1000854_pt1 | contig 18104 bp, 17 predicted proteins | sample MalvireepMed_s17_FD_184247 | JGI IMG/M metagenome (GOLD analysis project Ga0208449, IMG submission 184247) | Marine viral communities from the Global Malaspina Expedition - Malaspina viral metaG DeepMed_s17 (SPAdes) (version 2) | ecosystem: Environmental > Aquatic > Marine > Oceanic | place...
GTCGCACTGCCCTTGGTCGCTTCCGCGCCAACATTCAATAGCGCGACTCGAGGGCAATTAATACCATCCATACATTGCGCCATTGCCGCACCCATCATGGCAAAATCCACTAGCCGTGATGCGGGCGAATCCACATTTGCGCCTAAATCCAGCAAATAACAGCGACGACCACCCCGTGCAGGAATCGCCGTACTGATAGCAGGTCTGGAAAAGCCTGGCAGCATACCAAGCTCACGCCTTGCAAGCGCGACTAGTGCACCGGTGTTTCCTGCACTAACACCCGCTGCAGCATAACCTTGTGCCACATAACGCAACATATGCACCATGCTGGTCTTATCCCCAGAGCGTAACGCCCAGGCAGCAGAAGCATCTTGTGACACAGTATCAGGCGCATCGCAGACGACTAAACGTGACGCTGCCGCAGCCAAGGGCTGCGGCAAGCGCGAAAGCTCAGCGACAACACGCTGACGCGGGCCAAACAGAGCGAGCTCTAGGTCAGGACGTTCAATCACTGCCCTTGCAGAGCCTTCTATGATGACACGAGGGCCTTGGTCACCCCCCATGACATCAATCGCTAGGCGCAATGCACCCACTCTGTTTCGCCACTCGTTGGAGAGTTAAGGATTAAACCTCAACTACCTTACGACCACGGTAGAAACCATCCGGAGAAACGTGGTGACGCAGGTGAGTGGTACCGGTTTCTTTATCCTGGGAAAGAGTCGGTGCGCTCAACGCATCGTGGCTACGACGCATGCCGCGCTTGGAACGAGTTTTACGGTTCTGTTGAACTGCCATGGGTGTTTACTCCAAGGTATGTAGGGTAAGTGATGCTTACTTTTTGCCTTTCAAAGCGCCACTGCTTTTCAAAGCATTGAGCACCGCGAAAGGATTCTTGGCTGAAGCGGATTCATCCGCCGCGCCTTCGGTCTTGCTGACCAGCTGCTCCGCCGAGACATGGCATTCGGTCTCATCGTGATAGACCACCTGCGGCAGGCTGAGGATTAATTCATCCTCAACTACCGTCAGCAAGTCCAGCTGTTCATTTTCCACCAGCACCGGCTCATGACTGGCAGGCAGCTCGGCCGCCAAGGCTTCGTCGGTAATCATTCCAAGCAGGAAGTCACTGGAAACGTCTTGGCTAAGCGGCACCATACAGCGGCGACAAGGCAGCGCCAGGGTCGCTTGCAAATGGCCACGAATTTCGCGACGGCCTTGGGCATCTACACCAAACCCAAGCACGACGTGACAGTCGCCGGTTTGGTCACCCGCTTCTTCAGCGAGGCGGGGCAGCTTATTCAGCGCCACTAAGCCTTCAAGTCGTTCGCGGCGGGCTGCAAGCTTATAAGGCTCAACCCGGCTGGGGAGTTGTGAGGTCAACATAGGCGCGCAATGATAGGCACTCGCCCTCCTGGTGTCAAAGCTCATGGCATAATTCTTATCGGTTTATCGATGAAAACAGCGTCAATAGGCATGCCGCTGGGCTTTCGCTACACTCATTGCCAGTACATATTGCGCCATTCAGGCCACAAGGAGACGATAGTGCCGCAAACGCAAAACGCCCCTCTTGTGCTCGCCTCCAGCTCGCGCTTCCGCCAAGCGCTGCTGGACAGGCTACACCTGCCCTACCAATGCTACTCGCCCGATATTGACGAAACGCCACTTCCAGACGAGTCACCAAAGGCACTCGTTCACCGCCTAGCATTGAGCAAGGCTAATACCGTCGCGGAACGTTTCCCCAATCACTGCATTATTGGTTCTGATCAGATTGCTCTGTTTGAAGGGGATATTCTCGGCAAACCCCATACTACGGAGCGGGCCCGCGCTAACTTAGCCCGCTTCTCAGGCCAACGAGTCACTTTTTTAACTGGCCTGGCCTTATTAGACACGCGCCACCAGCGCCATCAGGTCCATATCGAACCGTTTGACGTGGTGTTCCGCACGCTGAGCGAGCGGGAGATTGAGCGCTACGTAGCAATAGAGCAACCACTGGATAGCGCCGGCAGTTTTCGCATGGAAGGCTTAGGCATTGCTCTGTTTGAGCGCTTAGAGGGGCGTGACCCCAATGCGCTGATCGGCCTGCCGCTGATTGCCTTGTGCGACATGCTTCGCCAAGTGGGCATGAACCCGCTTGGCGATGCCTAATGCTACTGCGCCTGAAACTTTATAGGCGCATGACTACTGTGCAAGCCAAGCACTTCCGCTGCGGCCTGGGTAAAACGCCGCGTTAGGCGCTCAAAGGGATCCAGGCGGGGCGTATAGTTCTCCCATGATGCCTCACCCACCTGAGCACGCGCCACCTGTTCAAGGCTTGCCAACTCATCGACCAGCCCCAAGCCAAGCGCCTGCTCACCGCTCCAGATCAGCCCGGAAAAGATCTCCGGGCTATCACTCAAACGATCACCACGCCCAGCCTGTACATCATTGATGAACTGCTCATGAGTTTGAGTGAGCACGCTCTGCCAGAAACGAGCCACCTCCTCATCCAAGGGCTGGAATGGATCTAAAAACGCCTTGTTCTCGCCTGCAGTCATCACCCGCCGCTCGACGCCCAGCTCATCAATAGCTTCTTGAAAGCCAAAACCGGCATAGATCACCCCAATGGAGCCCACCAAGCTGGCGGGAGATGCCACTATCTCATCCGCCGCAGCGGCAATATAGTACGCCCCGCTGGCACCGATATCCTCGATCACGGCAATAATCGGCTTATCTCCCTGCTCACGCAGCCGCATAACTTCCGAGTAAATACGCTGCGACTGCACTGGGCTTCCACCAGGGCTATCAATATGCAGCACCACTGCCGACGCGCTTTGACTCTCCCAAGCCCGGTTTAACCCTTGAATAATACGCTCAGCATTAGCGGGCGAATCGTTGGCGATCACGCCATGCACTTCCACCAATGCAAGATGTTGCTGCGCAGGCACCGCGGCTGACGGCTCGGCTAAAAACACGCGATATAACGTAACCGTGAGTGATACCAGCACTAGCGCCAGCAGCATCAGCCGAAAAAACAGCTTCCAACGGCGTGTTCTACGCTGCTCGGTCAAGACGCCACCAATCCAGCGATCCATCATTTCAAGCTGCGCTAGGCGCTGACGCTCTCTGAGTATTTCCGCATCGTCATCCTGCCCACCTGGCAACGGTGACTCTTGTGCCTTGGTGGAGACATCCGGCCCCTGGGTCCAGCGATCATGAACACCACGCTGATCTTCACCTTGAGAAGCCTCTTCACTGTCACCACCGCGCTGCTGCTCATCACTCATCGTCAGCTCCTACTCTTCGTTTAAGGACGCCCTTATGCATGACGCAGCCAGTCAAATAGCGACGGCACGTCTTCAGCGACCCACACCGGCTGGCTAGCGGCTAGCCGAGCGGGAGTATGCACTCCGTAAGTTACGCCCACCCGATCCATACCGATAGCACGCGCCATTTCAAGATCATACTCAGTATCGCCCACCATTACCGCTCGCTCTGCTGGAACCTGAAGCTCAGCCAAAATCTCTAGCAGCATTTGCGGGTGGGGCTTAGAGCGCGTTTCGTCAGCAGTCCGGCTAGTGTGGAACAGCCCCCCCGCTACCTGTTTCATTAAAAACCCGATCAAGCCCACGACGGCTCTTACCCGTCGCCACCGCAAGCCGCTGCTGGGGCCGCTCTCTCAGCCTTGCCAACTGCGCTTCAACCCCATCAAAAAAGGGCATAGGCGTAGTGTCACCATGAACAAAGTGATGGGAATAGCGCTGGCGCAAGCGCTCCGCCTGCTCTGGCTCAATGCCTGGGCAGAGTTTGGCAATCGCCTCAGGAAGACCCAGCCCAATAATGTCTTCAATGGCGCTGACTTCAAGCTCACCCCATTCAGCGTCTGCCGCTGCTGCTTGCATACAGGAAACAATCTTCGGCACAGAATCCATGAGCGTGCCGTCCCAATCGAAAATAATTAGCTCATAGCGCATAACAGTTCTCTTTTATTGACGTGCGCGCTTGAGCGTCTCTTCAAGCGCCTCCGGAAGCGGCGCTTTTACCGTCACCGGCCTACCGTTGCCAGGCTCGGGGAATGTTAACGAGCGTGCATGGAGGAAAAGTCGCCCCAACCCCAGCTGCTTGGTTAACAAGCCGCTCTCACGAGTAGCGTACTTATCATCCCCCAGCAGCGCATGGCCAGCATGGGCTGCGTGCACACGAATCTGGTGTGTGCGCCCCGTAACGGGCTCAGCCTCAATTAACGTGACCTTTTCAAAGGTTTCCACTACAGAGAAGTGGGTGCGCGACACTTTACCGTTGGGATCTACCCGCACGCGCCGTTCGCCGTTACCTGCATCAAAACGGTCCAACCGAGCACTTTCATAAGTTTTACGGGCCGGCCAGCGCCCGGCCACCAGCGCCAAGTAGCGCTTATCCATGCCGTGCTTTTTCAACGCCTCATTAAGGGTTACCAGCGCATCGCGAGACTTGGCGAGCAGCAAACAACCTGAGGTATCACGATCCAGGCGGTGCACTAACTCCAGGAACGTTAGGTCGTCCCGCACTTGGCGCAACGCCTCGATGAGACCAATCTTAACGCCACTGCCACCATGGACTGCTAAGCCTGACGGCTTATTCAGCACCATCCAGTCGGGCCCTTCCATAATGACGCTGCCGACAAGCAGGTCGCGCAGATTATCGCTCACCTCTTTCACCGCCTCTTTAGGCGCTAGGCGCAGTGGCGGAACACGTACTAAATCGCCCGTTTGCAGGCGATAATCCACTTTTACCCGTTTCTTATTGACCCGAACCTCACCCTTACGCACGATGCGGTAGATCAATGCACGAGGTGCACCTTTTAGCCGGGTCATTAAAAAATTATCGATTCGCTGACCCGCTTGTTCCGGGGCGATATCCACCCACTGTACTTCACGCCCTTCGGACATTGCCGCGCACTCCTGGTGACATTCTTTAACGTCAGGCTAAAAACGGCATTCTAACGTAGACCCACCGGCATTGCGTCAATTGCTGGTGGTTGTCTTTACTGTTATATTCCAAAGCGCTCATCGGCCAACGTGGCCGGGCCGAACGTGGCCCGCTTATATAATCCTTGTATGGCGAATGATTGCCCACGTTTTGCCTTCGCACCTGCCCGACAAACACGCAGGTCAGAGCGAAAAAGCATGGATCAGTGTACGCACTACCTGCTTATCACGTATTGAAATGTAGTAACTCTGCCGTTAAGTAAATGGGTAACGACAGAGAGCGTCAGGTCATGCCAGCAACGGCAGGCCCGTCACTAAATAAACGTTACGCTTCAGAGTGGCAGCCCCTTTTCGTCACAAGGCACTGCCAATTCTGGGGCGCAAAGATCAACGCTGTGCCGATACCGGCGTTGGTGAATCGATGAATGCCAGGTGTGGGCGGTGTCAGCAGAGCCGGATGGACGTGACAGCCACCGAAACATGTTCTGCCGCCGCCACGTACTCAACGCCCTTTCGGCCGGGTCGGCAGAACTGCCTTCCCGGCTTAATGCGTCAGCATAACCATGCGCCGAGCACAAGCACGCAGCACCCAGCGATTCGCCGACGCTAGCCTTTAAAAGCGCTTCGGCACGCCATGCTACGTGAGACAACATGAAACGGATGCTAATTAACGCGACCCAGCCGGAAGAGCTGCGGGTCGCACTGGTAGATGGACAGCGCCTGTATGATTTAGATATTGAATCTGGCGCTCGGGAACAGAAAAAAGCCAATATTTATCGGGGTAAAATCACCCGTGTAGAACCCTCGCTCGAAGCTGCTTTTGTTGACTTTGGCGCTGAGCGCCACGGCTTCCTTCCGCTGAAAGAAATCTCCCGCGAATATTTTGTCAAAGATGTCTCTGGCCGTCCGAGCATTAAAGAAGTGCTCAAAGAAGGCCAAGAAGTCATTGTTCAGGTCGATAAAGAGGAGCGCGGCAACAAAGGGGCAGCGCTGACCACCTTTATTAGCTTGGCAGGTCGCTTCCTCGTCTTGATGCCCAACAATCCTCGTGCGGGCGGTATTTCGCGCCGTATTGAAGGGGATGATCGCAGCCAGTTAAAAGACGCCATGGGCCAACTTACTGTGCCCGACAAAATGGGCCTCATTGTTCGCACCGCAGGCATTGGCCGTAGCCCAGAAGAGCTTCAGTGGGACTTGGATTATCTCGTTCAGGTATGGGAGTCCATCACCACAGAAGCCGGTAAGCGTTCTGCACCGTTCTTAATCTACCGTGAATCCAACGTCATCATTCGCGCCATGCGCGACTACCTTCGTCAGGATATCGGCGAGGTGCTGATCGACAGCCCCGAGATTCACGCCGAGGCGCTGGCATTTATCCGCCAGGTGATGCCCTCTTACCAGCAGAAAATTAAGCTGTACGCAGATGAGGTCCCCCTCTTCTCTCGCTTCCAGATTGAGTCGCAAATTGAAACCGCTTACCAGCGGGAAGTAAAACTGCCCTCTGGTGGCTCGATTGTAATCGACCACACTGAAGCTCTGGTGTCCATCGACATCAACTCCGCGCGTGCTACGCGGGGCAGTGATATCGAAGAAACAGCGCTGCAAACCAATTCCGAAGCGGCCGACGAAATTGCCCGTCAGCTTCGCTTGCGAGATATTGGCGGCTTGGTCGTGATCGACTTCATCGACATGGGCCCTGCGCGCAACCAGCGTGAAGTCGAAAACCGCATGCGCGATGCTCTGAAGCTAGATCGTGCTCGGGTACAAATTGGGCGCATTTCACGCTTTGGCTTAATGGAAATGTCGCGCCAGCGCCTACGCCCCTCCCTGGGCGAAACAAGCGGCGTAGTGTGCCCACGCTGTAACGGCCAAGGCACCATCCGCGACGTGCGTTCACTATCGCTCTCGATCATGCGCCTGATTGAAGAAGAGGCAATGAAAGAGCGCAGCGCGCAGATTCGCGCCATCTTGCCGGTACCGGTGGCCACTTACCTGCTAAATGAAAAGCGCAGCGTACTGGCAGATATCGAGTCTCGCCAAGGCGTTCGCGTGGTGCTGCTACCCAGCCCAGAAATGGATACTCCGCACTACGATGTTCAGCGCCTGCGGGATGACCATTTGGACGAAGACGAGAGCCATACGCTCTCCAGCTTCGAGCTGTCTACCGACACCGATGTTGGCAAAGAACCTGACCCTAGCTTTGCACCGCCTGCACAGCGGGCCGAAGCGGCCGTTAAGAGCGTAGTACACAACGCCCCAGCACCGGCATCGCTGCAAACAGAAGAAACGCCTGCTAAAGCGGCTGCAGCCACCCCTGCACCCGCCGCTACTGCTGAACAGCCCAGCGTGCTTGGCCGCTTTATCCGCGGCTTTGCTAAACTGCTGGGCGGCGATGACGGCAGCCAGCAGCCAGCTCAGGAAGCCCAGGCACCAAGTAAGCAGACTGAACAGCCGAAGAGTAGCCGCCCGCAACGCAGTGAACGCCGCTCCAAACCTGTTCAGGAGCGCAGCGACACCAGGGCCAAAAACGAGCAGCGCAGCAGCACGCCATCCGGTAATGCCACTCCTCGCAATGACGATGCAAGCGATAAGCGCAGCGGCCCCAGCCGCACCCGCAACCGTCGTCGTCATCCGCAGCAGGACGATGCCAAGGCCCAAGAGAACGCGAAAAACACGCATCAGAAAGAGCCCGTAAACAAGGACGCTCCTAAAGAGGAGGCAGCCAAGCCTGCCGTCCAGCCGGATAACCGTCGTGACAAGCCACGTGATGCCAAGCCCAAAAGCGATGAACGTACGCCTACGGCCCAGGCTGACGACAGCAAGCAAGACGACGGCAAGCCGAAGCGTACGCGTAACAACCCGCGTCATCGTTCGCGCAAGCAGGCGCTAAACCCTCAAGCGGAAGCAGAACAGCTGAAGCTGCAGGCAGAAGCGGAGCAGGCACCTCAGCCCCAAGAAGCCCCGGCAGCCACAGCGACATCTGAAGCCGCTAGCGCGCCTGACAACAACACGGAAGCATCGCCAACACCGGCTGACAAGCCAGCAACTGAGCAAGTAAGCAGCGAAAAAGACGATAGCGCTGAGCAGGCTCAAGCGGCAGCGGATGACAGCACAACTGCTGAGCGCCCGGCCAACAGCGCCGCCAAAGCGCGCAAGTCGACGCGCCAGCGCCGTCAGGCTCAGCCTGAGTCAGTGCAGCACGAAGCCACCAGCACACCAGCGGCTGACAGCAGCGATGCAGCAGCCTTGAGCGCGCCAAACGCTGACGAGACCAAGGCCGCCGATGCTCAAACTGACGACCTCAAAGCGGAACAGCCGCCGGTGGCTCAAGAAACAGCAGCCCAAGACGCCACAGAAGCGCCGCAAACCGCTGCCGAGCACGTCGCAGAGCGCGAGCCAAAAGCGAATGACGCAGCTGCAGAAGCAAGTACGGCAGAAGCTGCTGCTGAAAGCACAGTGCCCACGGAAGAGCCTCAGACTCAGACAGTAGCGAATGAGACTGCTGAGACTGCTGAGCAGGACAGCGTTAAAGACACTCTGGTTGCCAACGCCGAAGCAGCGGCTTCTACGGATGAAGAAGCTTCAGCACCAACAGTCAGTGAAGAGCCCTCAACGGCGAAAGCGCCTTCACCGGCGGCGGATCAAGAGCCTTCAACAGAAGCGAGCGAGCAGCCAGCTGCTGAAGCTCACGACGAGACGGCTACCAAGATGGAAGCGGCCCCTGCTCCAGAAGAGCAAGAGAACGTGTCAGCGCAACCCGCCGACAATGCGCCAGCGGCAAATCCCGTTAGCGAGGCCCCGACAGCTGATGAGGAGGCGCCAAAACCGCGTCGTCGCCGTCGTGCCCATAACGACCCGCGCGAACTACGCAAGCAGCAGGCACAGCAAAACTCGCAAGAGTAAGTGCTCGCAACAAACAACCCCGCTTCGGCGGGGTTTTTTATGGGTGGTAAAGATAAGCAGACGTTAGATCACCCGCGGTTCTAGCTCTAGCAATACACCAAACCGATCAAACACGGTCTGAGCAATAGTGTCTGCAAAACTCAGCAGTCCTGGGCGATCTCCTCCCCCAAAGTGCACCAGCACTAACGCTTGGCGCTCATGGACGCCAAATGCTCCCAGGCGCTGCCCCTTTAAGCCGCACTGGTCAATCAGCCAGCCTGCTGCCAGCTTAGTTTGGTTATTGGGCTGAGGAAAATACGGCATGTCTGGATACTCCTTCAACAGCCGATGCGTATGCTCATTGCTCACTAGCGGATTCTTGAAGAAACTGCCCGCATTCGCTAGCACAGCTGGGTCAGGCAATTTTTCCTGGCGAATCGCACAGACCGCTTGAGCCACGGACAAAGGGGTCGGTGACTCCGACACGCGAGCCGCCAAATCGCCATAACCCAGCACGGGCCTCGGCGTGGCGGACAGCCGCAGCGCAAGTTGGGTGATCACTACCTTACCCGCTAGTGCTCGCTTGAAAATACTGTCGCGATAGCCAAACTGGCACGCATCAGCGTTCAACCAGTACATCTCGCCAGTGGCCAACTCGGCAACCTGGACTGCTTTCAACACATCGCTGAGCTCGACACCATAAGCACCAATATTTTGTACCGGTGCAGCGCCGCAATCGCCAGGGATCAACGCTAAATTTTCAACCCCCCACAAGCCATGCGTCGCCAATGCCATTACCAAGGCATGCCAGCTCACACCGGCACCCACATAGGCGGTGACGTCATCACCACTGCGCTCCAGCCACCAATGGCGAAGTGCCGGGCGAAGCGCCATACCGTGAAGCGTTGGTGGCAGCAGCACATTACTGCCACCGCCTAGCAGGGTAATTGGCCACTGATGAATACGCGCGCTATACAAGGCAGCCTGCAGGCTAGAGAGCGTTGTCGGTGCAATGTAGCGCGCCGCTTGGCAAGGTAGGCGAAGCGTATTGGCTGTAGTGAGGTCCACCCAGACGGATGCCCCATCCAAGCTATCAGCGCCCACAGGTCAGCTCTGCAATCAGTCCGGTACTGGCTTGCTCAATCATATCCAATACCTGCTCAAAGCCCGCTTCTCCGCCGTAATAAGGATCAGGAACATCGGTATTCGCGAGTCCTGCATACTCCAACAACAGCCCTACCTTAGCCTGGCTGTCGGCCGGTTTTAGCGCCTGCATCGCCGCCAGGTTATCGCTGTCCATGCCCAGCACGTAGTCGAATTCCAGGAAGTCACTCGCTTTTAACTGACGGGCGCGCAGATGGCTAATATCGATACCACGGCGCAGCGCGGCTGCCTGGGCACGGGGGTCGGGCGCTTTGCCAACATGCCAACTGCCAACACCGCAGGAGTCGATTTCCACGCGTTTGCTTAACCCTGCACGGTCGAGCGCCTGCTGAAAAACGCCCTCCGCGGTTGGTGAACGGCAAATATTGCCCAGGCAAACAAAGAGAACACGCGTCATGAAATGCCTCCTTCACGCTCGGCAGACAACAGCGACCTTACCCGCGCCAAATCCTCTTCCGTATCGACTCCGGCGGGGTTTATCGCGCTCGCCAGCGCCACTTGAATAGCGTAGCCATGCTGTAGTGCCCGAAGCTGCTCCAACTGCTCCAACTGCTCCAGGCTGGAGGGCGCTAGATCCCGATAGGCGGCTAAGAAACTCGCTCGGTAGGCGTAGATCCCAATATGGCGCAGCCAAGCATCGGTTTCTAGTAGGCTTGGCTGCGCTTTAAAGTGCTCGCGGTCCCAGGGAATCGGCGCTCGCGAGAAGTAGAGCGCCCGCCCCTGTAGCGACCGCACGACTTTCACCACGTTAGGATTAAACAGCGTATCAACATCCGCAATCGGCTCGGCTAGGGTGGCAATCGCCGCCTCGGGGTCATCCGCCAGGCGCAGTGCGACCTGATCAATAAGTGCCGGAGGAATCAGCGGCTCATCCCCCTGCACATTCACGACCAGCGTGTCATCACTTAGGCCTAGATGGTCGGAGACCTCGGCGAGCCGGTCAGTGCCCGAGGGATGGTCATCGCGAGTCATCACTACGTCAGCCCCATAGGGCAGCATGGCATCGCGAATCCGCGTATCGTCTGTCGCCACCACTACGCGGTTGGCCTGGCTTTGACAGGCTCGCCGCCACACATGGGCCACCATGGGCTCACCAGCGATCTCTAATAGCGGTTTGCCCGGCAAGCGAGAAGAGCCAAAACGAGCGGGGACAACGGCAATAAATTGCGGCGTAACATCAGACATCACGCCTCTCCGGTGCGGCCAGGCGAGGTAGGTAACTTTTCATCAGCATCCATTTGCCGTGCCTCATCAGGCAGCATGACAGGAATGCCATCCTGTATGGGATAGGCTAAACCGTCGTAGTGGCAGCAAAGCTCTTGGGCGTCACGATCATACTTCAGTTTGCCGTTGCAGAGCGGGCAAACCAGCATTGCCAATAGTTCCTTATCCATCGGTGCATCCCCTTTGTGTCAGTACGGACAGCTTGTTTGCCAGCCAGTCCTCAAATGCTTGTGGAAGCTGCGCCTCCACCTCTAATACCCAGCTATCAGACGGTGCAAACGCCTGACACTTTACGGCGTCTTTCGCCGTCATAATGATTGGTCGTGGCGGCATAAATTGAAACGTGTGTTCATCAAATGGCTGGTGGTCTGCCAGGGGATGCATCTCCCCTTCCACGCCTAACTCCCGTAGCGTATTGAAAAAACGCTGAGGGTTGCCAATACCTGCCAGCCCATGCACCGGCAGCGCAAATGGCAGCGGCTGCAACGGATAGTGTTGCCCAGTAGGCAGCTGGCGCCAGCGCTGAGGTACCAGCTGCATAGCCACACTAGATATTTCCAGCGGGCGTTGTAGCGCTCCGTTGACAATCACAGCGTCCACACTTGCAAGTCGCCCGGGCGCCTCTCTTAAAGGCCCAGCGGGCAGGCAGCGCTGATTGCCTAGCCCACGAGCACCATCGATAACCACCAGTTCAATATCGCGCCCTAAGGCCAAGTGCTGCAAGCCGTCATCGCTAATCAGTACATCGCAGCCCTGTTGCACCAACCTTTCAGCACCCCGCGCTCGCTGCGGGTCCGCCACCACCGGTACTCCGGTTTGCTGTGCCAGCATCAGTGGTTCATCACCGCTATGCGCTGGGTCTGTAGAAGGCGTTACTAACAGAGGATAGTGCGGCGCTTTACCGCCATAGCCGCGGGTGACGATACCGGGTGAAAATCCCTGCTGTACCAGCCAACGGCTAAGCCAGGCCACAAGCGGTGACTTACCCGTACCGCCTAACGTAATATTGCCCACCACGATCACCGGCACCGGTGCTTGCCAAACTGGTTTATTTCCCTCGCGGTAACACTGTGCTCGCCGCCCCATAAGATAACGGTATAAATTACCCAACGGATAGAGCGGTACTAGCCAGTTACTGCCGCCATAGGCAGCCTTTATCCAGCGCTGAGCAAGACTCATTCACTCTCCTGAAACTGAAGCTGGTGCAGCGCGGCGTAGGCCCCACCTTTTTCAAGCAGCGCCTGATGGGTACCCTGCTCAATAATCCGCCCTTGATCCATCACTAGAATGCGGTCGGCACGCTCAATGGTGGAGAGTCGGTGAGCTATGACCAGGGTGGTGCGCCCTTCACACACGTGCTCCAACGCTTTTTGGATATAGCGCTCTGACTCGGTATCCAGTGCGGAGGTCGCTTCATCCAGAATCAGAATGGGCGCATCTTTAAAAATGGCCCGGGCGATGGCGAGCCGCTGGCGCTGCCCACCCGAGAGCATCACCCCATTCTCGCCGACGACCGTGGCGTAACTTTCTGGCAGCTTTTCAATAAACTCGCTGGCGTAGGCTGCCTCGGCAGCCGCCTTAATGGCGGCCGGGTCTGGGTCAGCCACGCCGTAAGCAATATTGTCAGCAATGGAGGCGTTAAACAGGGTGACCTGCTGGGACACCAGGGCAATATTCTGGCGCAGCGGCCCTAAGGCGTACTCATCGGCATTCACGCCATCAATCAAAATCTGCCCTTCACTGGGGCGATAGAAACGCGGCAGCAGGCTGACGAGCGTTGATTTACCGCTGCCCGAGCGGCCCACAATAGCCACCAGCTCGCCGGGAGCAACGTTAAGATTCACGTTGTGCAGTACGCTGGGCTGGTCGTCACCATAGCGGAAGCTGACGTTCTCAATCACCACATTGCCCGTTAGCTTGCTGGGAATGAGAGAGCCTTCATCCTGTTCAGGGGTGAGGTCTAACAGGCCAAACAGCTCAGAGGCCGCTGCGATGCCCTTCTGAATCTCGCTGTTAATCTCGGTGAGCTGGCGCACCGGCTTAATCATCAGGGCAGCGGCGGTGATAAAGGCGACAAACTCCCCCGGCGTCATGTTTTCCATCAGCGAGGGCGCCATGGCCAGCCACACTAGCAGCGCCATAGAGATCGCCACCAGCATCAGCACGACAGGCGAACTAACCGCTCGGGTCATGGCCTCTTTCATACTCTGGCGACGGTTCTCTTCACTCACGCGCTCAAAACGCTGTTTCTCGTACGCTTCTGCGCCGTGGGTACGTACCACGCGATAGCCCGAAAGCGCCTCAGAAGCCACATGAGTCACATCGCCCATGGAGTGTTGAATACGCTTAGAGATACGCCGAAAGCGCTTGCTCACATAGCTCACCACACCGGCAATAATCGGAGTAACACCCAAAAACAGCAGCGTTAGCATCCAGTTGGTCCAGAATAGATAGCCTACCAGCCCCACGACAAACAACCCCTCACGCAGGATGATCGTCACCGCATTGGTCGCTGCACCCGCTACCTGCTCAACGTGGTAAGTGACCCTTGATACCAAGTGGCCGCTGGAGTGCTGATCGAAAAAACGACCCGGCAGGTGAAGCAAGTGGGCAAACACATCGCAGCGCAGCGTATGAATCACATAGCGCCCCACGTAGGCCATAAAGTAGGTGCTCAGAAAAGTGCCCAGCCCGCGAGAGGCAAACATGAGCACTACAAACAGCGGCAGGAAAAACCGAAAATCGGCGTCTGGGTTTTGAATCCCATCAATCAGCCGCTTCATCATTTCCGCCAGCGCGGTACTTGAAGCTGCGTAAATCACAAAACCCACCACCGCCAGCGCAAACGCACGCCAGTGTGGCTTAACGTAACCCAATAACCGTTTATATAATATCCAACCTGAGTCAGTCACACGCGCTCCCGGCAGTAGTGTGCAGTGTGGGCGATTCTACCTGATGGTGGCGCGCTTCAACACCGCTTATGGCCACCTGCCAAGGCCCGCAGTGGCTGAAAGGTGACTGGCTGCTGTGGTATCAGCGTAAATTTAAGCGCGCCGTCCTGGGCGGTGTTCCATAGGCAGCTATGCTGCTGCCGAAAGCGCCGCACAACGTCGTCGGCAGGGTGGCGGAACGCATTGTCTCGCCCAGCGCTGAAAACCACGTGATGTGGCTGCGTCTCGCGCACAAACTGAACACCCGAGCTGGTGCCGCTGCCGTGGTGGCCCGCCACCAATACACTCACGTTGCCATTCAGCTGCGGTAGAAGCTGTCGCTCCACTTGGCGCCCTACGTCACCGGTGATCAGCAGGCTATGTTCACCCGCATACACTGCTAACACACAAGAGCGATCATTAGAGGATAGAGTGTTCTCACCGCTCGGTGGCCAGAGCATTCGATACGTAATACCGTCACGCTGCCAGCGTTGCCCCTGCTCGCAGCGCTGGCTTGGGATAGATAGCGACTCCCCTGCTGGCGCCCACCACTGCGCTACTTGGTGATCCGCTAGTAGCGCATCTACGCCTCCGGCGTGGTCAGTATCCGCGTGACTGACCATTACTTGGTCAAAATCTTGACCTGGGGGCCATAGGCTTTGCAGGGGCATAAAGCCACTGCGAAAACGTGGCCCCGTATCATAGAGCAGCCGAAAATTGGCACTGCGCAGCTCTATTAACTGCCCTTGGCCCACATCGTAAACCGTCACGTGAAGCTGCCCCGGCGGAATCGCCTGCTCTCTCGGCCACCAGGGAATTGTCACCAAGAGTACCGCCGCACCCACGCGTAACCAACGCGGCACGGCGGGCAAGCCCCAGCACAGCGACAGCAGCACCAAGCTCCCCGCCAATGGATAGGCCAAATGCGCGGGAGGCTGCCAGAGCGGTGCGGCTTCCACAGCGACAACCAACAGCTGATGAAATACCGCTAAGGCTTGCTCAAACACCCACCAGGGCACTAGACCAACAAACGGAAGGGGTGACAGCAGCCAGCCGAGTAGCGCGGTAGGCACCATGACCGAGCTGACCCATGGCACCGCCACTAAGTTGATCAAAGGGGCCGTAGGGGCTACACGCCCAAAGGCAAACAACACCGCTGCGGCCATTAAAGGGGCCAATAACAGTTGAGAACGCAGCAGTGCCCAGCACCAGCCTTTTACACCGCGCGGCCTGGACCGACCCTGCCAGATAATAATCAGCCACCCTACCGCCATAAACGAGAGCCACAACCCAGGCCGCCAAAGTGCTAGCGGGTCAACTATCAGCACCAGTGCCAGTGCAAGCCACCAAGCTTGCCAGGGCCCCGGTGCATGGCGGCCACTTAGAACCCACAACCCCAGCAACGTCATAATCATCGCGCGCATTGCCGGTGGCGCCAACCCGGCCAACACGGCGTAGCCAACGGCGGCCGCGCCAGCAAGCCACCAGGGCCAAGTGCGCAGCCGCCAGTTGGTAGGCGAAACGACACGCGCAGCATAACGCCCTAGCAGCAGCACGAATGACGCCACCAGCCCCACATGCAGGCCCGAGATCACCACGAGGTGCGTGGTACCCGTAGCGTTTAACAGCGCCCAGTCATCTTGGTTAAGCTTTTCGCTATCGCCAAGCGTCAATGCGGCCAGCCAGCGTTGGGTACGTGCCTCTAAAGGCAGCTGTGCTAGAAAGTCGGATGCCAATTGGCGCAGCCGAGGAGAAGCGTGCGTAAGCCGCTGCGGCGCCGGATCGGGGCGAATATATCCAGTAGCGTGGATGCCTTCACGCCATAACCACTGCTCATAATCAAAAGTATTGGGGTTGATAAAGCCATAGGGCGGCCGTAAGCGCAGCGTCATTTGCCAGCGCTCGCCAACCACATACTCATGCTCATGGTCGTAAGCGCTCACCCGAACGCTGTTTAATTGATCACAACGGGGAAGATGGGCAGGGGCTGTGCAGCGCTCGATACTCAATCGCAACCGCTGAACCCCTGACTGCTGCTGTACAGCGGTCACTTTGGCATGCACCGCTATATCCTGCCCGCTCAGCCCAACGGGCAGCCGACGCACCCACTCCTGCTGAATACTAAAGGCAACGGACCCGCCTAAGAGCAACCATACTAGGGCCCGTGGCCGCCATACGCCAACGCTTAGCCCCGCCATCATGAGGACCAGTGGCAGCAGCCATGTACCGCCCTGCCCACCGGCCCACCAAGCCAACAGGCTACCGCCAAGCGCTGCTAATGCCGCGGGCATTGCAATGCCCTGCCCCATCCGCCCCTCCCTGGTGCTCAACCATTACTGCGCACGCCGTAGCCGAAGCCCTACGCTATATGGATAATAGAAACGATCTAAAGTAAGAGTACCTGACATGCCGCGCCGTTTCCTGCAGCGCTACATGCCAAAACCCGATACGCTAAGGCGCCAGCGTTCGTTGCGCTTTATGGCACCGCTGATTGCGGATCCGGGCTTATGGCTACTAACTCGACGCAGCGTTGCGAACGCGTTTAGCGTCGGGCTGTTTTGCGCGATGCTACCCATCCCCTTTCAGATGGTGGTGGCGGCTCTGGGTGCGCGGCTAAGTCGTTGCAATTTGGCACTTTCGGTAGGGCTTGTGTGGGTCACCAACCCACTTACCATGCCGCTGATTTTTTATGTGAATTATCGAATAGGCACTTTTTTGCTTGGGGCGCCCGCGCGGGAGGCCCCTTCCCGCATCTCAACCCGCTGGATAGCTGAGCAGATGCACGACATCTTGCCACCGCTGCTACTGGGCTCTCTGATTACTGCGATTGTGCTTGCGGTCGTCGCTAACATTGGCATTCGCCTTATCTGGCGCTGGCACGTCTCCCATAACTGGAAGCGCCGCCGCCTTAAAAGACGGCGGCGCAGGGCTCGCATCGAATCAGAGTTTGACGACTAAACTAGCGCATCGCTATGCCTGAGCGACCAAGCGCCCCCCATCCAGCTTCATGACACGGTCTTGATGGGCAGCCAAGCCCACATCGTGAGTCACAATCACAAATGCACAGGCGCTCTCTTTGGCCAGCTCATCCATCAGCGCCAGAATAGACGCTGCGGTAGTTTGATCCAGGTTTCCGGTCGGCTCATCCATTAATACGAGGCTGGGGTCGGTCACTAGCGCCCGGGCAATCGCCACTCGCTGGCGCTCACCGCCCGATAGCTCACCCGGCTTATGGTCGGCACGCGCTTTCATCCCCACCCGCTCTAGGATCTGCATAGCGCGCTGTTCAGCCACTTTTTTAGACTGGCCGCGAATAATCAGCGGCAGCGCAGCATTCTCCACCGCCGTAAATTCCGCCAGCAAATGGTGGAACTGATAAACAAAACCAATATATTGATTGCGGAAGCGGCCCAGCGCGGCTTCATTCAGGCCCGAAAGTGCCTCACCGCCAATCACGACGCTGCCATCGCTCGGGCGGTCTAGGCCGCCCAACAGGTTTAACAGCGTGGTCTTGCCTGAACCCGAACTTCCTACAATCGCAACGCGTTCACCGGCACGGACGGTCAGTTCAAGCTGATCCAGTACGGTGAGATCCTGAGGGCCTTCGCTGTAAATGCGGGTGAGCCCACGGCACTCCAGCATGACGGCGTTAGAGGGTGTTGACGTCATCGGGGCATCCTTATTCATAGCGCAGTACATCAGCAGGCTGAACGCGAGCAGCTCGCCAGGCGGGATAGAGCGTGGAGAGGAACGTCAGGCCAAACGCGGCCAGCACGATGTCACGCACATCGCTCCATTCCAGACGCGACGGCAGGTCGCTGATGAAGTAAACCCCCGCATCCAGGAATTGAATACCAAACGCCGTTTCAAACCAGCCAATCAAATCGGAAATGGTGAGCGCCAGCAGAATGCCCACGGTAACCCCTACCGCAATGCCGATCAGGCCAATCGCTAGTCCCTGCAC
>Ga0208449_1000862_pt1 | contig 17975 bp, 23 predicted proteins | sample MalvireepMed_s17_FD_184247 | JGI IMG/M metagenome (GOLD analysis project Ga0208449, IMG submission 184247) | Marine viral communities from the Global Malaspina Expedition - Malaspina viral metaG DeepMed_s17 (SPAdes) (version 2) | ecosystem: Environmental > Aquatic > Marine > Oceanic | place...
ATCACTGCCGTGACCACTGTACATAACAGGACCGGAGAAACGTGTCGTACCCATGGTACGCCTCCTTACAAAGGTTTCACCCTAGAGTCTTGTAAGCGTCTGCTGGGCCAGTCGCTAGGGCTATGTATTCCCAGAGAAGAGCGGGAGGAAGTTTCCTTCCTCCCGGTAGCTCTGATAGAGGTTACGCGCCCGGTGATCCGAAGATACCGCGAGGATCCGACCAGCCAAACGCATAGCGTTCACGGGCCTTGTACCTCACATTCCCGGTATCAAAATCGCCTTCCATGGAAGTTCGAACGGCTGTTCTATTGAAGCCCTTCAATCCATTCGGCGCATCCGTGATGATGAACCACGCATCCGTATCCGTCAGGAAGTGGTTAACGGCATAGCCTTCCGGAATCATACCCATGTTCCGAACGGCATTGATGTCGTTATCCGCTGTTCCCGGACGAAGTGTGCTTTCCAGAAGCCTGTCAGCAGTAAACTGAAGTTCCTTGGGAATGATCAGCTTGCTGCCATTGACAGCTACTTTCAAGCCACGCTCATCAACGAAGCCTGCGATATCAATAAGAGCCTGCTCAAGGCTGGTCTCATTGAGATCCGCTGCTGTTGAAAGCTCGTTACGGAAGGTGTTGCCGTTTGCAAGAGTATGAGCCGTCGAACATAGCTCAAGCCCATCACCTCCGGTGTACGTGCTGTCGAAAGCATTGTTAAGAACCGCAGCGGCCTTAACCTGCTTCGTCTGGCTCATGCTACGTGCAAGGGCCTTTGTGTACCGACTGGCAAGCCGGTCATAAAGGTTGTCCTCAATAGCCTCTTCGGTGATGGAGAAAGCCAACGCGATTGTCTCCATCGTGTAGCGAGCCGTGTACACCTCTTGGGCATCGTCAAACGATACCGCCGAGCCTTCAGACTTGGTGGGTGCGCTTCCGAAACCTGACAGCATGACCTCTTCTTCGAAGGCACGATCTGAACTCTCCATGGAGAAGATGTCCTCGTGCTCACGGTCATAACGATCATACTCAAGTCCGAACAACGCGTTTAGGCCGGGTTCCAACTCTTTGACGAGTTGTGCTCTGCTAATAGCCATTTCTCAGCCCTCCTATACGCCAGCGGTGTCGGTTGTGCCAGCTACAATAGCACCATTGGAGCTATTGAAGTGGTTATTCAACCGAACCAAAGCAGGAATACCAGCAGCAGAGAAATCTTCATTCATGGCATCTTCTTCCCAACCAAGAATACGCAAATTCAACGTCTTGGTAGTGGCTATGGTACTGATAGCCAAAGCAGCCGAAGATTGACCCGTTGTCGTGCTACCACTCGTTCCACTAGAGAAGTTCGCGTTAGCAAAAACAGCGGCTCGTGCCGTTGCCTTACTGGTCCATGTGGCGTCCGTTGCAATCACAAAGATCTGCATCGGATCATCCGCAACAAAAGCCCTTACAGGATGGTTGCTGTCCGCTCCCGATCCAGGCCAATGCATACTCCACGTGGGTTTCCCCGTGGTGCTTGAGACATACCTGCAACCTTGAAAAGAGCCTAGTACTCCAACAGTGCCGCCTGCCGCCGCACCCACGACGTCGATATATCCCGTCGAAAGCGGAATAACCGGGGTGCCTTGATAAATGACATTGCTGTTGCCACTGGCAATTTCGTAGAAGGTATAGCCTGAAACACCTGTGGAGTTGGAGTTTTGACCCATCTTCCCGACAGGTCGAAGCCCCCAGGCTCCATTGGTATTCGCCATATCCTATGCTCCTTAAAAGCAAACGAGTTTCTAACAATAAGCCCTATGTTTGTTTAGGGCCTCCAAATGTGACACGCGACTGGCGCTCCGGTTTCTGAATCGCCATCGAATGATGCTGAGTCTCCTTCAAAAGATCGTTATCGACTGCATCCATTGCATCAGACTTCATCTGATTGAAGTAGTCGCTCCGTTCTTCCACAATCTCTTTTGGAATCCGAGCCAGCAACAAGCCTCCTACACCAAAGACACCCTCGTACTTTCCACCGTCGATAGTCGGCGCTTCAAAATCGGGGTACTCCTCCTTCCGAACCAGTTCCCATCCTTCTCTTATACGGGCGGAAACATTCTTCCGGTCGTCAAAGCCCCTAACCTCGGAACGTATCCAACGATGGACAAATCCTTCAGGGGGTGTAGGTGCGTCTAATAAAGACGGGGGTGCCCAAGGTTTCCGACGCGGTTTTGCGCTACGGACCTCGGACGTGCGGGGAGTTCGATCAACGGTTTCACTTTCCACTTATCGTCTCCTACCGTTTGTGTTTCGCGTACTCATCCAGAGGAACTCCAAGCTTATTTGCTATGGCAACCTCGCTTGGAGATAATCTTACTGTTTTGCGCCCAGAGTTGCTGGAGCGAGTGGCAGAGGCGACCGACTGTTGTGGTCGGCGTCCTTCTGATACGGAAACGGTGGCCCCGCCACTAAACTTGTGCGGGAACGCTTCCCGTATTCTTTTGTCAAGTTCATCGTAATATGCAGGGGACTCTGTGTCAAACCCCTCATCCTCGACAAGATTCTTGTGAATCCCAAATGCAGCAAAGGTCATCGCATCGTCATCACCGAACCATTCGTTCTTTGAGGCCCAATCTTCCGCTTTCGGATCCGCCCTTGCAGGAACCTGCTGTCTTGGAGGTTGCTGCATGGCTCGCTGTTGCGCAACCTGTTGTTGCGCTGCAGCTTGTTGTTGCCATTGCGCCTGTTGTTGCTTTGCCGCCTTGACGCGCTCTTCCTCAATGGCAAGTTGCGCAAGTTTTTTCTGGGCCTCTACCTGCGCTGCCGTATCATTAGTCGCTATTGCAGTTTCAAGATCCTTCTCCAAGGATTCCGACTGCGTTGCAATACGGTCACCGTACTCGCTGACGTAACCCTGATCCAAATCCTGAACGCGACCTTTTAATTGTGCATTCTCGGCCTGAATATTTCGTGCATAATTAATGGCAGATTCCGTCTGCCTTTCAGCCTCTCGTGCCTTCTTGGTCAGCGAGTCAATGCGGCGCTGCACTTTCTTGCTGTAGGACTGATGCTCTGAATCATCTGAATCAAGAACCTCTTCGGCAGGTTCCGCAGCCAATGGATCAATTTCTACAGAAACATCTCCACCTTCAGAAGGAAGATCTACAAGTAGTTCGTCTTGTTCAGGCTCTGGCATGGTTTCTCTCCATGTTAGAAATGCAGGATGTCTTCAGGGTCCTGTATAACGGCTATAACCTCATCGTCGTTCAAGATACGAACCTCGCCACCGTCTATCTTGAAACGAGCGCCCGCATATCTTCCAAAAATCACCCAATCCTTCTCTTTGCACCAAGGTCCCTCGGGAAACTTTTCGGTATCTTTGTAGGCTAGGGGACCGGTCTTTAGAACATAACCACAAACAGTTGCGACAGATTCCCTGTCGATAACAGCATCCGGTAAAAGGACACCGCCCTCTGTTTTTCCACGACCTCTATAGGGCAGAATCAACAAACGCCATCCTGTGGGACGAGGAAGGCGTTCAAAAGAGCTTTCTTCTATTTTGGTTGGATCGAGAACCCGGTCCTCTATTTCGACATATGCTTTATCAAAAGATACAGGACTGTCACCGTTAAGGACTTCGGACTTCTCCATCATCAATCTGCCTTTTCCAAGATTTCTCTTAACTCCTGTCCTATATAGTCCAAAGATTCAATGTTGCCAACCAATTGCTTGTATTCTTCTATGTCTTTTATAGTCCCTCCGACTAACATCTCGGAAATACGCTCTCGCCGTTCTCGAATGGACTTGAGAAGATGCTCCGCAAGGAGAATTCCATCCATTTATTTTCCTTTTGCCATGTAGGCGGTCATTCCCATATACGCTCCAACGACGCCCGCCTGTCCTATATAAAACAAGCCGAACAAATCCGAAAGAGCCTTTATGCGGCCATCTGGGAAAATAGGCAGAAAAACCGCTGCTGTAAATACGATCATGGAGATCATGGAGACCCACGCCATCCGTCGCTGGGCATCGGACTTCTCATGCCGCTCTATGGCCTCTGCCACAGCAAGTTCTGTATCCGACACAACGCCGTCGCCATCAATATCCAACTCGTTGAATTGACTATCTTCTTGTAACTTCTTCTGGGCCATTGTCCTGTCCTAAAAAAAGAATTTTCATGTCAGTAAGAGGTGGTAAAACATGCCGCCAATTTTTTCCTGCTCCAATTGGACACGTAAGACCTTCAGGCGTCGTAAAAGCAAGCGTAAAGGTAGCGCCCCGTGGAGAGGCAAATACCGCTATGACCCGCTTGTCGCTCAAGATGCCAAAACCGGCCAACGTCTCCTGAAACTCTCTGGCGACCTGTGCAACAAAATCGGTGTGCTTCATGCAAAACGTCTGTCCCTTCACGGTCATCGGCCATGTGATCAGAATTATCGCTAGAAGGAGCCAGAAGGAGGAATGAAACATCTACTTCATCTTTGACAGGGGGTTTTCGAGAGCCTTGCGTATCTTGTCGCTTGTTGTCTTTTCGAGATCCCCCATCTGCTTTTTTATGCGTCCTTCAAGAGAAGTCATGTCGTTTCGGATTTGTTCCCGTCTCGTATCAAACCGGTCCTCTGCCTTGGTCACCATACCCCGTACCTTGTTCTCGTTCTGATCCAGAGTAGTTCTGACGGCATCTGCTGTATCTTTTGTGCGCCGTTCCGCTGCATCGACGCTCTTCTCCAGACGAGCAACATCCTTCTTGAGGTCGTTCTTTATATCACGTGTATAGTCAGTTGCCTTTGTAACCGAGTCTTCAACTGACACCATCTTCTCTTTGAAGACATCAAGGCGCTTGTCAAAACCACTGAGGTCCGGAGCGACGTACTTCTGGATCTGCTCCTTCATGTCCATGTAGTCTTTATAAAATTCGAACCCGGCCCAAAGGCCACCACCAATTGTTCCCAGCAACGGCAGGATAACCAGGAGCTTTCCTCCTGACAGCCTTATTCCCTGATATTCGACCTCTGCCACGGCTTACCCCTAAAGCTTGGGCCGCGATTCAACTATTCGCCTGTTCTCCAGATGAGCCTTCTCGATCTCCTCCTTGGACTGTCCGAAATACGGCACTCCGTTATTTGTAACGATAAGAAGCTGGTTCAAGGTGGTCTCCTCCAGCACGAACTCACCGAGTATGCGTCCGAACTTGCCACGGGAATCGTCCATCCGGGTTCTCAGAATCTGCATGGAGCCTACGGGAAGTCGGCCCTTGACGAAGTTCTTCGCCAAAATGCCGAACTTCTTCTCCTCTGCGTCCCTTGTACGGCTCTCGGGCGTATCCACGCCGAACAGTCTGATTCTCTGCTTGTTTAGCCAGACAGCAAAGCCAAGATCAATATCCACATCTACCGTATCGCCGTCCACGACCCTGACAATCTTGCATTTGTATTCGTACATCGGCCTTACCTGTATTGAGAATTTACCATGGCGTCATGCTTCGCATTGGAACCTCCAAACAGGATGTATTGCGCGAAGTTGTTGCCGTCAATCACAGCATCCGGGATCGTATCTGTGCTAAAGAATCCTGCAGTATCTTCCAGTTTGGTCGTCGCCTTAAAGAAGGACTTGCTGTTTCCCAGCACCTGCATCACCACCAGGGTCTTCAACTGGTTGCTTGCATCATAACGTCCCTTGTCCCCCATACGTTTCATTATTCTTTTGGCAATTTTTTCCTTAACGGACTTTTTAACAAGAACTTTGGGAGATTTGGGTTCTGCTTCGGACTCGGACTCAGATTCTGACTCCGTCTCCTCGCTTGGAGAAGACGATTCAGGCTCTGGCGTTGCCTCAGTGTCTGGCTCAACTTCTGGCTCCGATTCTGGTTCAGGTTCAGGCTCGGGTTCAGGTTCAGGTTCAGGTTCAGCCGCTACCTCGGCCTCGATCTCCTGCTCCACCTCGGTTTGAACTTCCTGCTGCTCCTGCTGTTGCTGCGGAGGGGGTTGAAACTCTGCCGCTTCAGGTGGTGGAGGCGGACCCGTTGTACCACCAGCCATTGTTTCCGTCGAGGGGGGTGCCATTTCCTGCTCGACCTGCGCCTCCATTTCCTCCATCTCGGGATCCGGAGGTGGAGGTGTCGTATCAATCTCCACCGTCTGAACCGAACTATCCGTTAATATGTCGGTCTGCTGTAAGACATCCAGAATTTCCGTCTCTATCAAGGTGACCAGATCGTAAGTGGCAGTAAGAGCCGGATTAGAAAACTGTGGGCCGTAATAGCCAGTTGGAAACCCGGCATCTATGCCGAACATCTCAAACTCCCCCGTCAGGCCAGTGTAGGAGTTCTCAGAGATGGTTTGCGAATAGCTATAAGTTTGAAGCCCGGAAAAGTCGAGTTCGACCTCGTGCTCGAACTTGTGTTGAAGAGCCGAGTTCTCGTCAAACAGGGAAACCGTCAATCGAAACATATCCTTGCAGTCATACGCAGCCATTGTATTGCCGTTACAGGTCGGCACCGTCGTATTGGATTGATGGGAATCCACGTCCATCCCGTAATCCAAGTCGAAGCCACGGTTTATCTGATCGATGGTCATAGCGTCTTCAAGATCAAACGTCGTAGTGTACGTCCCTCCCGGACCCTGCTTTCCCGCCGTACAATACTCCCCGCTGGAGCAACCGGCCCCTGTGCCAATACTGGTGCCTCCGGAACGGGTAAACTCGCTCATCGCAGGCATCTGATTCGTGGAGGTCTCCTGCCCGGTTACAATCTCCTCCGCTACACCGGGCCTTCCTGACAAGCAAATCAGCAACGATACTAGATATATGAAGGACCTTTGCATCTAATCAGTCCAATCGGGATCGCCGGGGCTGGGATGTCGAACAGGTTCCTCTTCCTCGTCATCGTCCCCTTCTTCCTCGCCGCTCTCCTGTTCGTACTCTTCCTCTTTTTCCCTGAACGTCCTGTTGTCTTCGGGCGCGTCGTCCTGATTCGCTTCCCAGGCCACCTTGGCTTCCGTGCCAATCTTGCCTTTGTACGGACAAGGGGTCCCGGCCATGGTCATCGCGTCAAATACCCTCGCGTCCTGACACAGCAAACTGACTGCAGCAACCTTCATCCCCATAAAATAAAGGCTTCGGGACAGTTTTATACGCTCGCAATTGTCATCGGTAACCGTAAGACCGGTAGATATTCCAACAATCCCGGTCTGGGCACCAACGCTCATGCCAGAACGGCAAACATCGCTGTTATTGACTACAACAGACGGTGCATTAGCCGTGGGCACCGATTTATCCGTCACGACCGTCGAACTGACGGTATTGGTGTCCGCACCCAGAACATCCAGAGGGAATATGGCAGCGAGAATCGCCACTACCAGCAAAAGAAGGAAAAGGATGACAAAATGCCCCTTCATACCCTACTTCTTCTTTGGAACAGGCGCTTTCTTGGGTTTTGGCGCAACAGCCTTCTCGTAATAGACGATTAACTGCTTCTGCTGGTCAATATACCGCTTGATTTCGGCCATATTGAGCGCCAACGTCTCATAATCGCGTACACTGATGGCATAAAACAGAAATTCACCGTTTTGTTTCGTGTATCTGGCCTTGAAATCCTTGAAATTCTGGTCAGTGACCACGAACCACGTAATATCGTGCAAATTAATCGGTTGAGGCCGTAATTGCGTAGGTATAACGCGATCAACCTCGACGGTCTGGACCTCGATCTGCTTGAGTTTGGGCCACGAACTGCAATTACTTAACAGCAGGCAGAGCAGTGTCAGACTCAAAACTCTCAAATAGCCGTTTCGTTCCACGATTTATCTTCTTTTCCACCAGATTGGGCTTCTGTTGACTCAATCGCGTCAAATTATGCTTCCTTAACTTGCCGATAAGCTTGTTTTTATACTCGCTTGCCTTCTGCAACTGCAAGGAAAGGTCCTTATTGAGCTTGCGGTACTTCCCCGCATCCTCTTTAAGCGTCTTGATCGTATTATCCTGGGCCATTTTGGCCGCTTCCAGCTTGGCTGAGTTCTCCGTCAGGATCTGGATGCGGGCCTGCGTGTCCTTATAGTAGTAATACCCACCGTAAACGACGCCACCAACCAGCCCTATCACGATAATCGCCAGATAAAGCTTGATCATCGCCCTAGATGACGCCCTTTTCCTTCAACAGAAAGCCCAGTCCACCAATGGCAATCCCGGCAATCGTCACAATCGGCTGACCAATCAACACACCAATGCCAACCATGCCTGCTGCTGCCGCTGCCCAGCTAGACGGTTCCTTTATCCTGGAAGTAATCCAGTCCATAACCGTTCTCCTTAACAGATTTTAAATGTACCGCCGCGCTCGGCTTCACCCATGCCACGGCTTTTTCCGGAAGTGGTTTTACCCTTGGAAACTTCCGGTGTCGATTCCTCTTTTGGAGCGTTGTAAGGCACGAAGCCCTGATCCTTTATGACAGAGCCTTTGCGAATGACGCCTACGGAGCCGTTTCCTTTTTCGGCCATAGCAATCTCCTAACCTTGTTGTTGCTGGTTCTGCCGCTGCTTCATCACTTCCCGCTCGCGAGCAGCATCTATACGAGCAGCGGCGATATCCTCTGCGGATTGAATCCTTTCTGCTCCCAACTGAGCGGTCTGGGAAGCTTTTTGTCTGTCGAGATTCAAACGGGCGCGGTCCATCTGGTTTTCCGCCGCATCCCGCTGCGCCCTGATCTGCAGGTCCTGTTCCTTGAGCGCGATAAGAGGATCGGGCTGGTTCTCGCCCGCTATCTGCGAACTCAATGCCTTGACCTCCTGCATACCCTGCGCAATGAGACCCGCGACCATTCCCTCAATTTCCATGGCCTGCTGCTCGTTTGGAGGCTGACCCTGCAATTGCTGCATCATCTGTGCGGCAACCTGCTCTTTCGCCTTCACCGAAACATGCTCCATGACATGTTTTTGAAGAGAGGTGGCAACTTGCGGCATCTGAAGAACAAGGCCCGACGAGCCGAAAATAAGATGCGCCATGATGTGCGCGTCGTGGTTCTGTCCCTGAAAAGCGACCAACGGCAGGTTTTCAAGGGATTCCGAGTTCTCGACAGCCGGATCCTTGGGTTCGGGCTCCCCTTCTTCCTGCGGCTTCAGAACCGCGTCAACGTCCTTGATCCCGATAGCCTTGTACATGCGCCGATAGGCTTCGTACAGGTTATGAAGATCCGGGGCTGATTGAGCCAGTTCCAGTTCCGTCTGGGCCAGCGTAACACGCTGCGCCATCGAGAAGATGTTGGGATCGGCCACGGGAAGAACGTCCACGCGATCGTCAAAGTCCTGCGCCTTCACGGTGCGCTCGCCACCCACCACGTTGTATGGATATTCGGGGGGCAGATACTGACCGAAGACGCCTGCTAAAAGGAAGAACTCCTCCTTCTGCGCGTAGAAAAGCCGCTTGTGTATGGCGGACATGATCTTCGCACCCTGCTCCAGCAACGCGATGGTCGTCCCGACCGGAGCCTGCTGATTGGCATCTCCAACCTGAAGATTGGAAATCGCTGCAAACCTCTGACCGGCCTCGACGCAGAACCCCATCAACTGGAACAACGTCTGATCCGCACCCTTGTATGGAAGCAGCATCAGGGAATCACGGATAACTCCTCCCGGTGCATCGACATCGCGAAACTCGCCCGGTGACAACGGATCGTCGTCGTTCCGGATGCGAAGGCCCCGCGCCTTGAACCCGGCAGGAAGATTGGAGAGCGTCCCCGCATCGATGAGTTGACGCAAAGCCGCTGTCGCCGTGCGGCTCAGACCGCCGATCATGTGGATCAGACCAAGGCCATAGAACCCAAAACCCGGCAAAAACTTGAAGTGAACGAAGTACTGGGTCTTCTTGCGTCCTTCGTCGTCCTGACTGTAGTTCCTGCGAATGCTCAGAATTTTGCCGTTGTTCTCGGAGACGGTGACGATGTACGGAAGCTTGATCCCGGTAGGCTCGCCGCTATCATCAAGGTCCTCGTACCCCTCGATATCCAGATCCACATGGCATTCAAGCAGCGTGATGTCGGTATCCAGATAGGACGGCTCGACACCGCTGATCTCGTTCATCTCTTCCTTGACTTCGGAAGGATCGGCCTGCGTTGCCGAAACCTCGATGTCGCTGTAAAAACCGGCGATCTGCTTCTTACGAAGCTCGTTCTCCGATATCTGTATGACGTGCGTTACATTTTCCGCCGTCTCCAGATCAGTCGCCGTATATGGAACGACAAGCTGTTCAGCAGGGACGAACCTGCTGACCGCACGTCCCAGAAATTCGTCATAGTAAACTTTCTTGAAGGTCGAACCGGACAGCGGCAGGTAAAACAGCATCTGATCGAATTCCGGCGTGTATTCCTTCATCACGCAGGTGATCTGGTAGTTCATATAGTGCCGGACACGCTCGGCTTGATCCTCGACCTCGGGCGTTACCTTTCCGATTATCTCCGTACGAACAGGTCCCCCTGCCGGAAGAAGCTCTCCAAAAGCCTGTGCCTGAAACTGGGTCACCGCCTCGGCCAGAAGCGGATGGGTCACGCCCGTCGCACCACGGAATGGCTCCGACCGATCCTCGTACTTGAACCCGAGAAGCTCAAGACCCGTGCGATAGGCGTCTTCCCATTCCTTGCGCCCGCTCTTGTTGGCCTCATACTGCTCCAGCAACTCCGAAGAAATTCGGCTGGAAGCACGGTCGTCCAGCAAATCAGCCAGATTGTCGTAGAAGTCCTCCGTCTCGGGACCCGCCGCCCGTGGATCGAAATCCACTACGACGCCACCATCATCCTCAAGCTCTATATTAAGACCCGGTGCCGCGATGACCGTCTCATCGATAACGTCAATATCGACCTCCGGTCCTTCCTCAAGTTCCACGGGAGGAAGGGCGTCCCTGCGCTCGACAAGGGAACTTGTTCCAAAATTGCTGCGAGGGAGAGGAGGACGAGCCATCTTATCTGCGCCTTAATGACATGATGCCGCCGTGACGCATACCGATGCCTTCACCTGTAGTACGAAGTGGATTCCTTTTTGGAATGGGAACATCAGGCGGATCAAAATATTCCGGTGGATAGTAATCACCTGTTACCGGGTCTACACCCGGATGATCCAGGGGGTTGCCGCTTTGGTGGTATTTTTCCATCGCACTGCCCGGATAGCCAGTACCGCGCCAGCCTGATTGGTACTCCCGTATTTGTTCGGGAGTCAAAGTCACCGATACCTCCTGATTTCCTGGGAAACCAAAGGTCTCCATCAAATTCCTAGGTCCCCCTATCGGGGTATCTGAAACAGGATCACCCAGATCAAACGGACGAGGGGGTTTTTCCCCAATCCAAGAAGGCTCAGGCTCAGGCTCCCGCATAATTCTTTCCATAAACCCATCAAAATTGCTAAAATTCTTTATACTTTCAAGCGTCTCACGACGTGCAGAGCTAGCTTTCGCCATGCTCTCTAAAGCAGCAGAGTTCTCATATATAAACATATTAAGCTTTTCTTTATCCTTCAGGGTATCAAGTGCCGTCTGCAGTTTACTATACATATCCTCGTTTGCAGTCTCGACATCGCCGCCATCCCGATAGCCAACGGGCCGAAAGCCCATCATGCCGCCGTTTCGCATACCACTAGCCGGAGGTTGCTCAAAATCCGGTGCGGTCTGATCTCCACTAGGAATAAACGAGGGTCCCGGATAACCTCCTCCACGATATAAATCTCTAGTTTCAGTGGTCCAGGGAATATCTGGGTCCTCCGGTAGTTCATAAGTGCCCTCATATGGAGAGAGCATGGGTTTAGAATATCCCCCTGGGTACGCTTCAGCCATTCCTTTATCTATGTTTCTCTGCATTTCGGGGGATTGGGTTGGAAGCTTGTCAGTTATGTTCTTTAAAGCTTCAAAATAATGCTTTCGTATTAGTGATGTTTTAGGATCTTCTGCGCTATCTTTTCTTCTCAGGTACTCTTCTAACTCAGGAATAGCCCTAACCCGAGTTCTCATTCTCGGTCCATACCCAGCGTCCATGAGTTCCTTACTGGAAAATGTATATTGTCTTTTTTCCGGAGTTCGAAAAGAACGTAGCACGTCTTCATAAGCTACCCGTTCTGCAAGTTCTATATCAGACAGCCCCCGTGTTTCATCTTTATACCTTTGAAAAGCGGGATATACCCCGGCAGGCCCCGTGCCATCCTGATAGCCGACGGGCCGAAAGCCCATCATGCCGCCACCACGCATACCCAGCGACTGCTTATACTGCTCCGCAGCCGCCATCCCTTGCGGCGTATATGGAAATTCGCGGCCTGCTACGTTAGGCATTCCTCGTTCTCCTCTTCTTGCGCTTCTTCTTCGCCTTGTCTACGCCCTTGATCTTACCTTTATTCTTCGACGCATAGAAGACCCTCTCTGCATTGGCACCATAGGTCTCCCTCATCTTTCTCTTAATCTTTTCACCCTTTGGCGTTAGTGGCATGTCAAAACTTCTTTGTCCATCTTCCACCGACTTTCCACTTGCTCGTCTGACCCGTTGGGTATTGGGCCGTGGGCAGTTGGCGTCCGGAAAACTCGCTACTTATAGACGCATCACCCCCCAAAAACGGAAAGAGGTACGACAAATTCGCGCCATACTGTTTTCCAACATCCCGGACCATTTGCCCCGTTGCCGCTCCTTTTATCGTTCCGGGACCAAGTGCTCTTTCATAGGATAGCTTGGCTTCTGTCTGAGGCGGGTGCTTACCTTCATGCCAAGGTTGTCTGTGCCTAGACCACGTCTTCTGAAGATTAAGACTACCTACACCACCCAGTATATCAGCCTTGCCTCCAAGCCATCCCATCTCTTTCCAGAAACGGTAGCGTGGATCTTCAAAACGAGAGCGTTGTTCTTCTGGCATTGTCTCCTGACTGCTTTCCATTCGACTACCGCCAACGCTAAATGGTCCCGCGTTTAGCCTTCCACCGAACTCCCGCGACTTCATGTCGCCAGGAGACCCAGGTTGTTCCTGCGTCTTATAGTATAGCGAAGCCGGTCCCAGGTTTGATTCAAGAGTACTTGTTGTCGTCGGTACGTCTCCAGCATTCCACTCTTGCGTGGCCCTCAAACGATCCGAAGGAAGACCGACGCTCATTTTGTAGGTGGGCGAGCCACCATGCGGTGAAGTATCCACTCCAACATTAAATTCCGGCAAGTCCTCGTGTATCGGAACCAACGCCCCCGAACCAACTATACGACGCTGCTCGGCATCCGCAGAAAGTCTTAGGTGACCCTCGTATGGAACCTCGGGCGGCAGAGACAAGGTTTCCCAGAGAGGGGTCGTGGCAAACTTCAAGCGGTTCTTGTTATTCCAAACCGTCTCCTCATCTACCGTGCGTTCTTCTACAGCCATTTCTGCTACCAGCCCCAATCGCCATGGCCCCAGCTTTCGGTCTCGGTCTCAACGTCGCCCGTGTCCCAGCCTAGACCAAACATCTCGTCCTGAACTGCAGCATGTGCAATCTGTGCTTCCTTGGCTGCTAAAGCAGCCTCGTTTATCGCCTGTTGTTCGTGACCGCCCGCTGCATCCAGATCGGCATGTTGATATCCGCTTGCAGGATCCAGAGTCGCAAGCCCAAGAGCATCCATGGTTCGTGAGCCTAGTGCATTGGGATCAGTCCAGCCTGCAGTGCTCTCTCCTGACGGGTACGTGATGGCATCTTTCGTGAAGTCCCATTCTCCCCTTTCCCACGCACTGTCCATAAACGTCTTGTCCTCCAGTTCCTCCTGCCTGTAGGCAGGGTGCATCTTATCAAGTGCTGCTATTTCCGACTGACTCATCGGACGTCCCAATGCAGCCGACAGCCTCCCCAACTCTTTGTTATACTCATCCAAGGCTTGAGTATAGTGATGTGTATACCGGTCATAGGCCCGTTCGCCGGGAGCGTATCCCGTCGTTCCGCTATAGTCAGGCCGGGACCGTGACCGTGCGCCGGTCTCCGCGCCTACGTCGCCAAGGTAACCCGCAAATCCGGGAGCGGCCAGTTCCGCTTCGTCAAACAAAGGAGCCGTACCAAAACCAAAGAAAGACCCTATGCCTCCGGCAGGACTCGGCTGATAGCTCCTTTCAAAACTCCTCGTGCTGGGCAGACCATACATCTCCCGTGCCCTGTCCACGGCCCGTGCTTCGGCCATTTGACCTGTGATCGCTCCAAATGTCCCGAAAGGACCCAAACCCGGCGTTATGCTTGCGACGTTAGTAAGAAACTGGAAAGGACCTGAACGAGCTATCTGGGCACCTTTGACTCCCAGAGGATCGTACTGGTTAATGTTGTATCGTCCGGGATCCAGACCTCGAAAGGCCGGGGTTAAATCATCCCTCGTCGGCTGGGTAAAGCCAAGTTTCTCCATGAAGGATTTGGATTCTTCTGCCTTCGCCTGCGCCAGCGCATCTCGCTGCTCTGCCCGTGTAATGGCATCAAGCTCGCTTGCGGTGTATGCCCCGGAGGGTGTTGCCGCCGTTCGGGGAGCGTCAATGCCGTACTGAGTAGAGAAGGCAGTATCTGCTGCCGTGGGAGGACCAACAAACTCGTCTGAAAAACTACTGACGTATTCAGGAACTTGAGCTAACGACGCTTGGAGATCTTGCTGCCTTGCAAGCTGATACAGATCATCATCTAACAACGCTTGACGTTCCGCAGCCTTTCCCTGATTAAAACCGACATATTCTCTAGATGGCCCTTCCGGTAAAGTCCGCATCAAGGGCGGTCCCAATGGTCGAAATGGTAAATTTGGAAGCGGTAAACCTGTAAAAAGAGCCATCTCTCGTCCTCTCCAAAACCGTCTTAGCCTATCATCCTCTGGTCGTCGTACAAAGGCTTGTCTATAAAGCCGCCTGCGGCCTTGCCTCTACCTGTCCAAGCCTCGCCAGAATGGGGCTTGACAACAATAATATCTTTTTCAGGTAGCTTTACAGCAGGTCCAAAAACGGTTTGATCACCGCTCTTCACTACTACAGGAATTGTTGTTGTTTCCCACGGATCCAGGTCAGCTATTTCTTGGGCTGTAAACTCGTGCCTGAACTCTACGTTTCTCGCCTCGGCTTCACCTCCGTGTTTTAAATAATGCTCAAAGGAACTATGCGCATCTATATCCCCTTTTGTTATAGCAGATCGAACCCTGTTAAGCTCATCCTGAAGTGCTTTTGCCTCTTCGGAATTCTTATTATCGGCCTTTAATCTTTTTACTTCAGCCCTTAACGCAAGTTGGTAGCTCGTAACAGAGGTGGCTGGATTACTACCCATTGCAAAATTCTCGCGAAACTGTATTACGTGCTGAAACTCGTGCAAAGCACTTCGCAGTAACTCTTCGTAAGGACCGACTAGCTCTATCTCCACATCGTCAATAAGTTTTGGATCCGGAAAAGTTTTCGGATCCTTCAGCATCGATTTTTCTGGGTAGTAACCTCGCGCCTCAGTTCCATGAATCTTTCCACCCACGTCTCCTTGGTCCGCTGTCTCCTTCCTGGTAATCCGAATAGGTATGTTTTTGAATTCAGGATAAGCCGCAAAGAATTCAGGGTGATGTATTAGGTCTTCGGCACGTATGCTGATGAAAGAGGGCGCATTTAAATCAGGAGTTTCTCCTCGTCTCAAGGCTTCTAGTATATTCACTTCTTCAGGAATGTCTTTCTCGGCAAGCTTTAATCTTGCAGGTCTGTCGGGAATCTCGAACTTCCACTCATTGTCGACGTCCCTGAACCAAGTGGTCTTTCGGCGGATTTCCGTCCTGGATGCGCCGTCTTCCTCCATCTTTTTAGCTGTCTTGAGTTTATCCAGGTCCGCCGTCTTGGCCCTGACACCTGCAAACATACCCGTGGTAAAACCGCCACCTGCAACGGGAAATAAACGACCTGCCACCGCAGCGGGACCTGGCACAAAGAAAGGATCCCAGTTCACAACTCGGCCTTTCTTGGGGTCGTAATACTGGAGGTCGCCACCCCGACCGGCATTAATTGCTGCAAGATACTGATCTTCAAAAAGAGTTGCTATACCTTTTCCTGCAGCGGTTAGAGCCTTCTCCCGCACTTCTGGATTGGAAAAGAACTTCCCGGCAAAGTCATAAAGGCTTCCGATACCCCGGACAAAAGGCATGTGCTTCAGGCCAAACTCCTTTTCTCCATACTCACCGGGAGTGAAGCTTGGAACATACCGGTCATCTACCCTGGTCCGCTCTTCAACAGGTGCTTTGATGACCTCTCTGCGATACGGATAAAAAAGATTGACGGGCTGGGACCAACTTAAACCAGGACGCGTGTCCTCTTCCGTCAGGCCGTATTCGTAATTCTTTTCAGCCATCAAACCTAACCTATCATCCTCTGATCGTCATACAGAGGTTTGTCTATAAAGCCGCCTGCGGCCTTCTCTGTATCCGGGCGCGTTTTATGGACAAAACGCGCCCTTGGCAAATCAGACAAGCCTGCCGCAGAATTTATTTTTTCAACATCAGCATCATTCAAAACACGGTTTATTTTCATAGAGCCACTTATAAGCCAATCATTCTGCATGTTTGGATTGGTTTTATAACGATAAAACCCTCCTGTTGGAATCTGATCAGTAATATGAGCCTCACGAAGATTAATTTCTCCCTTGCGGGGGCCACTCTTTACAATACTAGCTCGATTAATTGCTTCAGTCTGCCAATCAACATCATTTGGAAATTCAACCTCTGCCCAAACTTGGTTGTCGGGCCTAATATCTGGCTTGTTTATTAATGGGCTCGACTTACTCCCAATGTGAGTAGCAACAGGGAATTCACTACCATGCCATCCCGGTCTAAACGCCAATGGCCCTAACTTTGATTTTATTTTCCCTGCCGTGGTCTGCTCTACAAGAGCAGCATCAACCCATGAGCCAATGTTAATGGGGGATTTAGATTCTACAAATAAAGGAAATAATTCGCCCGGAAATCTCGAGTCAGTCCTAAATAATTTATACGCTTTCACTGTTTTTTCTGGTGCGGTCCCCTGCACTGGATCAACTGAAATATCCTCAAGTGCAGTATCTATTTTCTGTACTTTGGGTAGCGGGATGGTCTCGCCAAGGTCCTCGGGCGATATGCCAAGTAGCTCCTTGAAAGATTCAATGCCCGGTTTGTCAATGTCGAAGGGGTTGAACTCGGTGCCTTTCAAATACTGCCAAGCCTCGTCCAGCACCTGATACTCTTCCGGCAGTAACTCGTACCCCTCCCGCAGGCCCTGCAAGAGAGAGAGTATATTGCGCCCACGCATCAGGCTCCCGATACCACGGAACATGCGGCCTTTCGAAGGCTCCTTGCCCGTCTTCTCCTCAGAGGGACCCTCCAGCAAGAGAGGTGCGCGGGGCTGGTCCTTGGGCGGTGGTTCCTGAACCGATTGAATCTGGCCTTTGTTAAAAACCGCATAAACATCCCCACGAATGCCAGGATCTGCAAACTCCGTCACATTCTCAAAAACAACTCCGTCAAAGCCTCCAGACTTCGCCTGCTGAAGAATTTTTCCCTGATACGTAGTGTCATCAATAGCTTGTTGAGCTTCTTTTCCTTTTAGAATAAAAGGATTACGCATTCGAAGAGAAGCTTTGAGAACAGGACCCGGTTCAATATCCGCGTACAACTCTTCACCAAACTCTCCAAACTCTCCTGTAGGACGTTCAAATACAGTTTCGCCATATTCGCGGGGAAGCGTAAAACTATGGGCCATGTCTTCATTGGAAGTGAAGAAAACTGTCCCTTCTGCTTCTACACCGCGCCTTGGATCCAGATCCTCAAGGCGCAAAGAGGGGGTACTGGTTCCATGAAATCCGGTGAAGAGGGATTCATCAGCCATAGTAGCTCCGGATGTAGGTGGACGGCTCCGTGTCCACCCAGTCGTCGCTCGGTAACTGTACGAAATTGCCCTGGCGGTAACGCATCAGGGCCTGCGTGGTGCTGTCCACGAGATCGTCATACTCGCCGTGCGGAAATGCCGCACACTCCTCGATGACCTCGTCAGCCCAACGTTCGTCCGGTGCCCATATCA
>Ga0208449_1000869_pt1 | contig 17862 bp, 13 predicted proteins | sample MalvireepMed_s17_FD_184247 | JGI IMG/M metagenome (GOLD analysis project Ga0208449, IMG submission 184247) | Marine viral communities from the Global Malaspina Expedition - Malaspina viral metaG DeepMed_s17 (SPAdes) (version 2) | ecosystem: Environmental > Aquatic > Marine > Oceanic | place...
CATGATCTTAGCCTCTCTGACCGTTAAGCGCCCTTGTTCTATTGCTGTGACGATAGTGCGTTTTTGCAGATTTGTATAGTTTTTACGCTTAAGATTTTGCTGATATTCTAAAGAACCAAAATCCCGCATCCAACCATCTAAAGTTGCTTTACCTAATCCGTAAATACGATTGGCTTCTTTTCGAGGCAGTCCATTTTCAACTTCTTTGACAACTTTGGCTATTAAACGCTTGTCATAGCGACTTTGCTTGTTCTCCCGAACTGCATAAACTTCTTGTTTATCATTTTCCATACACTTTTGAATTGTGTATAGCTATTTCAGGACAAGACATAATGGTAAAACAACGGATAAACTATGGATGAACAATGGTTAAAGCACGCAGGAACTCTACACAAAGGCTAGAGTTTGAACCTGTTTTAGCGCTGTGTGTTAAAGCGTGTTTTTGCCAATAACAGAAAACACAAAATTGGAATAAGAAGTGTTGATATCCCGATGGAGACTCTGATAATCAACTATATTTGTGTTGATATAACAAGTTGCCACCAATTATGAAAAAAATCCTGCAAATAACAATCTTTCTATTTTCAATTGGAGTTTTTGCTTGCGATTGCGACCCGCCGAAAATAACTGAAAAATATACTCAATCTGATTTTGTTGCTAATGTGACAATTATAAAAAACTATCCAAATCAAAAGAATGAACAAGGCTATAGAGCTGATATTAAAATTAATGAGCTGTATAAAGGCGACCGATTAAAATCAATTTATGTTTATGGCAGAAGTGATAACGGAATTGGAACTTCTTGTGATATTTATATTCCTGAAAACACAGAACTAATTGCCTATGCACAAAAAAATAAAGATGGAAATTTCGGAATTGGAATGTGTTCTGGCCTGCTCTATTTAAATAATAAAAACATAAAAAGACAGAAAAGAGAATTAGATATTTTAAAAACTTTCAAGTCAAAAAAAATAAATTTTACGGACAGGTTGAGTTATAGAGAAAAAGCAACACTTCACAAAGAATTAGAACAATTCAAAGGAATTGAACTTGATAAAAATTATGGGATTTATGAAATAACTTTTGCATCTGATTTAAGTATTAAAAACGTAATTGAAATAAGTGAATTTCAAAACCCGATCGACAAAAAATTAATTGAGATAATTAAAAAAACAGAATGGACAAGTTTTGACAAAGGAGTAAAAGACAAAGTTCCTGAAAACAGTAAATTATTAATAGGAATTTATTTTTACCCAAAAGAAAAAGAAAATCCGAGTTTTTTAAGTCAATGGTATCTCTGAAAAAATAGATTCTGGCAACACTGGTAACCGTTGCACAAGACTGTAAAAGGTAACATTACAAACATAAATAAGCCGCTCTAAGCGGTTTTTCTTTTTTGGATCAACTTGGTTTTAGACCAAATTCAGAACTCTTAAAACCGATGTATCGCTATTTGTTAGTCTGTTTTTCAACAAAAAAAAAGAAAGCGAGCATTCCTGCTCCGCTTTTCACTCGTTTTTGGGTGAACTTAAGCTATTCCTGCCTGCGGCAGACAGGTTTTGAGGTTGTAGGCAATGGCGGAGAGCTGCATAGTTGCATCACTCCCTTTCTTCAGCTACCTTTAATAACTAAACGATCTCAAAGTAAGTCTCACGCATTTAATCTCCAAGATCAAGTAAATGATAGGAATTTTAGTCTTAATAAGCATTTCTTGGTTGTTGCTCTATCTTCTTGAAAAAAAGAGCATTCTGGCATTGGGCGTGCTTCCGCCGGGTAAACGTTTAAAACAATTGGGCTTAGGTTTTTTGGTTACCGCGATACTTTGCGTGCTTGTACAGTATTTAGAAGCCTATCTAAAAAACTCGTCTTGGATCTTGAATGAAAAGATCACTTCTGGCCTCGTTCTAAAATCCTTGTGGTGGGATTTTAAATCGGTATTGACTGAAGAACTCCTATTTCGCGGAGCCCTGTTATATCTGCTTATACAAAAAATAGGCTCCAAGAAAAGTATTTTAATTTCTGCAATCGCCTTTGGCATATATCACTGGTTCTCCTACGGAGTATTTGGAAATCTTATGGCAATGCTTTTGGTTTTTATCGGGACCGGATTGATGGGATATGCCTGGGCTTGGGCATTTGCAAAAACCAGATCAATGCTGTTAGGTTTCGGCTTACACTTGGGATGGAATGTCACTTACAATACCGTATTCTCTAAAGGTCCCTTAGGCGAACTGGTTTTCCTTTCAAAAGGCGGAACAGAATTAACCGATTGGGCTTCACTGCTCAATTTCACAAGTGGGTTAATTCTCGTCCCCATCATTGTACTGTTGTTTATACGTTACGGTATTAAAAAAGAAGCAGCACTAGAGAATTCTGAGGGAAATCTTTAAATTAATAATCAAAACTCATGAAAAACATCAAGTATACCTTAATACTAATTCCCGTTTTTATCCTATCTACTTGTATTCAACCGGTACGTGCGCAGGAAAATGTGTTTATAAAGGAGTATATAGAACGGCTAGAACAATCAAAGGCTTACTTAATTCTTGTAGCCGAAACGATGCCTGAAGCGCATTACAAATTCAGAGCAACTGCCGAATCTATGAGTTTTGAAGAGCATTTTATGCATATCGCTTGGGCGATGGACTGGCACAGTCAATCTTTAATTGGTGGCCGCAAGGCACGCGATTGGAACACCGACACTACACTGAAAGTTGGCAACAAATCTAAAAAAGAAATGATCGCTACGATCGCAGAGACTTTTGATACCACCATCCATTTCATTGCTAACCTAGATCTCGATATTCTTGATGAAAGACTGGATTATTTTGGCGCAAACCGAACGAAACGACAAATTTTACTCTTACTTGCAGATCACATCACCCACCATAGAGCACAAATGCTTGTTAATATGCGCCTCAACAAAATCCAACCGCCTCGGTATGTGCTGTATCAGTAAAGCTTAAATTAATAAAACTACTGTCCTGTGCTCTTGAATTCAAGTAAATTAACTTAAGACAAGCCTGGGAGTATTGAACCCTTTAGCGGCACCAATAAAAAATCCGTGATCTTAGACCACGGAATTTTTAGTTCCACATTATTTTAAAAAGAGTTCGATCACCGGGATCTCCACATCGGGTTTGGTTACCGGTAGTACGAGATTGATATCATTCTCACCAAACTCTTGCTTGATCATCCAATGACTGTAAGGCTCGGTCAGTTCGATTTCTGAAGCATCGTGTAAGAATTGTGCATATTTGATCTTGTCCTTAAAATCCTTCAATAAGAGGTTCTTTGTGGGATAGTTAAGCAAGTGCAGGTACAATCGCTTACTTTTAGGATTGTAGGTCAACACGGTATTAGGTGGTGCCGTAAATCCTTCGGGAGCTTGGGTACACTCATAAATAGAACGGCTGTTATAGGCCATCCACTCCCCCATTTCGGCTAAAGCTTTATCTACTCGAGGATCAAAAGCTCCACGCCCTGTGGGTCCTACATTAAGCAGTACGTTTCCACCTTTACTTACAGACTCGATTAATAGGGTAAGTAACTGTCGCTTGTTTTTCCAGGTGTATTCATCGCGGTAATATCCCCAAGATCCTGAAAAGGTTTGGCAAGTTTCCCAAGCAACGCGCTCCCCGTTATACTCCAACCACTTCTCTACAGTAAACTGCTCTGGCGTGGTAAAATCCCAACCGCCTTCATATTCTTTGAGATCGGCACGGTCATTCACGATGATCTCAGGCTGAAGCTCACGCACCATTTTCATCAGTCCGGTAGAATCCCAATCTTCGGCAAACTTCCCATGCGGATTGGGGAATGAATAATCGAGCCAAAGCAGATCGATCTTTCCATACTTGGTAAGAATCTCTCGTACGTGATTTTTCAAGTATTCCCGGTAGATGTCCATATCACGACCCTTATTGAGTTTTGCATAGTCTTCTTCATTTTCCGGACTTAGCGGATGGTTACGATCTATGGTATACTCCGGATGATGCCAGTCTAGCAACGAATAATAAAAGCCCACTTTTAGACCTTCTGCTCTAAATGCATCTACCCACTCTTGAATCGCGTCTTTTCCGTATGGGGTATTGGTAATCTTATAATCGGTATACTCAGAATCAAAAAGCGTGAAGCCCTCGTGATGCTTTGTAGTGATCACGGCATATTTCATACCGGCAGCTTTTGCTTTTTTAGCCCAAACCTTAGGATCATACAGATCAGGATTGAAAAGCTCAAAATACTTCTCATATTCTTCAACGCTCATTTTTTCTTTGCGCATCACCCACTCGTGACGTGCCGCCTGAGAGTATAACCCAAAGTGAATGAACATCCCAAAACGGGCATCGGTCCACCATTGCATACGCTCTTTTTTCTGTGCCGGGGTTTCCTCCCAAATTTTCTCTTGGCCAAAAACACTTAAGCTTTGACAAACAATCAATAGAATTAGTAATTTTTTAATCATAATTTTTGTTAATATTCAAGAGTAAATATAATAATTAATGCTTCAATATGAATAAATAGAAGCTCTTCAAATACGTGTAGTTATACCTTCCGCATTAGAAGCTCAAAACAACAGGCACACTTCAACCTAAGTATCAAAGAGTTACCTTAAAGCAAAACAGCACCCGCCACGTGTAACAAATTCTTCCGTTTATAAACTTATAGGCCATAACAAGACTTAACCCAATGGCTTCAAAGCGTACAACAACCATCATCAGAATTTTACTTTTTACAGCAACGCTCATTTCGTTATACTTTGTCCCTTGGCCTATTGTTACGGCGTGGATCAAACCCTTACCAGACACGATTCAGGAACAAGTTGATAAAGCTCCAGACTATGGTTTTGATGGTATCATCGTTTATGTAGATCAAGCAGGAAAAGCCCCAGCCTGGTATACCGCCGGTACGCACAGCAGAGAAACTCACGAACAGGCACGCCCCGATGCGCTGTTCAAGATTGCCAGTGTAAGTAAATTGTATACGGCTCTCGCAGTTACTAAACTTGTGAGTAGCGGAAAACTGGACCTTGACCAGACGCTTGCGCACTACTTCCCCGAGTTGGCTGATCGTATAGAATATGCAGATGAAATAACGCTAAGCATGATGGTAAAACATCGTAGCGGTATTCCCAATTTTACAGATACCTATATGTATTGGGCAAACCCTAAAGACAACAACGAGGACCGACTAGCTTTAATATTGGACCAACCGGCAGCTTTTGCTCCCGATACCCAATACGCATACAGCAACACCAATTATTTGCTGCTTCACGAACTCATTAATAAAGTAACAGGTCAAACTTCTTTTTACACCATAAAAAAGGAAATTCTTGAGCCTTTAAACCTCAACAACACCTATGGTTCTATACACGATGTGGAGCTCGACCGCGTGATGAGCGGTTATTATGTAGGCTATGAACAGGATCTAAAAACCGATGATAACGATCTTATGCTTGCTACCGCGCAGGATTTGGGTAACTTTTTACGTGCCCTCAATGACGGATCGGCTTTTAAAGATGCTGAAGAAAAAGCCTTATATTCCTCTATTTATGAATTTGAACATACGGGATTAATTCCAGGGTATCAGAGTATTGCCAAGTATCACAACGAGCTGGATGCGGTGATCATTCAGTTTACCAATACCGTAGATTTTGAAGGCTATAACTGGAATCTTTCAGAAGTGATGTATAGTCGTATTCTCAAAATTTTGAAAAAGGAAACTTCAAATTAAAACCTGTACTTTTAAGACTTAAATATGCATTTTTAAATTTGAGCCTTACTCCTGTCAAACCAAAATCCCGTATAGACCTGCTCGATGTATATCGTGGTTTTGCGGTGTTCGGTATTTTTGTGGTGAACAGTGTGATTATGCATTCCACATTTGTGAATCAAGACGCATATCTAGCTCAGTTTACAAGTTGGTATGATCGTGGCATACAGCAGTTTTTACAGTTGTTTTTCTACACCAAGTTCTTTCCTATTTTCTCCTTGCTTTTTGGTTTGGGGATCGCGATGCAAATCCTTAAACGCCGTCAAGAACATCAACCGGTTGCAGGCTTTCTAGTCCGTAGAATGGGTTTTCTTTTTCTACTTGGAGCAGCACACATCATTTTTTTGTGGTCTGGCGATGTCATACACCTTTACGCCCTGCTCGGGATGTTTGCGGTGGTATGCATAAAAGCTTCTAATAAGGTTTTGCTCTGGTCCTCGATGCTCTTGCTTTGTTTTCCGTTTTACGATCTTCTATTGGAATGGCTGTTCAGCAGCATTCATTTTGATCCTTTTGTTTACCTCGAAGGTTTTGACGGTGAGCACATCAATCAAATCATTACAGAAGGCGCGTACACCCAAGGGCTCGTATTGCGCTTGCGAGAATACCTGGTAAATCTCCCGATGCTTTTTGGTTTTCTGGCACCTATTGCATTGGCGATGTTCCTTCTAGGCGTGTACTTAGGTAAAAACAAGCTGGTTTATGATCTGAAATCCTTTATACTGAAGCTCAAAAAACCGGCGCTCCTTATTGCTGTAATTACCAATAGTTATAGAATCCTTTTTCTAACGCTGTTCACTTCCATAGATCTCTATAAAACCGAAGGCTTCCGTTCAGCATTTATCAAAATGATGGTGATCTGTGACGTGGCCATGGGCTTGTTTTATTTATGGATACTAGGATGGCTGTGGTACATGACGCCTTTTCAAAAACTACTGCACCCGCTGAAGTACGTCGGCCAAATGGCCTTAACCAATTATATTTTACAGAGCGCAATAGGCTTGTTTCTGTTTTCTTCAGTGGGATTAGGTTGGTATGAGCAGTTAAGTCCAACACAAGTAGCATTGCTCGCCGTGAGTTTCTTTATAGTACAAGTATTCTTCAGTAAATTTTGGCTTAGCTATTTTAAATACGGCCCTTTAGAATGGTTTTGGCGTTGTCTCAGCTACAAAACCCTACTCAAGATCAGACGCTAGAAAGCATAAGCGATTCATTCTTAGGTACAAGTTGAGACCTATGCAGTACTAATGCTAAAAACTGAAGTCCTTTAAAAAGTAATCCTCATCAAGTTTGAATATATTTATGGCCATATCAGAAACTACCTCGTGATGAACATTAAAATTAAGATCTTCTTACTCAGTTGTATTCTTTTCTGGAGTTGTACAAACACCGAAACTCCCGAAAAGCAAAACAAAAAAACAGATTTGCAGCTTTTGGCACTCAAGGCTCAGGTAAAAACGATAACCAGTTTTACAATACAGCCGGCAAACCCTGAAGCAACTCAAATGCTGAAACCGGTAAAAACAAGACATATGGAGTTTAATGAAGCGGGATACCTCACGCTATCACAAGAATTTAGGGGCAACCCTACTCCATTTGCCACCAATGACTACACCTATAATGCAAAAGGGCTACTCGCTGCACGAAAGGAAACCCGTCATTACAACGAACCTATTATAACAAATTATGCCTACGCGTATAATGAAGTAGATAGTTTAACACAGATGGAAGTTGATAACGGATTCAACCAATGGACGTATTACACGCAACGAGACGCTAAAAATCGTCCTATTCTGAAGCAAGTAATTCAGGCTGATACTGTAGCTTCCCTGTATAAAATGACCTACGACACGCAAGGCAATGTGATCAGAGAAGAAAGCTATTATACTGAAAAGCATCCTGATAAGTTTATTTCCAGAACCTTTAACGAGAACAGACAAAAAGTAAAAGAAGAAATTACCGATTTTAAAGACACCGGAGATACACTTCACTATACCAATCACTTCTTTTATAAAGATGATCAGCTTAGCCGTGAAGAACGTAATAAAACTTCAGACAGCGTCTATACTGAAATTACCTATACCTATCATCCTAATGGCAAACTACAGCAGGAAATCATAATGCCCAAAGGCGCTGAGAACTATGCGATAATCATACAGAAATACAACAGTCACGGAGACATCACCTATAACGCAAGTAATTTTAATTCTGATCCTAAGAAGGATATTTTCACCACTCAATACACCTACGACACCCACGAGAACTGGACCGAAAAAACAAACTACAAGAACGATACGATCGTCTCAAAAACTAAACGGGATATCACGTACTATGAGTAAATCAGGCTTTATAGATTTTAATCGTCTTAGGCTTGACCTTTAATACCGAATTCTTAATGCAAGAACCTAAATATTCCCACAAAGGTTGGTTAAACATCTTAGCCTTCATCATTCCGTATCTGGTGGTGGTAGGTTTGTTTCAATATACCGGGATGCTCATTGCCGGGATGAATGTGGAAAGCTCCGCTCCTCGTGATTTTGACCAGCGACTCATCATTAAAAGCTTTGACCTTATTGGCACCTGTGTCGTTCTGTTTCTGTTTATGACCTTTGTAGATAAGAAACCTTTTAAGGCTTTAGGTTTTTCCATTAGCCATAGGTCTAAGGAGATTGGCTTTGGTTTGGTTCTAGGACTGTTAATTATGCTTACGGGATATTCGGTTTTACTTGGCTTGAACGAGATCAGTTTTGTTCGTATCCATTTTGACGGAATGCAATTCTTTAAAGCAGTCGTGTTTTTTATTTTGGTGGCCTTTATAGAAGAAATGCTTTTTAGAGGTTACATCCTGCGTAACCTGATGCTTTCAATGAATAAATACATTGCACTTTTGGGGAGTTCGCTGGTCTTTGCCTTGATGCATGCCTTCAATCCTAATGTAAGTGTGTTTGCGCTTTTCAACATATTTCTTGCGGGAATCCTTTTAGGACTTTCGTATGTGCATACTAAAAACCTTTGGTTTCCCATCGCTTTGCATTTCAGCTGGAATTTCTTCCAATCGGTTTTTGGTTTTAACGTGAGCGGTCAGGGATTTTATTCAGTAATTCAATTCAAGATCAATACTGAAAGCTCCTTAAACGGCGGAGCTTTCGGGTTTGAAGGTTCGTGGCTTTCGGTTGTAATTCAAGTATTAGCAATTACGGGATTGATCTGGTATTATACCCTTAATAAAAAGCCTCGCACAGAATAGGATAGGCATTTTTAAATGAATTAAAACAGGCCACAATCCGCTTAAAATCAGTCTTTCTTGGCAAACAGCGTACAAGGCGTTAGAATAACCGTATCTTTGCCGCTTATTATACTATATGACATTTAAAGAATTAGGTCTAATCGACCCTATCCTCAAAGCTTTAGCCGATAAAGGATACACCCACCCTACACCAATTCAGCGACAAGCGATTCCAATACTTTTAAAAGGAAAAGATCTTCTGGGATCTGCACAGACCGGTACGGGTAAAACAGCTGCTTTTACCATTCCTATTCTTCAACAGATTTACGACAAGGTTGGTTCAGGCAAAGGAAAGCGCAAGCTTAAAGCACTCATCGTGACGCCTACGCGTGAACTCGCGATTCAAATTGAAGACAACGTAAAAGAATACAGCAAATACACAGGAATCCAAAGCACCGTGATCTTTGGCGGAGTCAAACAAGCGTCGCAGGTACAAGCGATGCGTAAGGGTGTTGATGTGCTTACCGCTACGCCGGGACGCTTATTAGACCTGGTAAAACAAGGCTTTATAGATCTGGGTACTATTGAATATCTGGTGCTCGATGAAGCAGATCAAATGCTGGATATGGGTTTCATTCACGACATAAAAAAGATCCTAAAGCTTGTACCTCATAAGCGCCAATCTTTATTCTTTTCGGCAACAATGCCAAGAGAGATCGTTGACCTTTCTAAACTGATTCTTGGCGATTTTGAAAAAGTTACTATCGCTCCAGAAAAACCGACTGCAGAGCGTGTAGATCAGGCTGTTTATTTTGTAGGTAAACGCAATAAAGCCAATTTGCTGAAATATATTATTGAAACCGAAAAACCACAATCCTTGTTGGTTTTTTCTCGTACAAAACACGGCGCCAATAAGATTGTAAAAGTATTGGATAAAGCGGGAATTCAATCGGCAGCCATTCACGGAAATAAATCACAAGGAGCGCGTCAAAAAGCGCTCAATGCCTTTAAAGAAGGAGAACTTCACGTACTCGTTGCGACAGATATTGCAGCACGAGGAATCGACGTTTCAGAACTTGAGCTCGTTATTCAATACGATCTGCCTAATGTGCCTGAAACGTATGTACATCGCATTGGTCGTACCGGACGAGCAAAAGCGAGCGGTATAGCTATTTCATTCTGTGCTACAGATGAACGCCCGTATTTAAAAGATATTGAAAAACTGATCAAGCAGAAGGTTCACGTGATTGAAGAACATCCGTTTTTAAGCGATGAAGCTTCAGAAGCTGGCCAGCTTGCTGCAAACAACGAGCAAGAGCAACCCAAACGCAACAACCGCAATCGGTCTAGAAACCGCAACAGAAATCGCAATAGGAATCGTAACGCTAATGAAAATAGCAGCAACAGACCTAAAAAACAAACCGCGGGAAGGCCTAACAAGCGTTTCAACTCAAAACCAAAGTCTGAATAAACTATAGGGCAAGCTTCGAAGTAGTAAACTTTTTAGCGCTGCCAATAAACATTCGGTTTATATTTTAAAAAATCCGCTACGCTTAAGCTGCAGCGGATTTTTTTAATGGTCCTACCTAAAAGCTTTCTTCATAAATTCTAACGATTATTTAACAGCAAATACGGTGTTTTCTGGAGTACCTTTAATCGTAAATTAAAGGATCATTTATTATGAAAAAATACCTTGTATTAAGCTTTTTTGCTACCATACTCTTTACCTCTTGTGATGACACGCGTAAAGCCTTACACGATAATTATCTAGAATTTGTGATGCACACAGATAGTCTTGAAGTGGTACACGAGGCGATGGTGGTTTCTCACGAAGCGGTAAAAGCTGATACCCGCACGCTTAGTGAAAAACTGAAAGATGTAGAGGATACCGATTCTATCGCGATGGCTGACCTTCAAAAACATCAAATGTTATTAAAAGAGCAAGCCCAGACCTTATCAAAACTTAAAGGTATTATTGAAAGTCACGCAGAACTCAAAGGCTACTTTATGTCAGACAGTATTTCTGTGGAACAAATGGAACAACAGCTTACCGATATGGAAGCCAATAATGAAGAGATCGCAGCACGCCTCAACCAGATCAAAACCGAGCTAAAAAAGATCGAAGCAGAACAGGAAATCTTAAAAAATCAAGAACCTGAAAACTAACTCGACCATTTTCAGAAGCATTTCAGTGCACTGACACTGTTTTATTTAAGAGATAGAAGTCCGTTGAAAAATGCTTTCAACGGACTTTTTTTATGGGTCTCATACGATTTTAAAGTCTTAGCATACAAGTTTTTAGTAACTTGAAGCTCTTATTTTGTTCAACCCTAGCAGTATAAATACATGAATAAAAAATACGCTTTCGTTTTCATTATCAGTTTCTTAATTGGTGCTAAGTCCTTTGCTCAAAGTGACACCAAAGATCCCAAAGCTTGGACGCCTGAAGACATTGTTTACACCGAGTCGATGCGCGCACCGGTATTTTCACCAGACGGAAATATGGTCGTTTGGAGTAAAAGCAAAGCGGTAAAGAAAAAAGATCGCTTTGTCGCCAATCTTTATTTGACCCGCTTGGGAGTTCAAGAAGACGGTAAGTTCCTTACCACCCAACTCACACAAGGCGATGAAAATGACTACAGTGCTATTTTTTCAAAAGATAGCAAGGCACTTTATTTTTTGAGTTCGCGCGACAAAGGCAAAAAACTTTGGAAACTTAGCCTTTACGGGGGTGAAGCCGAAGAAATACATGAGTTTGATAACGGGATTTCAAGCATTCAGCTTAAAGATAAAAACACTTTATTCTTCACTTCCAAAAATGGAAAAACGCTCTACGATCTGGAAGCCGAAGAAAAGGAAGACAATGTGCAAGTGATTGAAGATTCACTCCACTGGCAACCCAGTCATATTTATGCTTTTGATCTTGAAGACAAAAAGATCACTCGTATTACCGACAACACAAAACCCATACGCGGCTACCAACTTTCTCACGATGGAAACTATTTATACTACAGCATCACCCGCAGTTTAAGTTACGGCGCTGATGCGCAGAAAGATCCGTACAGCTATCTTGTTAATCTCAAAACAGGTGACAAAAAGCAAATTTTAAAAGACTTTGAATTTCCTATTTACAGTGTACAATTCACGGCAGATGATAGTGGATTTTATTTTGGCACCGGTTTTTCTTCAGACCCTGAATGGAATGGCGCCGGGATTACAGAATTGTATTATTATGATATCGCTTCAGCAAAAGCAACTAAGGTAGATCTGGATTGGGAACTTGGTATTGGCGGTGGTTATACAGTGGCCGGCAATGACGTGATCGTTTCCCTGGCAAACAAAGCCACAATGAAGTTGGCCTATTACACCAAAAAAGGGACGAGTTGGTCGCGTTCTGAAATGGATTTTGATGACAAGAACGAGCACGTAAGTCTCAATGCAATTGCAGACGATGCTTCAAAAATCGTTTACACCTACTCGACTGCTTCAAAACTTCCGCAGTACTTCGTGGCAGACCTTAAAAAGAATAAAGTAAGTAACGAGGAAACCTTTATCGCGCTCAATAAAAAGCTTGAAAAGAAATATATGCCGAAAAGCGAAATTATGACCTGGACGGGCTATAACGGTGATGAAGTAACCGGAATTTTATACTATCCTAACGATTATGAGGAAGGGAAAAAATATCCATTAATGCTCAATATTCACGGTGGCCCATCAAGTCAGGATACCGATGAATGGTCGGGCAGCTGGGCATATTATCCTTCAATCCTTACGCAGAAGAATATGTTTATCTTGATGCCCAACTATCACGGCTCAAGCAATCATGGTTTAGAATATGTCGAGGCGATCAAGGGCAATTATTACGAACCGGAGCTGGAAGACATCACCAAGGGAATCGACAAACTCGTTGCTGAAGGTAAAGTAGATCGCGATCAAATGGGAACTATGGGTTGGTCTAACGGGGCGATCCTAACGACAATGCTTACCGTCAAATACCCTGATATGTTTAAGGTCGCGGCTCCCGGTGCCGGCGATGTGAACTGGACTTCAGATTTTGGAACCTGTCAGTTTGGGGTGAGTTTTGACCAGAGTTATTTTGGCGGTGCACCCTGGGACGATACCAACGGCAAAACCTATAACGAGAATTATCTCATCAAATCGCCGCTTTTTGAGATTGAAAAAATTAAAACGCCAACTATCATTTTCCACGGGAGCGAAGACCGCGCAGTACCTCGCGATCAGGGCTGGGAATATTATCGAGGCTTACAGCAAGTAGGCAAAACGCCGGTGAAATTTTTATGGTTTCCGGGGCAACCTCACGGTTTAGGAAAGATCACGCACCAGCTGCGTAAAATGAAAGAAGAGATCGCCTGGATCGACACCTATCTTTTTGATAAAAAACCTACAGACAACGAAGCCTTTAAAGAAGACAGTCCGCTGGCAGAAGTGTTCAAACTTGAAGAATCGAAACAAGAGAACGGATTATATGGAGTTTTAAACAAAGGAATACTGATTCCTGAAACACTTCAGGTTAAAGAAGATTCTATCAGTTTAGGTCGTTTTGAAGTTACTAATGCGCAGTTTAAGGCATTTAAAGAATCCTTTTCTTTTGATGCCGGAAAAGACAATTATCCGGCTGTAGTTTCCAAAACTGAAGCCGAAAACTATGTAACTTGGCTTTCGGCACAAACCGGAAAAACCTATCGTTTACCCAATGCTAAAGAAGCCGAAAAACTTCAGCAAAAAGCAGCAGAAAGTGCCAAAGGACAAAACAACTTGAATACTTGGGCGGGATATGAGCTCACCGCAGATGATGCTGCGATGTTAAGTCAAAAAGTAAACACATTAGACTATTCTCTTTTAAAGCCGGTGGGTTCTAATAAAAGTGTAAAAATTGGCGAAGCGATACTCTATGATTTGGGAGGAAATGTTGCCGAATACAGTGCCACAGGAACTTATGATTATAGTGCTTATGACTTCGCAGATCCTTACGATCAAAAACCGGTAAAAAGTGAGCACGTAGGCTTTAGAGTAGTAAAAGAATAATCAATCCAGAATTTATGGAAAATCAGTCAAAATATGAAAATTAAGAATCACATGTTAAGCCTTATTGCAGCGACGCTTTCTGTTAGCGCAATGGCACAAATCAATCAGACCGACACCCGACTTATGGATGCGCCGGCGATTAGCGACACACATATCGCATTTATCTATACCGAAGACCTCTGGGTAGCCAATCGTGATGGTTCGCAACCCCGCAGATTGACTATTGATGAAGGCGTAGAATCAAACCCCATATTCTCACCAGATGGAAAAACGATCGCCTTCAGTGCAGAATATGATGGTAATATGGATATTTTCAGCGTGCCGGTAACCGGTGGTGTCCCTACCCGCTTGACCTTCCACCCGTATCCGGATATTGCGCGTGATTTTACGCCAGATGGTAAAAGTGTGGTTTTCGCCTCGCAGCGCACCTTGTTTACCAATCGGTATACTTCCTTGTTCACGGTGCCTTTGAGTGGTGGTCCGGTTTCCGAATTAGAGATTCCAAATGCATATTGGGCGAGTTATTCTGAAGATGGAAAATACATCGCATACACGCCAATTCCTGATCGTTTCAACCAATGGAAACACTATCGCGGTGGAACGCAAACCCGTATTTACATCTACGACACCGCAACGCAAGAAGTGGTAGAAATCCCAAAACCGGCAGCAGGAAGCAACGATGCGCAACCGGAATTTATAGGGAATAGCGTGTATTTTAGAAGCGACCGCGATGGGGAATTCAACCTCTACGCTTATGATCTGGCTTCGAAAGCAGTGAGTAAGTTGACCGACTTTCAAGATTTTGGTCTGGAAGATTTAGAAGCAAGCAGCGATGGGATATTGATTTTAGAGCAAGCCGGATACTTGCACACCTTTAATCCTTCAACAAAACAGCTTACCAAGCTTAAAATCGGTATCGCAACTGATTTATTGGAGCTTCGTCCGCGTTTTGTAAGCGGGAGTTATTACGTGCGCAGCGGTGGTATTTCGCCATCCGGAGCACGTGTGGTTGCCGATTTTAGAGGAGAGATTGTAACCCTTCCTTCAGAAAAGGGTGATATGGTAAACCTTACCCAAACTCCCGGAGTTCACGAGACCTTCCCTGTATGGTCGCCGGATAGCAAGCATATTGCATATTTTTCTGATGCCAGCGGCGAGTATGCGCTGCATATTAAAGATCAAAACAGCACCGACGCTGCCAAAGCGATCGCCCTTGAAGGCACCGGATTTTATGCACACCTGCACTGGTCTCCCGATAGTGAAAAAATCGCTTATGTAGATAACGGTAGAAACCTATACATCACCACGGTAGCAACAGGAAAAACCCAAAAAATAGCTCAGGATGTATTGTATCAGCCGGGCGATTACCGGGATTTATTCGGAAGCTGGTCTGCAGACGGAAATTGGCTAGCTTACACCTTGATCACCAATACCAACTTTGAACAGGCGTATGTGTATTCGCTTAGCGAAAACAAATCTTATCCTATTTCAGACGGCTTATCTAATGTAACCGAACCTACCTTTGACCCTAGCGGAAAGTACCTGTATCTCACCGCTTCTACCGATGCCGGCCCGGTAGTGAATTGGTTTGACCAGTCTAATCAAGATATGACTTCGTCAAATGCGCTGTATTTAATCACGCTTCAAAAAGAGGTGAAATCGCCTTTTGCCAAAGAAAATGATGTAGAAAAAATCGCCGAAGCTGAAGAAGAACAAAAAGAAGATAAGAAAGAAGAAGGTGTGCCCACTTTAAAAATTGACTGGGACGGTATTATGGATCGTATGGTTTCGGTACCGGTAGGCACAGGAAATTTTATGTCGCTGGCTGCTCCTAAAGAAGGGATGCTGTATTACATTTCGTATCCTTCCTATGATGCTCCTGCGATGCTGCATCTGTACAATTTAGGCGAACAAAAAGACGAAGAACTCTTTGAAGTGGATGCTTTTGAAATTTCTGCGAGCGGAGAGAAAATGATGTATTACAGTAATGGAAGCTGGTTTGTTTCTGACACCGGAAAAAAATCAGATCAAGGCCCGCTGGCTTTTGATGCGATCAAGGTTAAGATCGATCCTAAAAAAGAATGGGAAAACATATTTAATGAAGCCTGGCGCGTGAACCGCGATTACTTCTACGACCCGGGAATGCACGGTGTAGACTGGGATGCGATGAAAGAAAAATACAGCGTGTTTCTTCCTGATGTTCCTGCAAAAAGTGATCTCTACCGCGTGATGAGTTGGATGTTTGCCGAGCTTTCAGTTGGGCATCACCGCTTTGACTACCGTGGCGATTCTCGCGTAGAAAAAGAAAACATCAACGGTGGTTTACTGGGTGCTGATTTTGAGATCAAGAATAACCGTTACCAGATCACCAAGATTTACGGTGGCCTCAACTGGAATCCAGATCTGCGTTCCCCACTTACCGAACCTGGTGTAAATGCCAGCGAAGGCGATTATATCATCAAGGTAAACGGAAAAGAAGTAACCGGCGGAGACAATCTCTACCGCTTTTTTGAAAATAAAGCCGGAGATATTGTGACCCTTACCTTGTCTAGCAATGCCAATGGAAGCAATGCCCATGATGAAGAAGTAACCACGATCGCTTCAGAGCGTGCGCTGCGTAATCGCGATTGGGTAGAAGGCAATATCAAGAAAGTGAACGAAGCCACAGACGGCCAGGTAGCTTATGTCTATGTACCGAATACAGCAACAGCGGGCCACGAGTATTTTAAACGCTATTTCTATCCGCAGGCAGATAAAAAAGCCATCATTGTTGACGAGCGCTTTAATGGTGGTGGTCAACTGGCAGATTATGTGATCGACCTTTTAAACAAACCGATGCAGAGTTATTGGAATTTCAGATATGGTAAGGATATGAAAGCACCTAGCGCTTCTATTCAGGGACCCAAAGTGATGCTCATTGATGAAACTGCAGGTTCAGGAGGAGATTATTTACCCTATTTATTCCGAAGAAATAACTTGGGTACGCTGGTAGGAAAACGTACTTGGGGCGGACTCGTGGGAGTCTTAGGATATCCAGAATTCATCGATGGCGGTTATGTGACTGCGCCTAACGTGGCCTTTTACAATGAAGAGGGCTTCGGAATTGAAAATGTAGGAACACCACCAGATGTTGAAGTGGAGCAAACTCCAAAAGACGTGATCGCCGGTAAAGATCCGCAGTTGGAAAAAGCGATCGAGATCATCTTGCAGCAGCTTGAAGAAAATCCGCCGAAGTCGCTTACCACTCCGGAATATCCGGATAAAACCAAAAATTAAATTCATGCTCGAATGAAAAAAGTGTCTTAAACTTAAGTTTAAGACACTTTTTTTTTGCTTTTCACATAAAAACCAACCTCAATTTGTAAAAGCATAAAAAACAGCCTATTGCAATAAAAATTCACTTGTATTATTAAATTTCACATCGATTTCTTTTTATCTTAGATATCCCAAATCATTATGAAAATGAGTAGATTATTACTTCTAATTGTACTGTGTTTTTGCAGTACGATTTCCGCTGTTGCGCAAGTAGGTATAGGTACGACAGATCCTAAAAATGACCTACATATTGAAGGTGGCTTGCGCATAACCGATACGCCGGCGGGTGTTGATAATGATGCTTCCCAGCGCGTCTTGGCCACTGATGAAAATGGAGATGTGGTTACAGTAGATCGAGATCAAATCCTAAAAGATGTAAAATTTCCTGAAATTGTCTTCAGTGCTAAATACGGTACTACAGATCCTTTTATTCCATTTTTTAACAGCTGTAATCCGTGCAACGCAGGCCAACAGTTACGTTTAAATTTAGTGAGTCCAAAAAT